>Ga0209320_10000272_pt1 | contig 26866 bp, 25 predicted proteins | sample Rifsed13ft4_FD_184008 | JGI IMG/M metagenome (GOLD analysis project Ga0209320, IMG submission 184008) | Soil microbial communities from Rifle, Colorado, USA - sediment 13ft 4 (version 2) | ecosystem: Environmental > Terrestrial > Deep subsurface > Rock core/Sediment | place: Rifle, Colorado... | reverse complement strand
GCTTAGATCATGTACTAGCTTCAGGTAAAAATGTTAACGTATTGGTTCTTGATACCGAAGTTTACTCGAACACAGGTGGACAGGCTTCAAAATCAACTCCACGAGGAGCTGTTGCAAAGTTTGCAGCAGCCGGAAAAACTATGGCAAAAAAAGATCTTGGTTTGATGGCAATGTCCTATGGAAATGTTTACGTTGCAAAAGTAGCAATGGGTTCAAATGATACTCATACTTTACGATCATTTTTAGAAGCTGAAGCTTACGAAGGACCTTCTCTGATCATTGCTTATAGCCATTGCATTGCACATGGTATAAATATGGGAACTGCAATGCAAAACCAGAAAGCAGCAGTTGATTCCGGTTATTGGCCATTGTATAGATACAATCCTGTTTTAGCTGTTGAGGGAAAAAATCCATTTAAGCTTGATTCAAAAGGATTAAAAATTCCTCTGAAGGATTATGCTTATTTAGAAACACGATATAAAATGCTTACAAAAACACATCCTGATATTGCGGCTGATTTACTGATAAAGGCGCAAAAGGATGTTGTTGATCGCTGGAAAATGTACGAACAAATGGCTGGTTCTGATGGTAAAGGAGAATCAAAAGAGTAAATAAAATTTAGTTTAGAAATTAATCTTAAAAATTTATAAGGACGCTGTTCTTTAATTCAGATATTGCTGAAGCGCTTAATGTGGATTTCCGTACTAATAATGCTGATCGGAATATGGACAAGCGTAATACTCATCTGTGGAAGAGGACAGCTCCTTAATTTAAAATAAAAGAAGGGCTAAAAATGAATCTCACAACAAACTACCTTGGCTTAGAACTAAAAAATCCGATAGTACCTTCAGCAGGGCCATTATCTCATGAAATCGGTAACATCAAAGCAATGGAAGATGCCGGTGCTGCCGCAGTTGTTTTATATTCTCTTTTTGAGGAAGAAATTGAGCATGAATCACTCGAGCTTTATCATCATACAACCGCACATCAAGAAAGCTTTGCTGAAGCATTGGATTATTTTCCGGAACCTTATGAATTCAAAGTTGGTCCGGAAAAATATCTTGAGCATATTCGTAAAGCAAAGGAAGCCGTTGATATTCCGATCATTGCAAGTCTTAACGGAAAATCTGTCGGCGGCTGGATTGATTATGCAAAAAAGATTGAGCAAGCCGGAGCCGATGCACTTGAGTTAAATATCTATTTTCTTGCAAGCAATGCAAAAGTACCCGGATCGGAAATTGAGCGTGAATACCTGAATATTGTTAAAGCGGTTAAGATGAATGTTAATATTCCAATCGCAGTAAAAATGCACCCCTTCTTTAGCTCTGTTTCATGGATGGCTGAACAACTTTCAAATGTTGGCGCTGATGGTTTAGTATTGTTCAATAGATTTTATCAACCCGACATTAATTTGGAAACATTGGAAGTTGAACCAAATGTTTTGCTCAGCACTCCAATGGCAATGAGACTTCCTCTAAGATGGATAGCTATGTTGTACGGAAAAGTGAATGCTGATCTTGCTGCTACGAGCGGTATTTACACCGAAGCTGATGTAATCAAAATGATTATGGCTGGCGCAAAAGTGACTCACATGCTTTCCTGCTTATTAAAATTTGGAATTGGTCATATTAAGGAAGTCCTAAACCAAATGGTTTATTGGATGGAAGTTAATGAGTACGAATCTTTGGAACAGATGAGAGGCAGCATGAGTTATAAAAATGTTGCTAATCCATCCCAATTCGAGCGCGTAAATTATATGAAGGTTCTCAACTCATATAAATAGAATTTTCTTGAACATTGTCCTCATTTTAATTATTTTTCTTATTAAATGAGACAAAAGATAATTGCATTCCTCCGCTATGTGAATTTAGAAGCCGTAATTTGGATTATAGGGCTCTTGTTTCTTGCCTTCAACAATCCAGTTAATCATCACTTTTCAATCTGTCCAATCAAAAATTTAGGATTTACATTTTGTCCTGGCTGCGGGTTAGGCGAATCCATTTCCCATCTTTTCCGATTGGAAATTATAGAATCTTTTTCTTCTCATCCTTTAGGACTTTTCGCATTCATCATTTTATCTCATAGGATAATTTTCTTACTAAAGAAATCATATCGCAATTACCTAAACGATTTTTCACAACAATTAGGAGTAACTAACAATGGCTAATCTTTTAACTCTTATGCCGAATCTCGAACCTGACGAATTAAATTTCGTTCAAATGTTACTAAAGGATGTAGATGATAATAAACAACAGCAGTTTGCTATGATTTACAACTCACGAAGAAAAGATCCGCAAACGATCTTGCTCTTAACTTTGATTGGATTCATCGGAGTTGCTGGTGTTCAAAGATTTGTGCTTGATCAAATCGGTATGGGGCTACTTTATCTTTTCACCGGTGGGCTTTGTGTTATTGGTACAATTGTCGATCTGATAAATCATAAAAGTTTAGCATTCGACTATAATCAAAAAGTTGCTCGTCAAGTTGCCGGAATGGTTGGTATTTAATTTCTGCTCTAAAAAGATTTTGTAAAAAGAAACTTACTGCTAAAAAATTCTGTTCTATGGTTACATACAAACGAGGTAAACATGATTAGCGAAGTTTATTTCCTTGATTATACTAACGGACTTCTTCAAGGCGATAAAGAGAAATGTATTAGCATTGTTGAAAAACTTATTACAGAGAAAACAGATATTAAAGATATCTACGTGGATTTATTGCAGCGTTCCTTATATCATGTTGGAAAAATGTGGGAACAAGGTCAATTATCAATTGCAGATGAGCACATGGGAACAGAAATCACAAAATGCTTAATGAATAAATACGCTGACAAGATAACTGCAAATAAGAAAGTTGGTAAGACTGCATTAATCACCTGTGTGGATAAAGAATTTCACGAAATCGGTGCACGAATGGCTGCCGATGTTTTTGAATTGAATGGCTGGAATACTTACTTTTTAGGTGCTTCAACTCCAACAAAGGAAATCGTAAAGTTTATTGAAATTAAAAAGCCGGATGTTGTTGGTCTGTCATTTAATTTTTACATGAACCTATTACGTTTGTTTGAAGTGATTGATCATATTAGAAAGAATTATCCAGATCAAAAAATCATTATTGGCGGGCAAGGGATAAACCCTGAAAAAGAAAATCTTCTCAGCAAATATCCGGATATCAGGCACTTTTCAACGGTTAAAGAACTTGATGATTATTTAAAGGGATTTGGGAGAAACTGATTACACTTTTTCCCATTTTAAAATCCTTAATAAATATGGATTCATTTTCCCAACAACTAAGCAACTCATGCTAATTAAGAATTATTCTTTCCCATCTTTTCCATTCACTTAATTTTCTTTAACTTTAATCAAAAGAAATTAAGCTTACTATTAAATAAATCGAGAACACACATGGACTTAAAAGAAAAATTTATTTCGACAATTCAAGAAGGATACACATTTAAAGGCGATTCAATTCTTCTTGGCGGAGCAATACTTAATGGTGAATGCTTATCTGGAAATAAGATCAAAGTACCTCTTAAAACGTTGAACAGACACGGGCTGATTGCTGGGGCAACCGGAACAGGAAAAACAAAAACACTGCAGGTAATTGCCGAAGGATTATCATCGAACAGTATTCCAGTTAGGCAGCATAATAATCGAGATTGTATATGAAAAAGAAATTCCTCTCCGAAAATGATTTAGAGCTTCACGAAGTTTTTGGAATAATATTATCCATTGAAAGCTTTAGCGATTATGTTAATGAAATTGTTGAATTAGTTTTCAATAATACTCTTGATAAAAAACATTTGGAAGAAATATTAAAAAAATATAAGATTAAAAAATTAGACGATATTAAAGAAGAACTTCTCGATGTGTTAATTGTATATATAAATTTAATTTTGAATGATCATGTCATAACCGAAAATGAATTGCGGAATATTCAATACTTAAAACTTATATTTAAAATACAAGAAGGCGATTTTTATAAATATCGCTTTGATGAAATTGATGATATTCTTAACAGACAATTTTTTAGGATGTATAGAAATGATGATAAAGTAGATGAAACCGAAGCCCTTCATAAAGTTTCATTACAAAAGTTATTTGATTTAAGCTATGACCAATTACTTGAGTTTAAAGAAAAAGAAATAATTGCCGCACTGGAACGAGGAGCGGACATAAGAGATTTGGATACTGTTTATAAATTACCTCAATCTATAAGTTCGACTTCGGATAGCTTTTCAAGAAGAACATCACAAAAAGCAAAAGATTTAGTATGGAATAGAGACGGTGGTAAATGTGTAATCTGTAGTAGTAATGTAAATTTAGAATTTGACCACATTATTCCATTTTCAAAAGGTGGTTCAAATACTTATCGTAATCTACAGTTGCTATGTGAAAAATGTAATAGAAAGAAATACAATAAAATTGGTTAGCTACAAATGCTGCCTAACCGCTTAAAAAAGTAAAAAGTCAATATATTTAGTAAAATTATGTAGTTGTTTTTCTTCTCCTAAAAAAATAATTTGAAAAGGAATAAACTGCTTACAGGCTTATAGCTATTCTTTTTTTATGGTCCCGATTGAAACGAGATAAATGATAAAGAAATCATCTTTAGTTAAAAAGCATAACGAGTTAATTGATCGTGAAAGCTCTTATGAAATTCTAAATAAGAAGATCGAGCAAATCACACAAGTAAAAGAAGCTAAAGAAGCAACACAGTAGGAATCCTCCGGGAGAAAAGGTAAAGAAAAAAGTGTTGTTGGTGAAATTCTTGGCAGCACAGTTACACGTTAAATCGGTAGAACGGTTGCGCGCGAAGTTACCCGCGGCTTGCTTGGCATACTTGGGATTGGCGGAACAAGAAGAAGAAAAAGTCTTTTCTGATCATCTCAAAATTATTTTGGAGAAGAGAAAAATCGATTCGGCATTTTGCTTAAATGTTGGGCTTGGAGAACATAGCTGAAATTGTTGATTAGTTTTCTTTTCTCTCTCGTTCTTTATTAAGACCCCCCTTTAAATCAAATCACATCGGAAGAGTTTTTCACCGAAAATATTAATTTCACTTGAAAATAAGTTTAAGCTTGCTTAAATTTAATTCAACAATTAACTTAAATATGATAAACATTTCAAAAGAAGACTATTTGAGCGAAATCTATAAGAATGAAGATGCAAATGGTCAGATAAAGGCAAATTTGATTGCAGAGAAATTACAGATTTCCAATGCGGCGGTGACCGATATGCTTAAAAAACTTAAGCGGGAAGGTAATATTAAATATGAACCGTATCGAGGTATTGAACTGACATCTCGAGGTCGTGAGTTTGCTCAAAACATGGTAAGGCGTCATAGAATATGGGAAGTTTTTTTGCATCAGATTGTTGGATTGCCATGGGATAAAGTTCACGACGAAGCTCATCACTTAGAGCATTCCGGCTCCGATGAGCTAATAAATAAAATGGAAGAAATGCTGAACTTCCCTGCTTTTGATCCGCACGGCGATCCTATTCCTTCCAAAAGCGGAATGATTCCTAAACAAAAAAAGAATGTTGCGCTTACTATGTTAAAGCAGAATCAAAAAGGAATTGTTATCAGAGTAAATGATTTTGACAGCAAGTTCTTAAGCTACCTTTCAAAAATCGGAGTTGAGCTTAATAAGGAAATTGAAGTTTGTGAAGTTTTGAATTTTGATAAATCATTGCTTGTTAAAATTAATGGTAAAGAGATAAACCTTAGTCATAAAATATCTGCAAATATATTTGTCGAGATTAAAAAATAATTTTATGATGGAAAAATGATAGATCCATTAAATGCATTGTTGATAGGGATAATAGTACTCGCAGTCATAAGTTTAATCTTTTGGCCGAGAATAGGGCTTGGCGCCAGATGGAAACGGTGGACACAAGATACTGAGCGCGTCCAAATTGAAAATGCACTTAAGCATATTTATGATTGTGAGTACAAGAATATTTCCTGCACGATTCACAGTATTGCTGGCAGCCTATCAATCAAAAGTGATCGTGCTGCAAAGCTCGTTTCGCGGTTAGAAATAATTGGTTTACTTACATCAGTTGGTGAAGTTCTTCAGCTATCACCACAAGGTCGTTCGTATGCGTTACGTGTCATTCGTGTTCATAGATTATGGGAACGATATCTTGCAGATGAAACCGGGTTAAAAGAAATGGATTGGCATGAAGTTGCAGAAGAAAAAGAACATTCGTTAACTCCTGAACAGGCAGATAAATTAGCCGCACAAATTGGTAACCCAATTTTTGATCCGCATGGGGATCCGATTCCAAATTCTGAGGGGCAAATACCTCAGTTGGAAAGTCAGCCGTTAACTTCACTAAAGAGCGGAGAACTTGGTTTGATTGTTCATATTGAAGATGAACCAAAATCCATTTATTCGCAATTGGTTGCACAGGGTTTGCATGCCGGAATGCAGGTGAAAATGATTGAATCAAATAATGAAAGAATAAAATTTATTGCTGATCTTGAAGAATGTGTTTTAGCACCGTTATTTGCTGCTAATATTGCGATCAAACCGATTCAACCGGAGCTTGAAATAAAAAGTCCATTCAGAACTTTGTCATCACTAAAAATTGGTGAAGAGGGTGTTGTGATAGGAATTTCAAAAGCATGTCGCGGTCAGCAAAGAAGAAGATTATTGGATTTTGGAGTTGTTCCCGGAACCAAAATTATTGCTGAACTAAAAAGTGCTTCAGGTGATCCTGTAGCTTATCAAATAAGAGGGGCAAAAATTGCTTTGCGTAAACCTCAAGCAGATTTGATCTACATTAAAGATTTTGAAAAGGAGAATAATTAACCGTGACTGAAATTAATAAATGCGAAACATGCCCTGTTCATAATCTTGGAAACTTAAAAAGATTAGGAATAAATATGGAGCAATTCGATTATGTGGTTGCTCTCGCAGGAAATCCCAATACAGGTAAAAGCACCGTGTTTAATAATTTGACCGGACTTCGTCAGCACACAGGAAATTGGCCCGGCAAAACTGTCACCCGTGCCGAAGGTGGATTTTCATACAATGATAAGAAATATAAATTAATTGATTTACCGGGAACGTATTCGCTTCTCTCAACAAGTGTAGATGAAGAAATTGCGCGCGATTTTATTTTATTTGGACAACCCGACGTGACTGTTATTGTTGTTGATGCAACACGGCTCGAGCGAAATTTAAACCTTGTACTTCAGGTACTGGAGATTACGGATCGTGCAGTTGTTTGTCTAAACCTGATTGATGAAGCTAAGAGACACAATCTTACGATTGATGAAAGAACTTTAGCTCGTGAGCTAGGAATTCCTGTTGTTCCCACTGCTGCAAGACAGGGGGAGGGAATTCAAGAGCTTGTAAGAAATATAAGTGAGGTTGCTTCAGGAAATATTAAATGTAAACCGCATAGAATAACTTCGTCATCCCGGGAAGTAAAAAATGCAGTGGAGAAATTATCCGAAAATATTGCAGAAGAATTTCCAGGATTGCCAAATACCCGCTGGGTTGCTTTGCGGCTGCTGGAAGGTGATCAAAAAATAGTTGATGCAGTGAAAAATGGTGAGATAAATTCTTTGATCCAAAATCAAAATGTATCAAATAATGTAATGTCAGAATTTTAGAATATTTTATGTTTAATCATCAAACAAATAAAAGAGAAAATATTATTTCACTGGCAAATACATTGCGGGTGAAGGTGGGCAGCAATTTACATGACACTTTGATGGAATCCATTTATCGTGATGCAGAGATAATTGCAAGCCGCTCGGTAGCTTTGAAGGGAGAAAAATCTCGATTTAATTTTGATAGAACTCTTGATAAGATAGTTACAAGCCGTTTACTTGGATTTCCTTTGATGTTCCTTTTATTGGCAATTGTTTTTTGGATAACAATTAGCGGTGCAAATGTTCCATCTGAATTTATCGCTTCAATTCTGATTGATAAGCTGCATCCTATCTTAAAAGAATTTGCTGTTTCAATCAATTCACCAAATTGGTTGAGCGGTGTATTATTAGACGGGGCATATCTTTCAATGGCTTGGGTAGTGAGTGTTATGCTTCCTCCAATGGCAATTTTCTTCCCAATGTTTACGCTGCTAGAAGATTTTGGTTACCTGCCTCGTGTTGCTTTCAACTTCGATAATCTTTATAGAAAAGCAGGTGCCCACGGCAAACAAGCATTAACAATGACAATGGGATTTGGCTGTAATGCCGCAGGAATTGTTGCAACAAGAATTATTGACAGCCCTCGCGAAAGATTGATTGCAATAATTACAAATAATTTTTCTCTGTGTAATGGAAGATGGCCAACACAAATTTTAATTGCCACAATTTTTATCGGTGGTGCAGTGCCATCATATCTTGCAGGCATCGCATCAGCAGGTGCGGTGGTTTTTATTGCCGTGCTTGGAATATTTTTAAGCTTAGTTTTGTCATGGGTTCTTTCTCGAACTGTTTTAAGAGGACAAGCTTCGGCATTTAGTCTTGAACTTCCTCCTTACAGACCACCGAGAATTTTACACACACTTTATACTTCTTTAATAGATAGAACAGTATTTGTTCTTTGGCGGGCAATTGTTTTTGCTATTCCTGCTGGAATAGTAATTTGGTTAGTTGCGAACATTAATATTGATGAGCTTAGTCTTGCTGAACATTTTATCAATTGGTCAAATCCTCTTGGAATATTAATCGGACTCAATGGTGTTATTCTGCTAGCTTACATTATTGCAATTCCTGCAAACGAAATTGTTGTTCCGACTGTTTTAATGTTGACAGTGCTAACTACTAAATTAAGCGGAATCGGTGCCGGAGTAGGAGTAATGTTCGAATTGGATTCGGTGGCTGATACAGCACAAATTCTTCAAGCGGGAGGATGGACTCTTTTAACAGGAATCAACCTGATGTTATTCAGTTTAATTCACAATCCTTGTTCAACAACTATTTACACAATTTACAAGGAAACTGGGAGTGTCAAATGGTCAATGGTTTCAACTTTTCTTCCCATAGTTATGGGATTCGCAATTTGTTTTTTTGTAGCACAGATTTGGAGGCTGATTGCCTCATAATTCAAACAATGGTTTGAAGGAGTAAAATGAAAATAATGAGACTTTATTTACAGAACAGTATTTTTAGACTAATATTTACGTTGTTATCAAGTTTTATACTGTCAATAATTATAATTTCCTGTGAAGAATTCCTGCCCACAGCTCCAGAATCAAGTGAAATTCTAAACGAACCTATTGAAGGCTTAACGCCCTCTCAGCTTGCCGCTCACTTGCAGGGAGACAAGCAGTTTGGAAAGATATTTGGAGTCGAAGATGGTTTAGGGCCTATTTTTGTAAATACCTCCTGCGAAAACTGTCATGTTGCTGATGGAAAGGGGCATCCATTTATTCAATTAACAAGATTTGGCAAAATGAATTTAGACGGCAAATTCGATCCGATGACAGAATATGGTGGACCTCAGCTTCAGCAAAGATCAATATCAGGTTATCCACCTGAAGAGATATATTCAGAAGCGACAGGGAGAAGTGTATTTATGCCTCCCTCAGTCACTGGGTTGGGATTAATAGAAGCAATCCCTGATGCTACTATCATTACACTTGCCGATCCTGATGACTCGAATGGGGATGGCATTTCGGGTGTGCCTAATTATGTGGACCCTCCAGATTATTTTCAACCTAAGTCCGGCTTTCATATTTCAAATAATGGTAAGCACATTGGAAGATTTGGAAGGAAAGCTGGTGCGATTACAATTCTTCAGCAGGTTATTCAGGCATATCTGCAGGATATAGGGATAACATCCGATTTTTTACCGGAAGATTTATACAATTATATGATAGGTTCCGGAACTGGAGATAAAGTTTCTGATCCCGAACTCTCAGCAAGTGTTGTAAAAAGTGTTGAGTTCTATATAAAAACTCTTAAAGCCCCGCCGAGGAGAAATAAGAATGATGCCGATGTAATTGGAGGTCAGAATATCTTTAAACAAATAAATTGTTCCGGTTGTCACATCCCAACACTTGTTTCAGGTCCTTCAGAGATTGAAGCATTGAATCAAAAAGAATTTTATCCTTACACTGATATGCTAATGCACGATATGGGCCCCGAACTTGATGATTATTATACTGAAGGAAGCGCTAAAACAAGCGAATGGAGAACTACTCCATTATGGGGTTTAGGACTTGGTGGAAATTCTCAGGGTAAAAGAAGTTTCTTTTTACACGATGGAAGAGCCAAAACAATCGAAGAAGCAATAATCTATCATGGAGGTGAAGCATCAAACAGCAGGAACAGCTACTATAATCTTTCACAATCCGGCAAGCAAAAGCTCCTGAGATTTTTAGAATCATTGTAGAATGTATAGAAAAGAATTTCTTAAAAAGATCGGAATTCTTGCCAGTGGAACTATAGGCAGTTTTCTTATAAGCAGCTGTGCAGTTATTAAGTATGTACAATATTCAGTTGAGGGGAATAATCTTGTTGTGAAGAAATCCGAGTTCTCAGATATGCAGAGGTTTGTTCTTTTAAATGTTAACGGTTTACCTGCTGCAATTTATTTACGAAAAAACGAAAACGAAACTTTTACTGCCCTTTTAACCCAATGTACTCATAAAGGATGCGAAGTTGATCCCGATTATGATATGCTTTCATGTCCTTGTCACGGCAGCAAATACTCTTCAGCAGGTGAAGTAATTTCTCCGCCGGCTAAGAATCCTTTGATGAAGTTCAATGTTACAACTGACCGGGATAGTATTTATATAAACATTAGAGAGAATCAGCAATGAGAAGATTTTATACCCTAATAATTTTTGTTACAATATCCGTTCAAATTTTTGCTCAGGCTGAAAAGGAAGATACTATCGAAGTAAAAACTCCTTCACAAGATGCGATATATACACGCCCATTTATTTTAGAGGTAAATAAATTATCAACTTCTATCGGAGGTTACTTTGAAGGGAATTCAAATTACTTTTCCGAAGATGGGGTTAGTGAAGGGCTTTCATTTGAATTAAGACGTTTCAATATTTTTCTTTACTCTTCTCTTGGACCCGGTATAAAGTTCTTATCAGAACTTGAGTTTGAACATGGTACCGAAGAAATTGCACTTGAAACAGCATTATTAGATTTCCAGTTCTCTCCACAGTTTGCCCTGCGGGGTGGTATCTTTCTTGTCCCATTGGGTATGTTCAATCAAAATCACGATTCACCGCGCTGGGATATTATAGACAGACCTTTAGTATCTACTCAAATTATCCCTTCAACCTTATCTGAAGTGGGGTTCGGTGTTTATGGTAGATTCACTCTGATCAGGTACTTATCACTCACCTACTCAGGATACCTGACTAACGGTTTGGGCGATGGTGTTATTTTAAATGCGGAAGGGAGAACATTCATTCCTTCCGGAAAGCGTGAAGAAGCATTTGAAGAAGATAATAACGGGCTTCCTGCTTACTCCGGGAGAATTGCAATGCAAGCTCTGATGGGCGAACTGGGTTTATCATTTTATCACGGTGTTTATAACTCGTTCCGTGTTGAGGGAATTGAGATTGATGAGAAGCGTAATTTATCAATTGCAGCTATAGATTTTTCTGCAACCTTTTTTGATTTTACTCTTCAAGGGGAAGCTGCATATAGTAAGATAGATGTCCCTGAGAACCTATCTGAAATTTTTGGTGATAAACAGTGGGGTACTTTCTTTGATATTATTTATCCAGTTTATAAAGGTTCTGTATTACTTTTTAATGAAACAATTCTCAATTCTATTATTAGGTTTGAATATGTTGACTTCAATATGGGAAGGTTTAATGTTACAGGTCAGAATATAAAAGATGATGTTACTGCTTTAGTGTTCGGTTTAAATTTTCGTCCAGTTCCAAATACTGTTATTAAAGTAAACTATAGAAGACACTGGACTGTTGATGCAATTGGTAATCCAACAATTCATACTGCAGGATTTCAGTTTGGATTTGCAAGCTATTTTTAAAACAGATGTTGTAAGGAAATCTTCAGGCAGATATTTCTGCAGGATTTGTTATTTGGTTAGTTGCTAATATTAAAATTGGCAATATTAGTATTGCAGAACATTTTATCAACTGGTCAAATCCCGCAGCATTTATTTTTGGATTAAACGGAATAATTTTACTTGCATACATAATCGCAATCCCTGCAAATGAAATTGAAATTCCCACTGTGCTGATGTTAACAGTTGCAAATCTCGACTTAGCAGGAGTTGGCAGCGATAGCGGCGTTATGTTTGAACTCGATTCGGTAACCGATACAGCATCAATCCTTCATGCCGGCGGATGGACACTACTTACAGGAATTAATTTGATGTTATTTAGTTTACTTCATAATCCTTGTTCAACAACTATCTATACAATTTATAAAGAAACCAAAAGTGTAAGATGGACTGTCATCTCAACGCTTCTTCCAATTGCAATGGGATTTACAATCACATTTTTTATAACACAAATATGGAGGTTGATATTTTGGAAATAGAAGTTGATTGTTATTTTGAATTTTCGTTGGTTCATTTGAACATCGTTTTAGTTAAATATGATTGACAAAAAAACTAAATTACTTTGGCTTTATCATCTTCGTGATGAAGTTGATGCTGCATTTTTATACAGAGAACTCGCCGCTTTAATTTCGGATGAAAAGAAAATTAAAATTTACAAACAACTTGCTGAAATTGAAGACGAACATGCTAAAGCGTGGAGAGACCTTCTTCAAAAAGAAAATGTCAAAGCTAACTTTGATTCACCATCGGCGAAAGCAAAACTGCTTGCGTGGTTTTCTGAAAAATTTAGTCCGGGTTTATTAGCAAACATGCTTTTGAAAGAAGAAGCTGCAGAAGTAAAAACTTATCTCGCTTTATATAATTCCAGCCCTGTAGGCGCAACAAAAAATATAGCACTTCGTCTTGCACGCGACTCTGCTGAACATGCAGATAGACTAATGCGCTCGGATGGAATCAAATCCGAGCCCTGGCACAACTCGGAATCGGGCGGTCTTTTACGAAATGTTGTTTATGGATTTAACGATGGTTTAACTGCAAACTTTGGATTGATTGCCGGAGTAATTGGAGCCAGTGCCGCACCGCATCTTATTCTTATTTCCGGCATCGCCGGTTTAACTGCCGATGCTCTTTCTATGGGCTCATCCGGCTATCTTGCTGCGGTAAGCGAAAAAGAGGTTTTCGATTATGAACGCAAAATGGAAGCCGAAGAAATAAAACATATGCCCGAATTAGAAACCGAAGAGCTTGCATTAATTTATGAATCGAAAGGAATGAGCCCTGATGAAGCACACGCACGCGCAGTTGAAGCTATGAAAAATCCCGAACAAGTTCTTGAAGATAAAGTACGCGAAGAACTTGGTATAATAAATAAACCATTTACTCCCTTTAAAGAAGGATGGATAACCGGACTTTCAACCGCTGTGGGTGCACTCATTCCTGTATTTCCTTTCTTTTTTCTGGAAGGTACTTCAGCCGTTTGGGTATCATTTATGATTTCGATGCTTGCTCATTTTGCAGTTGGTGCTGCGAGAAGTTTTTTCACAGGGCGTGATATTTTCCGCAGCGGCTTTGATATGTTTATTGTGGGTTTTGGAGTCGCTGCAGTTGGTTATTTTATAGGTGAATTAATTATCAAACTTTTATAGAGAAAAACCTTATGTCAAAACTAAAACTTCTCTCCTGGAATGTTAACGGTATCCGTGCAGTTCATAAAAAAGGATTTATTGATTGGCTACTAAAAGAAAATCCTGATGTGCTATGTTTACAAGAAACTAAAGCTTCTCCTGAACAATTACCTGATGATTTGTTAAATGTAAACGGATACAAATCTTACTTCTCATCGTCGATTGTGAAGAAAGGTTACAGCGGAGTTGCCATTTACACTAAGCTAGAACCGATAAAAGTTGAAAATGGATTTGGAATTCCAAAATTTGACGATGAAGGTAGAATTATTGTCGCATATTATAAAGATTTTGTTTTAATCAATATTTACTATCCAAACGGTAAAGCATCTGAAGAACGGCTAAAGTTTAAAATGGATTTTTATGATGCTTTTCTTGAGTATGCTCAAAAATTAAAATCTAGTGGAAATAAACTCGTCATTTGTGGAGATGTTAATACAGCTCATAAGGAAATTGATATTGCCCGGCCAAAAGAAAACGAAAACGTATCCGGCTTTCTTAAAATAGAAAGAGATTGGATGGATAAATTTGTAAGTCATGGTTACATAGACACATTCAGAATGTTCAACCAAGAGCCCGAACAATATAGTTGGTGGGATTTGGTTACGCGAGCACGTGAAAGAAACGTCGGTTGGCGAATAGATTACTTTTTTGTTTCAGAAAATTTTAAGAAGAATGTTAAAGATGCTTTTATCATGCCCGATGTTATGGGTTCGGATCATTGTCCAATTGGGGTTGAGATAGAGATATGAAAACAGTGCTATGATTTATTTGATAATTTTTCTGTATATAGAAACTTATTATCAGATTATTTCCTTAGTAAAAAGATTATTTTTGATGTAAACAAACATGAGACAAGTTATTACTTATCCTGGAGAATGTGGTTTTTGGATTGCTGAATGCCCAAGTCTTCCTGGCTGTATAAGTCAAGGTAATACAAAAGAAGATGCGCTAAAAAATATAAAACAAGCAATTGATCTTTACATCGAAACTTTAACAGAAGATAATCTACATGTACCACCCGAAAAATCTACTGAACTACTTTGATTTCACCTGCGAACATCAATCAAAAAAGAATAAGATTATTTCAAGCCGGAACTGAAACCGAAGGTCCAGTAATTTATTGGATGAGCCGCGACCAGCGGGTACATGATAATTGGGCTTTACTGTTTGCGCAACAGCTTGCTTTAGAGAAAAAATTTCCGCTTGCCGTCGTTTTCAATATAGTCCCAGACTTTCTTGAAGCAACAATTCGGCAATACGGCTTCATGCTCAAAGGATTAAAGGAATTAGAGGAAGAACTTAAACATTACAATCTTCCTTTCTTCTTGTTATATGGAAGACCGGAAGAAGAAATTCTAAAATTCATAAAAACCAATAATGCTTCAGTGCTTGTTTCTGATTTTGATCCGCTTCGAATAAAGCGAATTTGGAAAAAAGAAGTTGCCAAGAAAATTCAAATACCTTTTTATGAGGTTGACGCTCACAACATTGTTCCTTGTCTACACGTTTCGGATAAACTGGAGTTTGCTGCTTATACAATTCGTCCAAAGATCAACAAAACATTGATTGAATTTATGGATGAATTTCCTCCCCTCAAAAAAATGAGTAAGAGTGAATTGTCCTCTAATAAAATAGATTGGGAGAAAATTTCTAAATCACTTAAAATTGATTTCAGTGTTAAAGAAGTAGATTGGTTAAAACCCGGTGAAGCTGCAGCGCAGAAATACTTAAATGAATTTCTGAAAAACAAATTTGAAGATTATCCTCAACTCAGAAATGATCCAACAAAAGATGGACAATCAAATCTTTCTCCTTATTTGCATTTCGGACAAATCTCTGCACAGCGTATTGCATTAGAAACTCAAAGATTCAATGGAAATAAGGAATCTGAGAAATCTTTTCTTGAAGAATTAATTGTTCGAAGAGAACTATCGGATAATTTTTGCTATTTCAATCCAAAGTATGATTCATTCGATGGATTTCATGATTGGGCGAAGGTTTCACTCAATGAACATCGAAAAGATGAAAGAGAATTTGTTTACTCGCTTGAAGAATTTGAGCAAGCTGAAACTCATGAAGATTTATGGAATGCTGCTCAAAAAGAATTATTGATGACAGGAAAACTTCACGGCTACATGAGAATGTACTGGGCAAAAAAAATTCTGGAGTGGTCAAGTTCACCGGAAGAAGCATTGCGGGTTGCAATTTATATTAATGACAAGTATGAATTAGATGGCAGGGATCCCAATGGCTATACTGGATGTGCATGGGCAATTGGCGGAGTCCATGATCGTCCTTGGTTTGAAAGACCGGTTTATGGTAAAATTAGATATATGAACCGAAACGGGGCTAAAAATAAATTTGATATTGATGCTTACGTAAAAAAATATTCAGAATAGTTTAAGTTATATTCAATCCTCTGTTTAACAAATCATCGGGGAAGAAAACTTGATACATCGGTAGAATTGGAAAATTATTCATTTCCACCCAATTATTTGGTAAAAATCACAACCCTTCGTACTGAAATACCCTCAAAATTTTCATTTTTCAAATCCTTCTGCAATTTGCGTCGGCATATTATTTGAACTTTTCTATTAATAAAACAGTGATAATGACTTTTGTGAACTCAAGATATAACTGAATGAGATATCTCGTCAAGATGAGAACTATAAAAAACTAATTAAATGAGCACTTAAATAAAATGAAGATTAAAGAATTATTTCAGATTAGGGAAACCAACACAGTCCAACTGAAATTTTTAATTATTTCAACAATTTTTCTCGTAATTGTTTCTCTCTCAATCTTTTATTTATTCTCAAATAGAAGTAGAGAAATTTTACTGGAAACCCAAAGAGTTAAGGAACAATTGGTGGCTGATCAAATCTTAGATTTAATCAGTATGGATTCAACAAGTAATGGGAAAGAATATCTCGATCGAAGGCTCGGAAAAATTGTCGGTGATGCAGGAGTGTTATATCTAAATCTTACTGACTCAAAAGGTTCTGTCATAAAAGAAATAGGTGTTATAGGACAGGAAGAAAAACAATATTCCAATCGGTCTGATATAGTAACTACCGATACAAAAAATGATATTTACAAGTTACAAAAATCATTTTCAGTTAATGACGGTTATACCATAAACTTATTTTGTCAGTTTTCCAGGAGCGATCTAAACTCAAAAATTGTTAAATCCAATTATGAAATTGGATTAATCAGTTTATTGTTTTTCAGCATTAGCTTTATACTTCTTTTTTCCGCCAGCATAATTTTAATGCTGCCGCTTAGAAAAATATCAGAATCTGCAAACAAAATTTCTGCAGGCAGCTTAGATGAAAGAATTAAAAATAATAGTAATACCGAATTTAATCAGATAGCAAACTCAATAAATTTATTGGCAGAAGATTTACAAAAAGCTAACTCTCAGATAGAGAAATTAAATAAGGAACTGAAGTTTCAATTTCGTGATAAGATCGGAGAATTAAACTATGAGATCAATCAAAAAAGACAAACCGAGTCGCTATTAAAGCAAAGCGAAGAACAGTTCAGACTTCTTTTTGACCTTGCACCGATTGGAATGATCATAAGTTCTCTTCATGGAAAAATTCTAAAAGTGAATGCCGCCCTTCATACAGCATTAGGATATACTGAAACTGAAATCTTAGAAAAGAAAATCAAAGATTTAACATATTTCGAAGATCAATCAATAGATGTTGTAATTCATGAGAAATTAGTTGGAGACATTCAACAGAGTGCTTATTATGAAAAAAGAATGCTTAGAAAAGATGGTCAAGTAATCTATGTAATAGTTGAAGCTGTGATTGTAAAAAATAAAGCAGGTAAGCCATCTCATTTCATTGAACAGGTTATTGATATTACCGAACGCAAACGCGTTGAAAAAGAATTAATATTTGCAAAGGAAAAAGCAGAAGAATCAGACCGCTTGAAGAGTGCGTTTTTAGCTCAAATGTCTCATGAAATTAGAACACCGCTGAACGTAATCCTAACTGCAATGAATTTAATTCATGATGATTTGGATGATGCTGATGAAGATACAAAAATGATATTAGATTCTGTTTCAAGTGCTGGTAAACGGCTCCAAAGAACAATCGACTTAATATTAAACATCTCTGCAGTTCAGAGCGGAAGTTATTCACCGGAAAGCAAAGTTTTCGATTTGGACAAAGAATTAATGATTTTGGTTGAAGAGTTTAAGACCTTCGAGAATGAAAAAGATATTAAAATTTCCTATGCAAATAAATCAAAATACAGTATGATTATTGCGGACTATTATTCAGTCATGCAAATTTTTCAAAATCTTATCGGTAATGCTATTAAGTATACTTTAAAAGGAAGTGTTAACGTTAGCTTGGATGACTTCAATGAAGAAAAGCTTCAGGTGGTAGTTAAAGATACCGGAATAGGAATATCAAAAGAATATATTGCTAATTTATTTGCTCCTTTTTCACAAGAAGACGTGGGTTATAAACGTGAGTTCGAGGGAAACGGTTTAGGACTTGCTTTGGTAAAAAAATATGTCGAAATAAATAATGCAGATATTTTAGTTGAAAGCCAGAAAGATAGGGGTTCAACTTTCACAGTGATATTTAACAAGAAGTCAATGAATTCAAACGAATTAAGAGAGAACGTTTCACTTAAATCGGATAACATCAAAGAACTTGCCTGATTATTTTCTTCTCCCACAATTATTATCTCCTAATATTTTATTTAGCGACTGCATAAAAAAACGGCTGAGAATTTCCCAGCCGCAATGAATACTTAGCAGGTTATCTTACGCAAAAGTGAAGAATACAAACCCAGTTCCTAACGATATTCCTAAGAACAAAAGGAACTGGGTTTGTTTGCGAATTTTTATTGTTACCTTGCATAACGTGAGTTAGCAGATAAATATGATAATTACTTTTTCCAATCAGAAAGTATTTTTTGCATTTGTTCAAAATCGAATGGCTTATCTTTCATCTCATTTCCCAGTCCAATTGCCCGTTCCATTATACTTACAGCTTCATTATTTCTTCCAATTTTTTCGAGCAGGCGGGCTTTTATTCGCATGTTAAAATAGTTTTCATTCAGAAGTGTTGACGCTTCAATCCATTTCATCGCTTCATCAAGATTAACATTGTTTGAAAGACAATATTGTGCCGCCTGAAAAGGAGTGTTCCAATCAACCATCTTTCTGGCATTTGAAAGAGTTATGTCTTGAGTTTCTGTTTCAACTTTGAAAGAGACTTTATTCTTTTCCCACAATAGATTTATCATTGCTGCGTTATCAGTCATATCTGAAAAAGTAAATGTCATCCTTTCGGTAAATGCGTTTTCGACCGGCTTAACCTTAATTCGTAGAACTTCTTTTTTCTCATCAAAGTTTGACGGATCATTCACTTTGGTGGAGCCACTGAAAATCACGTCCCATTCTTTTTCACGAGGGATTGTGTGAATCCCATAAGTTCCTGCCGGTAAATTATTTCCATTCACTTTAACCGGATCAGAAAAAGTTATTGATGTAACTTCATTAGCTCCTGTTCTCCAAATCTTATCGTAAGGAACCAGATCTCCCCAGATTTTTCTTTCTTTTACTCCAGGACAACTGTAATCAATAGCTATATCCGTCACGCCGACGGTTTGAGTTATTGTCGCGTTAGGACTTGGCCGCGGTGTTCGGAATTGTTGAGCATCCACCGTTAAAACTGCGAAGAGAAAGAAAGAGAAAATAAATGAAAAGAAAAATTTCAGTTGATTCGTCATAGCACTTTACTCCATTTAATTAGTTATTGGTTGATTTGTTATCTGTAAAAATTTAAGTGCGAAGTTTGAAGAAGGAAATCTTAATCTTAAATTTACAATTGAAAATATGAATCGAGATACTGAAAAGCAATAATTCCAATGAACGAAATTCAATCTAATGAGCAAACAACGGGTTGGGCTTATAAAATTAAAAGATGGTTGCCGTCAGCGATAATGCTTCCAATAATGGTTTGGCTGATTCTGAACCGCGGCACATATACATGGATTGATAATGCAAATTTGGTAATTCATGAAGCGGGACATTTTTTCTTTATGTTCTTTGGAAAGTTTATTTACACATTAGGCGGAACACTTATGCAAATACTTCTGCCTTCGCTTATCACGTGGTATTTTTTTAGAAATAACTATCGCACCGGTGCACAAGTTGGTTTACTCTGGCTTGGTCAAAACTTAATTAACATTAGTGTCTATGCTGCAGATGCACGTACACAAGCTTTGCCTTTGCTTGGCGGAAATAAAGTTTACCATGATTGGAATTATCTGCTTAGTGTAACAGATCTTCTTCAGTATGATACCGAAGTCGGGTACATGTTTTTCGTAATTGCTATCATAATATTTTTAATTACTGCATTATTACCACTTATCTTTCAAGAATAAGTTTTATTTTTCCGCTCAATTTTATAATGGATCAGGAATGTTTGTCATTTTACTTGTGATATTTTTTTATGTAAGCGTCTTTCCTCAAGAAGGTCTTGTCAAATCTTTTTATTCCTATGGAAACGTTGAGTCAGAAATAAATTTTAAAGATAACGTTCGTGAAGGAGAAGCTAAGTTCTTTTACGAGAATGGAAATCTTAAGGAAGAAAGAATTTATCTTAACGGACGGGTTGAAGGACTCGTAAAAATTTATTCTGACTCAGGTAAGCTGAAAGAAGTTTTTGTAATTGAAAATGGCAGACGGGAAGGACCAACTAACTTATTTGATGAGGGCGGAAATTATTTGTCCGATGTTTATTATGAAGCCGGTAAACTTGTTGTTCAGCCAATTGTTGAAGACTACTATGCAAGCTCGAATGATCAAACAGAAAATAATACGGTTGAAGAAAAAGCAGAGAATACTGAAACTAAACCAAAATTAGTGAAACCTAAAAGAGTTTCGAATGAATTTTTACTTCCGCCTGAGATAGAAGAAGAAAAATTGGAAAATGATCCCGCATTTTTTTCAACAATAGAAGTAATGCCGGAACCTGTCGGGGGAATGGAAGCAATTTATAAAAAGCTGATCTATCCTTCAGAGGCAAATAACAATGAAATTCAAGGAACGGTAAAAGTGCAGGCATTCATTGATGAATATGGTGAGGTGATGGAAGCACAGGTTGTTGAGGGAATTGGTTACGGCTGTGATGATGTTGCCAGAAATGCTATTTACTATGCGAAGTTTAAACCCGGATTACAAAAAGGCAAACCCGTAAGAACTATGATTATCATCCCAATTGAGTTCAAACCGGAAAAGGAAAAAGAATAAAGACACAAAATTGTTTTTAATTTATTTCACCTAATTGAATTTTCACTCATTAAAATTTATCTTTGGGCAAAATTCAACATAAATTGCATAAAGAAATGTAATCGGATTTTTCTTTAATAAACATTTTTAAAATAAGGAGTCTCAAATGCTAAGCCAATTGCTGCAACCGGAAATTAGAGCTTTGATTGATGAAAGAAACCTTAGCACTTTGAAGGAAATTTTAAGTGATTGGACTCCAACAGACATCGCCGACCTTATTACAAATCTTCCGGCAGAAAATGAACAAGTAATTATTTTTCGTTTACTCCACCAGGATTTAGCTACAGATACATTTGAGTATTTAGACTTTGATATGCAGATGAATCTGATTAAAGCTATGGGTAAAGAAGAGGTTACATCAATCCTGAATGAAATGTCTGCAGATGATCGAACTGCTTTACTCGAAGAACTGCCGAGTGCTGCAGCTAAGCAAATGATAATGATGCTTTCTCCTGAAGAAAGAAAGATTGCCACTTCTCTTCTCGGTTATCCTGAAAACAGCGTCGGAAGATTAATGACACCCGATTATATTGCTGTTAATCCCGAATGGGATATTATGCAAACGCTTGAGCATATTAGAAAGTATGGAAAAGCCAGCGAAACACTGAATATAATTTATGTTGTTGATGCAAAAGGAAAGTTGATTGACGATATTAAAATCCGTGATGTTATACTTGCACCGCTGGAAAGAAAAATTGCTGACCTAATGGATGAAAATTTTGTTGAGCTAAATGTACATGATGATCAGGAGAAAGCGGTTGAAGTTTTTAAGAAATATGATCGAGTAGCTCTTCCTGTTGTAGACGCGTTAGGTTCGCTTATCGGTATTGTTACTATTGATGACGTACTTGATGTAGCGGAAGAAGAAGCCACCGAGGATATTCATAAACTTGGCGGTACCGAAGCTTTGGAGGATCCTTACATCGATACTACAATTACAGAGATGGTTAAGAAAAGAGGGAAATGGCTGGTCTTTTTATTTGTTGGTGAAATGTTAACTGCATCTGCGATGGGATTTTTTGAAAATCAAATAAGCAGAGCTGTTGTGTTAGCTCTATTCGTTCCATTAATTATTTCGAGCGGAGGAAATTCAGGTTCACAGGCAGCAACTTTGGTTATTAGAGCAATGTCGCTTGGTGAAATTACGTTGAGAGATTGGTGGAGAGTAATGAAGCGCGAAATTATTTCCGGCTTTTTACTTGGATGTATTTTAGGCGGGGTGGGCTTTTTAAGAATAATTCTATGGACTACGTTTTCTGATATTTATGGACCTCATTGGTTTTTAATCGGGCTTACCGTTTCCAGTTCACTTATTGGAGTAGTACTTTGGGGGACGCTGTCTGGTTCAATGTTGCCATTCATGCTTAAAAAGCTTGGTGCAGATCCTGCTACATCATCCGCTCCATTTGTAGCAACTTTGGTGGATGTTGTTGGAATATTGATTTATTTCGGTTTTGCAATTTTCCTGTTAACTGGAAGCTTGTTATAAAAATTAATCGTTGAGATTAATAATCTCTAAACATCTAATTCTATTTTATCTGTATAATGAACTGTCATAATGGGTTAATCCAATTTGATTTTGGAGATTATCATTTATTCATCCAACCTCCTAAACTTTTTAAATGTTCACTGATTCTTTCACCTAATGTGCATAAGTTTATTTTCTTTTTCTTAATTTTAATATAGCTTTTTTTAATTGCCAATTTGACTGCTTCAATAATAAACTGTAAGTGACTTGGCGAAGCCGTCTTGATTTTTAATTAAATGAACAACGATACAATCGAAGTGAAAACGATAGTTAAAGTTAAATTCATTTACTCAAGTTGACCGCTTGTTCTTGTAAACCGTATACCATAGGTACATAAATTGAAACGGCTCATAATTTTAGATTTTTCCCATTCTCAACGGGATTAATCCCGTTGAGAATGACTTGAGTTTATTTATTAAAAGCTATCAGCAGGAAATAATAACAAAATCAAAAAGCGGTAAATCATGAACGAAAAAAATTATTATGTGGATCCACATGCAGTTGTTGATGATAATGTAGATGTTGGTGAAGGCACTAAGATTTGGCATTTCAGTCATGTTCAATCCGGGGCAAAGATTGGAAAGAAGTGCATTCTCGGTCAAAATGTAAACATCGGCAATAATGTAACAATTGGAAATTTTGTTAAGATACAAAACAATGTTTCTGTGTATGAAGGAGTAACTCTGGAAGATTATGTTTTTTGCGGACCGTCTATGGTGTTTACAAATATTAAAGATCCGAGATCAAAATATCCACAGGTTGGTAAACAGTACTACATTAAAACTTTAGTTAAGGAAGGAGCTTCACTTGGAGCGAATTCTACAATTGTTTGCGGAATAACTATCGGGCGGTTTGCATTTGTTGGAGCCGCCGCAGTTGTAACTAAAGATGTTCCCGACTTTGCCATGGTCGTAGGTAATCCTGCAAGAATAAAAAGTTGGTTTAGCGAAGCAGGTAAAAAGTTAGAATTTGATAAAAACGGTTTTGCTTACTGTGAAAAGTCGAATAAGAAATATAAATTAGAAAACGGAATTGTGAGAGAAGTGTAGAAATTCCAATCCGTCTCAGGCGGAAAAACTACAATTATTAAATTAAAATTAGAAACTTTATTACATTCAAAGAAAATCAAGTCATTTTAAGTTTACTAAAATTATTTCAAGAACAAATACACGAATTGAAATGATAAAAAAATTATTGTTCATTTTATCTCTTCTGATATTGACAGTAAGTCAGTCATATCCTCAAACAGAAATGCAAATTAAGAAAAGACTCGAGCAACAAGGCATACAGTCTCAAGCCGATATCCAAAAAGCTCTTAAGGATAAAAACATGACTGAGGATGATGCCAGAAAACTGGCTAAGCAGTATGGTGTTAACTATGATCAATTTATACAAATGTACATTATGGGGGGACGTGATATCCTGCTGCCGCAAACTCCAATGCAACTGCCTCCTGAAGAAATAGTTACACAACCACCAATAGACATAACAGCACAACAACCCGGCAAAGACACTACCGAGCAGGAAATTGAGGAACTTAAGATCAGTACAAAACTTAAGAAGAAGAAAGGATTAGAATATTTTGGTTACAGTCTTTTCGAAAAAATACCCGCGGCGTTTGAGCCTGCTGCGGTAGGGCCTGTTGATCCTGGCTATTTAATTGGTCCCGGCGATGTGTTACGACTTTATCTTTGGGGTGCAGTTGAACTTCAATATGAGCTTAATGTAGATAATCAAGGAACAGTATTTATTCCCACTGCAGGTCAAATGTTTGTTTCGGGTGTTCCTTATTCTGAATTGAAAACTAAAATGACAATTTACTTATCAAAATTTTATGAAGGATTAGCTGCAAATCCTCCGACTGTTTTTCTAGATATATCTTTGGCAAAGCTTAAACCAATAAAAATATTTGTGATGGGTGAAGTTTCAAAACCGGGTGGTTATACAATAAGCAGTTTTGCAAGCGTGTTTAACGCACTTTACAGTGTTGGTGGTCCATTAACATCGGGGAGCTTGCGCGAAATTAGAGTGATTAGAAATAACAAAGTGATTTCAAAAGTTGATCTTTATGATTACCTGCTTAAAGGTCAGTTAATTGGTGATGTGCGTCTTCAAAATAATGATATGGTTTTTATTCCATCAAGAGGAAAAACTGTTTCGGTTTTGGGTGAAGTTTTACGGCCGGCAATTTATGAATTACGAGTTGATGAGAATCTGAAAAAACTTTTTGAATTTTCAGGGGGTTTGAAAGCCACAGCTTATACAGGAAGAGTGCAAGTGTCCCGTATAAAACCATTTGAACAGAGAAAGAAATTTGAGCTTGAGAAACAGCTTGTTGATGTTGACCTTACGAATCTTTTGCAAAATCCATCCGCAGATTTTATTCTTTCAGATGGCGATTTAGTTGCAGTAGATACTATTTCTGCAAAGCTTATCAACTATGTTACCATTGAAGGTGCGGTGCTTCGTCCCGGTGCATACGATGTTTCAAAAGTAAGAAGATTATCAGACCTGATTTATGAAGCCGAGGGAGTTCTTCCCGAAGCTTATTTTAGCAAAGCAGACATTATCAGAACTCGCCCGGATGAAACATATCAATTTATTTCTGTTGATCTCGCAAAGGCATTGGATGGTGATCCATTAAATAATATCGAGCTTCATCCTAGAGATTCCGTAAAAATATATTCAATTTATGAACTTGTGGAGAAAAGAACGGTGTCAATTTCGGGTTACGTGAAGAATCCGGTTTCACTTCCGTTTGCTGATAGTTTAACACTTTACGATATGGTTTTTAGAGCGGGCGGATTGCAGGATCCAGTTTTTAGAGGCAAGGCGTTTACTCTTCGCGGCGATATAGTGAGAATTAATCCGGACGGACTTACAACGCGCATCATTCCATTCAATCTTGAAAAACTGCTGCGTGAAAAATCCGTGAATATAGACCTTGAACCGGGAGATAAAATTTACATTTACAAAGGCGATGTGGAAAAAGTATTAGATAAAGTTGTGAGGATTGAAGGGGAAGTCCGTAAACCCGGTGAATATCCGCTCAGCTCAAACATGACACCGACGGATTTAATTCTTCAGGCGGGCGGATTTAATGAGAGATCATTAAGAACTGAAGTTTATGTGAACAGATTAAAACCAAGTGGTTACGAGGGCGAAAAAATTAGCGAATCTTTTGTAATACCAATGTCGCTATCATTTTATAAAAGTACCTCTGATGAAATTAAAGATATTGACTCAGCTAATATTAATTCCAATACATTCATTTTACAGCATAAAGATATAATTGTTGTTCGCAAAAATCCCAATTACCAGGATCAGAGAGTTGTAACCATTTCCGGTGAAGTTAACAAACCCGGCACTTACGTTTTGGAATCTAAGAATGAAACTCTTTTTGATTTGATTATAAAAGCCGGAGGATCAACATCGGAAGCATTTTTATTCGGTACACAGTTTAACCGCGAGGGTAAAAAATTAGTTGTTGATGTGGAAGCTCTCTTTTTAGAAGAGGACCAGAGCGAAAATGTTTATTTGCACGATAAAGACAAAATATTTATTCCTAAAAAACCAAATACGATAGTTGTTGATGGTGAGGTTAATAATCCCGGGCTTTACAGATTTATCGAGGGACTAAGCGTTAAAGATTACATTGACAATGCAGGCGGTATTACTGACAGTGCAAACTATGCTGTTTATCGCAAAGCAAATGGAGAATCCAACAGAGTGAATTTTGGTTTCCTTACAGGTAATCCTAAAGCTTATGACGGCTCAGTGATAATTGTTACAAAAATGCCGCCGCCAAGTGAACCGGGCACTGCATTTGACTTAGGTAAAACGGTAATAGATGTGTTTGCTCTTATGGCCAGTGTTGTAACTGTTTGGGTGCTCGCTAAACAATTGTAATATATCATCCCTAAAGGGATTTTATAAATTTCCATGTTAAATTTTTCTATAAATATAGTATCCCTACGGGATTAAATATCTACAGTACAAAATTACACTGCATAATTAGATTTATGCGGCTTGATTCTATTTTCAGAAAACTTAATCACCCTTTGTTTTTAAAATATTTTATGAAATAAAATCATGACAGATCAAGAAACAAAAAATGAAGAAACCGTTCAGCCGCAAAAGCTTGAAGATTGGTTTAAAAACCTGATAGAAAAACTTCGTCCATACATGAAGCAGCTTTGGGAAGTGAGAAAAAAGCTAATGATCTTTAACGGTGCAGTTGCAGTTTTGGTGCTGGTTTATCTTTACTTAATTACAAGACCATATTTTGAAAGCACAGTTAC
>Ga0209320_10000271_pt1 | contig 27029 bp, 41 predicted proteins | sample Rifsed13ft4_FD_184008 | JGI IMG/M metagenome (GOLD analysis project Ga0209320, IMG submission 184008) | Soil microbial communities from Rifle, Colorado, USA - sediment 13ft 4 (version 2) | ecosystem: Environmental > Terrestrial > Deep subsurface > Rock core/Sediment | place: Rifle, Colorado... | reverse complement strand
ACCAACTCAAGCCCATCCTTCAAGAGCCGGTTTGCCATTCTCCATGAGGCCATTGTCATTTGCACCTTGGGTGCCACAATCTCCAACATGGATGCCTTGTTCTCCTGACTGTGCGACAAGCCTTGAGTCTTGATCTCGTCCAGCTTGGTGTCGTGAGACAGCTTGGGGTCGAGAGCACCCAGGTCGTACTCGTACATGGCGCCATTCAAGATAGGCAGGTCGAAGCCTCGAACGTAATGGCCCGTCACCATGTCGGCCGCATCATAGCGGGCACGAAACAGGGTGAGGATACGCTTGGGGCTCTTATCGTGCCTTTGCAGAAGATAGACCTGTAGATTGAATGGCTCTCCATCCACGACCCAGGCCGAGGCAATGGCAGTCACCTCTTTGTGAACGAAGTCACCCCCATACCACCCGAGCGGCCGGACCTCGATATCAAAGTCGAGGACCTTGGGTTGAGAGAAGCCTATCTTCATTCGGGTAGGCCCTGGAAGAATCTGCGGGGCTCCAACTCATAAGCCTGGCCACGCTCCAACGCCTCAGCGATCTCACGCTCGATGGCCGGGAGTGCCGTGTTCAGTTCCCGCTCAGCCAGGATGGAGTAGCGCAACCGTATGAAGCTACGGGCTACCTTCTTGGCTTCCTGTACAGCCATCTCATAGGGGGTTCGTTCTCTCACATAGTCTCCAGTTCGTTGGTCATCCGTTCAAGTCTGCGATCTCGACGGCGCTGATCCTGCTTAGCCTGCCGGGGTAAAAGGTCACGCCAGTATGCTCGTCGGGTTCTCTCCCGACTTGTCACAGCACAACGCCATCCACCTGTCCGCTTACCCGTTGCTGGGTTGTGGCCGTACTGGCTGTGCCAGTACATCGGCTGGTTGTGGCAGCCACAGGATGGCCTCGGCTCGTTTGCGTTCATCTGCATAGAACTCTCTGATCTGGTCCAGATCATGGGCCAACTGGACAGGAGGTATCTCCTCGTCTACTTCCTTCTCCCATACCCAAGGCCACAGGTAGTCGGTCCTCTCGGCCACCGATTGGAGGAATCCTTCAGATGCAATGCTACGGGTGTTCACGGTAAACGTGTATCCAAGATTTCTCGCCGTCTCTTGTAGCTCGTGGACCTGTTGCCATCGTGGACGTGGGCGTGGGCCACGCTTGACTCCTCGCTCACGCATGATCTCAGCGACAGTCTTGTCCAGGTACAAGGCGAGTAGGTCCCAACCGTCGCCACCCTCATTGTGCGAGAAGCAGTACCACCCCTGGTCGCCAGGGTAGACATGAAGTGAAGGGTCGGAATCGGAATGCTTCGGACATGATAGCTTCCGGGTGTATGGTAGCTCGATCCCTAGCTCGATGAGTGCATCCTCAGCTTCCACTGAAAACTACTCGATTCCTGCCGGACTTGTTACCTGGCATACCGGGACCGTTAGGCTTACCCACACGAAGACGATAGAGGCCACACTTCACCTTATTGCGACCATATTTTCTGCTGCTGCCGCCTGCTTTCTGTGTAGCCATTACTCCTCCTCTGAGAGCATGAAGGGTAGAAGGGGAGGATGATAGAGGCTGGTCCGTATATAAGCCAGCATCACCTTGTACGAAAGAGCTTCCCAGGGCGGCATCTCCCCGGCCTCGTACCGGCGCCGTCGCTCGGCGGCTGCGGCCCGCTTGGTCTCCCGGTCTTCCTCGGTCTTGACCCGATACCTTTCATCCTCTCTGTCCCACTGGAGATCATGACTGTCCACACTACCTTCAAACAAGGGGAACCCATCCTCGGCCCACACATCGAAGGCGGCTCGGTTCTTCAATTGAAGAACATCCATCAAGTCATTGATCCGGTCGGTGTCAGTCCAGTCCATCAAGTCTCCTCTGATCTTCCATATCGAACGCACACTGAAGGTGCAGTATGGGTTGTGTGATCTTCCAGAAGTAGTACCACCACACACGGAACCCCACCCTTTCGGAACGGCCACACTGAGCGCATCGAAGTCTCATGCGTCCACCCACTCCTCGCCACAATGCACGCAGGTACACAGCATCCCTGTCAGGTAACCCTCCTCATCCTTGACGAAGTCGATGTAGGCTGTGTCCGAGTCTCCGTTGGGGCAGGCGAACCCTACGCCTATGCCGTCATGGTCACCCTTGTTCATGGTCCTTCATCCATTGCTCGTATTGCAAGTCAAAGATGGCACCGAAGCCTTGGGCTTCCTCCTCCATTGCATGCCAGACCCGTAGTCCTAGCTCGTGTCCATGCTCAAGGAACTCGATGTCGTAGTGAGCATAGCTGTTCACTCCACCGCCGAGGACTTGGGCAATCTCCCAAGAGTACATCATGTGCTTGGTTAGGTTGGCGAAATACTGATCCAAGATCATGCCAGGTCCGCTCGTTCTCTCTCAGACGATTCTACGAAATGCGGAGTGCCCGGACCCCAGGCGTAGTGCGGGACTATCCGCATAGCGGGGTCGATCTCGAACAGAATGCCATCGTGTCGCAATCCACGCACTCGATTCTTGATGATGTTGACACCTATCCAATTCTCCCGCTCGGCTCTCGACCGTGGGTTGAGGGTTGGGTCCCAGCCGGGACGCCACAGACCCATGACCACATCAGCCTCAGTGTAGCCACCACCTCGGGCGCTCTTACGAGTGGGTGGCTCCCATTCTCGGGGCATCCCGAAGCCACGATTGGATTGGTGGAGCATGATGAGCCCGAGTCGTTCGTTCCTCGCCCACGCCTTGGCCATCGAGGCGGTGGCCTCGGTGCGTAGCCATCCTTCAGCGGACTGCTTGCCCCCGGCCACTTCCTCTAGGTAGTCGATGATGACAAGGTTGGGGCGCTCGCCGTACCATGTGGCGTAGTCTTCGGCATAGGCTGACATGTCATCGAAGTTGAGGCTGCTGTCGTCCACGATCACTTGGAAGGGAAGGCGTTGTTCTAGCTCTGCGACAAAGTCGGGAAGGTAGAGGTCCATTGCCTGTGTCTCCAGGTCTCGGGAAGGGTAGTTGAAGACATGGGAAGTGAGGCGATGGAGTACCTGATGGTCAGGCATCTCCAGGCTGAAGAACAGGATGCGCTCGTTCGGGTTGTTAGCCATGATGTTGGTGGCAATCAAGCTCTTGCCAACCTCGGAGTGGGCGATCACGGTGAACACCTCACCTCGGGCAGGGCCACGCACTAGCTGGTCGAGGGCTGACCATCCGAGGGGGATGCGCCGCTTAGGATCGGCTACCTCCTGCTTCCATCCTTCGACCTGTTGACTGAGGGTCTTGATGCCCTTCAGTCTGGAGGTAGCCAATGATCCTGAGTCCATTCAACCTTCCTGTCTCTCGTGGCGGGGGTCGGAATCGAACCGACGTGACACAGATTATGAGTCTGTGCGGGCAAACCAACGGCCACCCCGACTAAGACGAAGTGCCGCCGCTAGGAGTCGAACCTAGTATGCCTTCCGGCCGCAGGGTTACAGCCTGCTTCCCTCCACAGGGATCGTCGGCTTGAGCCTTTGGCCCAGCTTCCACTGGTATGCCGTCAGATATCCGGTTCTAACTACACCCACCCAACTCGACGGGTACCCGCCGGATGGGAGCCAAGGCGCACGGGGTCGAGGAGTCGAACCCCGCCTCCAGGTGTTGGAAGCCTGTACGTCCCACGACGTACCCCGTATAGGGAGAGTCGAGTGGAAGGTCGGGTATACGATCCCTCGTTCCATGCTCTCGCACTCTCCCGGTAGGTCCTACTGTCAAGTCTCGCTTGGGGTCAGACCTCGTGCGACTGGAACTACCTTGCCCACTCACCGCTCGCACATGGGCTCTGTGTACCAGGGACTACTTCACCCCCTCCCTGGTGGGGGCTGTCGGGGCGGGCCAGGAGGTGCACATCGTCCTGGCCTCTTACCTTGTGGGGTTACCATCTAGGCCCCTGTCCCCTCCGTCGAGGGGAGTTCTGTTGTCAAATGAGAGCCGGTCCCTGGGATTCTCCCTCGCCACCCGGCTCGTGGCAGCCAGTCAATCACTGGCCAGGGTGAGGGACTATCCCAAGGTCGCTCGTCTCTCCAAGCAGAGTAGTTATACCCATCTGGTGGACGAGGGCCGCTCGCTTCACCGCCTACTCGGTTGTTTCGTGCCCCGAGGTCAGCATGACCTGGCTCTCGGGGCTCCAAGTGGAGGCCCACTCGGTGCTTTGATCACGATCCTGTCATTTCGTGCAGTCCACTCCCTTCTGTTGACGACACATGCGATACTACGGGGAGCCGAGGGCGAGAAAGGGAACACCCTGGACCCCCCGCAGTACGTCTAGTGAGCAATCGCTTGAGTATACCCTCGCATATACTTAGCTGCTTTGGTCCAGATCACCAGTTTCGGGTGGTTGCCTGATGGCGCCCAACAGGGCCAATCCACCGCTCAACATCAGCATCAGAGCCAGACCCACTAGAGACCCCGCCCCCTCGCTCCCTGTGAATGGGAGGGTCGGTGGGCCGCTCACCCCTATCGAGGTTGATGTAGACGGGAGTGTCGATGTCGTCGGGTCCGTGCTGGTGGTGGGTACCTGCCCACTCGTGGTCGTGGTAGACGACAAGGCGGGTGTAGTAGTTGTCTCCTCCTCGAACGTGGTAGTGGTAGGTGGGACTGTCGTTGTCGTTATCTCTGGAACGGTCGATGATGAATCCTCCTCTATGAAGCTCAGCGTGTAGTAGCTGATTGGTAGTGGTGCTGGATATAAGGGGTCAGGTCTCGGATACACGATGCTCACCGTCTTCTGTGGTGGGTCCACCACGATGAGGACAGGGCCTTCGCCACGATGGACGTTCCCGGCCTTGACACAGTACGCATCAATCAGGAGCCCGTCCGGTGCGGTCACAATCTCCTCATAGACAGGGTCTATCGGAGAGGAGTGGATGAAGCCGGTGTCCAGGTCGGGACAGAACGGTGAAGAATCACCATGATCGGCCCGAGCTATGTCGCTTAGAGCAAGCATCACCAGTATGACACCCACGAGGAAGGCGAGCAGCCCAAGTAGCCAACTCACCGTATCGTCTCTCAGTCTCATGTCAATTCCTTTCTGATGGCGTCGAGACCATCGTTAACCCCAACCATATACACCTCGTACTTCCATGACGCCATCCATCGCCATGCCCTCTTGCGGAGACGGTCATAGACTCGGGCCAATCTCTTGTCGAGCGGGCTCATGCTTCGACGTGTCCCACGCTTGAAGGTAGTGCTCGGATAGGCTGAGAGCCCGGCTCCAACATACAGGTTCATGGCGTGTATGCACTTGCGACACAAGGGCAAGTCAGGGTTCACATCGAGCATGCGCCCCGAGTGTTCAACAGTATGCTCGTGACAGGCCACGCTCGTATAACCCTCTCGCTCCGTCTGGCCGTTTACTGCCAACGAATAGATTTCACCCGGATCAGTCATGATATGTGCTCGGGTCACCGTACCGTAACCATACTTCAAGGCCACGGTGGGTATGTCAACTGTGATTCTCATTAGAAGGGTGCCTCATCGTATGCCTGACCGCCACCTTGTGCGTGGCCGACCAGTTTGAGTACCTCTTGGTACATCTTGGACGGGCTGCCATCCTTGTTGTTGGCCCAAAAGCCCTGATACTTGACATTGTTCGGGGCCGTTTGGTCCACGTCGAGGAACATCACATTGATGTGTGGCTTGTTGCCATGCGCTGCGGTGCCTACCTGGGAACGGTTGTCGTACACCTTGACTGGCCTGCCCTCCCATGTGGGCTGACCCTGCTGGTCAAACCCAGCCCTACCCTCAGCGGAGTTACCTTGCGGGTGGTACTGCTGGGCCACCGGGTTCATCTGCTGCATGGGGGCTGCCTGCTGCGGCCACTGTGGGAAAGCATCTCTCGGGGCTACGGGCTGGGCCTGCACCTTGGGGAACACGGGGTTGATAACCCCATTGCCATCGGTGACAGCTTCGAGCCCGGCCTGATTCAGCACGAACACCTTGACCGTCTGAGCCACGAAAGGCAGGAGTTGACGCCCGGCCTCCTGGGCTTCGGAGGGAGAGGCAGCCTCGACCACCTGACTGATGGTCAGTGAGCCACCGAATTCCTCGCTGCCGTATTGTGGACCACCCTTCAGTTCGCTCGGCACCTTGACCGAGTAGTTGAAGTTGGCGTTGATTGTGAACTCACTCATCTAGAGACTCCATCTCATTTGGGTTGGTCTTTCTTCCTCGCTGTACTTGTCTTGGATGACAAACTTGAACGGACATCCGTTCCAGGCCGGGCACCAAGGGGCCTTGCAATGCCAGCCTCGACCGTCACCGAATCCACCTCGGGTGGTGGGTGAGGCCGTGCCGATCTCGGCGTCCAGTCCCCGAGCCATGTCCCACATGGAGCGAAGGGCGGCGTAGGTCATGTCTTTGGTCAGCATGATCCGCTTGTCGTTCCATGTCCACACCTGATGCTGACGATCATACACAACGTAGGTGGCTTGGACGACACGGTGTGGTTGGATCATGGGCTCGACCAGCCAACCATAGACAGTGTGCTGCACGTTCGACTCGGCCTTCCCTCGCTTCCACCCCTTACCTCCGGTCTTCCAGTCGATACCCATTGCGGCTGTCTCCCCGAGTGCCGTCACCCGGTCAGCGGTGCCCTCGACCCATACCTCCCTACCATTGGGCAAGCGACCGAGCGGGCGTCGCAACGTCGTCTCGGTCAGGAGAGGGGGCTGATGCTGGCCTTCCTCTTGCCAGTACGAGGTCAGCCACAACTCAAAGGCACCAAGCATCTCGGCTGCCACCGTGAGTAGGGTCACGTTGTCTGCGTACTTGGTGATGTCCTCGGGATGCTTCGGATGGTGGAGCATGGCTTGAATCCATATCTCCATTGCCTCACCCGAGAAGGCGGGGCGATCACCTGTTGTGAGAAACCTCTCGATGAGTGCGTGCTCGCCCGTCCCGAAAGCAGCTTGCAAGCTGGACGAGTTGTCATACCAGGGCTCGTTGCGGTACAGTTCCCGGTAATTGCACAGCCACCAGTTGTTCAGTTGCGAGGGACCGACGATGAGTGCATCTTCGGCGGGCTCAGAGCCGAAGCCATTCCCGGCAATATTGAGGAAGCCACTCATGGTCCAGCCTCAATGAGCCCGATCTCCAAGAGCAGGTTGAAACCCTCGGTGTTCCCTTCGTCATCCCTTTCCCGGCGCACCACCAGCCTTCCAGTCCTGGCGCTCAACAGGTCGCCTCTCGTTACGTCTTCAAGCAGATCGGACAGCGTCATGTAGAGGTCAACCGTATCGGGTACATACTGAGCGCCCGTGAGCCCCCACGTCCAGCCCTCTTTCTCAAAGACAATGGCTGCACGTTGGGCAGCTTCCTTAATGATCTTGTTCCTCATGTCTTAGTCCTTTCATAGTGACGGCGGCTTCGGTCTCGGGCACAGGTCCGACAGACCCGACGCCCGCCCGTGACAAGCAGGTTATCACCACTCATCGGGTGCCCATTCTTGCATTGAGCCACAGGTTGGCGACCCTCGGTCAGCCCGGCTCGTCTTGGTAGTTGAACCCGCAGCTTGTCGCTGGCGATGGTGGCCGAGTATCCAGTGTTCAATGATGCCTGAGTCACCGGCACACCTGCCGCCACATCACGGAGCATCTGTCTCTCCCGCCCATCGGCCGCATCCCATATGGCTTGGAGTCGAGGGTCATCGAACGTACCATTGATCTCTGTCTCAGTAGCCGGGGGCCTGAGCACGATGTTGTCAACGTCACCGTCGTCCTCTAACTCAGAGAAGTAAGTGGGCTCCCTCCAACCAGCGGGCTGATCCCACTGTTTCCGCATTGGCTTCTCGACAATGACACTGACCGAGTCGAGCATGATCCCCATTACTGCCCGTCGATCGGTGTTGTCTCTGATGCCTCGCTCGGACATGATCCCGATGGCAGCCCCAGCCACAGCATAGGCCACGTTCTCGAAGCCATCGGCTGATCCTGTCACGTTCCGTTCCTTCTCGTACATGTTGCGCTTGGCATTGCGGAGCCAGGGCAGGTGATCGACCGCACCCATTGCTGCATGCAGGGCAGTCTCGAACTGCTTGTAGGGAATGGCAATCCCGGCATCCTCAAGGGCCAGCGTGATGGTCCGCTCGAAACGGCGGGACCTGTATCTCCCGGTCGTCTTCGCCCGCTCCCTCTTGGTGAGGATGGGCGTGGTGTTGGTTATAGGCATGCTTCTCCTTCATTCTACTGATGGTGCGGGACGGGCCTGCATTCAGTCATCGTGCCGTCCTTCCTCCATCGTAGGTGGTGCTGTCCTCAATATCCAGGAGCAGATCAATGATCCGCTGCACCGTCATGGGGGACAGTAGCAACTTCAACTCACCACTCCCCTCATTAGCAAACACCAAGTCCACCCCTTCGGTCCCCCCCCACAGTTCCCTGGTACCACTGATCTTCCTGAAATCAGGACAGAGAACCACCCGATTCTCTTTGTCCAGCTTTCCGTTGACTAGCATGTTCCTATCCTTTCTACTTGTCGGTACACACTCTCTCCGTTGGAGAATGTGCCTGCCTTGTACAACCTGCTTGGATAGCGGGCCTCGATCTTCGGCCACGCCTGGTCAATCCAGTGTCGAGCGAGGCCCGATATGTTGGGGTCATACCATCCGTCACCGCCATCCTTGGCCACCACCCACAGGGCAGCTAGTCCAGCGTACTCGCTGATCCCGAACACAGCCAGCCCATTCTCGGCTACGACATGGTCTTCATTGTCGAGCCATCGGTCGGCGTCACTGATCGACTCAAACAGGTCACCGAGCACATTGGATTGGAAGTCCTCGATCACATAGTCCCACTCGTCTTGAACCAACTCGTCCCGCCATGACTGACGGTCATGTCGGCACAGGTCAGGATCATCGTTGGCTTCGAGCGAGTCGGCCAACATCTCATCCAGTGTTTCCTCGTCCGGTACCCATGACAGGTATAGGACGTGGCGAGCGTCGCTCGGGTAGCTTACTGATCGTCCCATAGTTTCTTTCCTTTCTCATTGTGATAGGCAAGGACTTGATCTTGCCGGTTTGTTGACCTCGGCCTAGCACCTAGTCTCATCGCCCATGCCCGCCAAGTGGGGCCGTGGTGTTCATATACCCCTACCTCTCGACAGGCCAGGATATGCGCTACCTCATGGCGGATTGTATCCTCGAACCAGTCGAGATCGCCATCATGTAGCGGCCAGTACAGGACGATACGATCTTCCCAATCCCAAGTGGTGGCAAGGCGCCGTTTGGTATGACGGTCACTGACCTCAATCCTCACATTGTGAAGGTCAAAGCCCATCGCTTCGATATCCTCCATCACCAAGGCCACGAGTGCGGCCGCATCCTCGATGGTTGGGCTCATGGTCGATCCAGAATGTCGAACTCAATCTGAAGTGCCTGCTCGAACAGGTCCCGACTCAGTCTCCCCGTCTTGCCGCCGAGATAATTCAGGTGCTTACCTGTGGTGTTGGACCATAGGTTTTCGCTCAGTATCCAGCTTCCACGCCTAGCGAATCCTATTACGGTCTGATAGCTGAACGCCAGGCTCAGGTCTCCGACCCTCACGATCGAGAAGTTCGGTCGATCAGTCGGATGTGATATGTCTACCCTCATGTCTTTTCCCTTTCTCTTGTGGTTACACATGCCGGATTGGCACATGCTTGTGCTCGGAGGTAAACCCCGAAGTCTATGAACAGGACGAGTACCTCGTCCTCTCGCACCGGCACGCTGTCATCACAGTGTGGTTCGATGCAATATAGGTGATAGTGGAGCACTCGATTCCCTCTCTGTTGAGCGCAGTTTAGCTGGCGCCTGCTCCGTTTCGTACCGACAGCCAGACCGTAGCCTGTAGTTGGTGCGGCATGATTCCATGCTCGGCCGCTACGGTTCGGAACCCATCGGCTATCGCATCGTACACTCGCCGCCGTTCAAGGTACTTGTGCCCTTTAGGTAGGTCGAGTACGTATGCCATCCATCCGTCCAGCGTTACATCCAATGAGCCATAAGGGTCGAGGATGTTTCGGTAGAAGGATCGAACCTTGCGACCGCCCAGCCTGTGCTCAGGATCAGCCCCGTCAATGATGTCGAGGGCCTTGTCCACGTTGGCCCGGAGTGCAACGTACCCCCAATCCTCACCATACTCGAAGACATGCTTCGACTCGTCCTGATTGGTCTCCCACCCTATCCGTGGTGAGAGTGCGGCGAGCACTCCCGCCGCCGTGGTGACGGAACATCCGAACAGTCTGCCGATGCTCTGCGCTATCCGGTGTGCGTCCTCGTACCAATAGAGTCCTGTCTGCCAGTGGTCTCGCAGTCGAGGGAGCATTGCCCGGAGTCTATCCGTGGTCAAGCTTTCGACTTGTGTTATCTCATCGGCAGTCAGTCCTCGTCGTGGTGCTTCAGGGTAGGTCTTCATGGATACCATCCAATAGTGCCGCCGCCTCCATCCAGTCGCCATCGGTCGGTACGAATTGCACCAAGTTGTGGTGTTCGACCATGACCGTGTGCTCGCCGTGGTCTTGTGCCCATGCCATGACCGTAGCGAATTGGAATCCGAAGTCTTCCGGCGAGGTATGAGTCAAGACCAGAACTTGTGAAGGTTCAGTCTCTACCTGTCCAGTCTCAGGGTTTCGCCAGTAGCCCCATGCGTCGATGATCGTGGCACCATCAATCTGTCGCCGGGACAAGGCCGACTCAACGAATCTTTGCGTCTCGAATCCGATGCCGACCGTATACCTGACTAGGTGTGGATCGTGGTTCATTGCTCGTCCTTCCTAATGAGGGCATCCACGGTCAGATGACCGTACTCTCCGACCATTTCGATGATGACCCTCTCTTTGTCGTTGTCAATTGCGTCGAGTACCTTATCAAAGAACTCGTCACCGCCAGCCCCTAGGCTGACCAGGATTGTTAGTTCATACACGTCTCGTCCTTCCTTACTTGATCGTGATTGTGCCGTCACGCTTGGTGACGACGTTGGCGTACCAATTCCGTGTTCGGTAGACATCGGGTCCGACGATCACGGCCGATGTTCCGGCCAGGTCCGCAACGGTGTTTGCTCTCTCGTCTCCGAATATCGAAGTCCCGAACACTCCGACATTCTCGGCGCCTTCAAGGTCCACGGCCAGCTTGAGCGCTGACTTGGTCTTGAAGGTCCGGTCTGTTCCGTATGACATGGTTTCCCTTCCTTGTCCTATCCCTGGCAGTCTACCAGGGAAGTCTTTACATTTGTCCCAGCCCTGACCACACTAGCCACATGGTGAAGCCGAGTACGGTCAGGAATAGGGCGAGGGTAAGGAATGTGCTCATGATTCCCTCTCTAGGATTACCCTACTGGTCGGGTCTTGTGGATCACGTTCGTACTCTCTGAACGGTACTCCTGTGCTGACCAGTACCGACCGAACTAGGTCAGCCTGCTCCCGGTCACGTTCGATGACAATCTCTTGCCACCGTCCCCGTTGATTCGGGAATCGAAAGATTCGTTTGCTCATTGTCTCATCCCTTCTTAGTCCATGTACAGGGCGGTATGTCCTGCTTCGGTCACACCGTAGATAGCCTCATGCCCTGCTTGATCCACGACCACTTCAAGTTCTCCGACGTGGTCGGGAGTGCCAGGGTAGACTCTGTCGAACAGGGTAAATGAGACGATTTTGGCGTGTGGGTAATCCTGTCGAATCTCGGACAGGGCCGTGGCTAGGTCGATGGTTGTGTTCATGTTTTCATCCCTTCTCTGTGCCACATATCAAGTTCCCTTGAGTGTGGCAATTCCATCCTGGATCATCCTCGGCCTGTGCCATTCCACGGTCACCCGACAGAGCGAACACTAGCAGGAGTGTGAGCAGAATTGTACTCACGACCTACCCTCCCGGTATTCGGCCATCGAGGCCGTGTATCCGATCATGCCGGAAGCTAACCATTCCTCAAGTTGAAGGTCAAAGCCGACCAACTCGGCTGGGTCTGTGCTGGCCATAAGCGTGTACTGGCCAACACCAGCCGAGCCAATACCGCCCTTCACACCACCGACCACGTGGGACCAATCAGTCTCGGAGTCGGTGCGTGGTCTGTGTCCACGTGCCATCATGTCTTCCCTTCGCTCAAGGCCAGCCGTGCTGCCGAAGTGACAGCGCCGCCCGACCATTTCCGATTCACCCGAACGAACACATCCTTCGAGCCGTTCGGATGGGTGATGACCAGGTACCGTTGGCCCTGGTAGGTGATATACCGTTTCATGGAGCAAAGCATAGCAGTAGCCGTGCCAGAATTGTACTCTAGGGGCGCTATCATGGGATGCAAGATAGTGGAATCATCCCATCCACCTGTACGGGGGGGCCATTCCCAGGTGAAATGAGGAGGGACCCCTTCCAGGCAATTTTTATTTGGGTCCCTCTGTGTGTTACTGGTGGCCGAGCATCTCTAAGCTCGGCCTCATGTTGAATTGGGGGCTCTTGATCTCTTTGGGATGAAGCGAGCTAGTAGGCGCTGTGCCTATTTGACCTGCGGAGGCAGGATTTCTCGTGATCGGCTTCATTTGACTGGCCTTGGGTACCCACCTTGCGTGTCTCCTGAACACCCCTTACGGGGGAGTGGGCTTTTCGGGGCTCGATACCGCCTTCACCTGTACCGGCTACTCAGTTGCCTGAATGTACGTCTCTATACTAGGTCGTGTTGGTCCAGTAGTTGACTGGCGCAACTACTTTGGTCAGACGATGATGTTGGGCGTGGTCGAACGGGCAATCCGGGCCTCCACCAGATTCCGGTGCTCCCGGTAGCCGGGGTCCTCCCGGTCTGGCTCGGGCAGCGGACTGAACGGTTCGGGGATGGATCGTCCGACGCTGTACTGGCCGAGTCCTGATCCGTGGTAGCCGGGCCTGCCGGGCTCGTCTATGTCGATGCGGTCTTGTTCTCTCATGCAGACAAGTCTACGATGGTCCGTAGAATGACCTGCATGAAGCTCGCTAGCAACCAGATCATCGTCCGGTCGAAGACCGTCGATGTGCCCAAGTTCGGTGAGAACATTGGAACCTCCGACAATCCGATCATGGCCGAGGACGGTCCTTTCGGTCTGGCTGGGATTGTTGAGTATCCCGATCTGGAGATCGACCCACGTCGGTTCACCGGGGTTCAACACTTCGTCTTCCCGACCGAGTTCAAGGACCAGTACACAGTGGTCCAGATTCTTTCAGTCTTCACTGAGGAGCAGTTGGCCGACTTCGATCAGCACATGGCCGAGCATATGGCCAACAACCTGGAGGCTCTTGGGGACGATGCGGAGGGACTGTGATAACGCAGGAGTATTCGTTGAATGGAGAGTTCGAGCAGGGTGAGGCCAGGTACACCTTCTTCTTGAAGGGGCGCCACACAATCATCAGGAATGGTGGGGAGGAGGACGAGGGACCTCGTCCCATGCGAGTACGGGTCTTTGAGGAGTATGGACCATCTGGCCCTATCGAGGCTCTTGGCATCACTCTCGACATCAGGACGGCCAAGATGCTTGCGGTGATGTTGCGCCACGATCTACTGATGGGTGGTGAATGAAGCCTGTCAAATACTGGAACTGGAATACGATTGTGGCGTGGGTTCTAGTGAGCCTCCAGTGGGTGGCGATCGGGTTCGTCTTCTGGATGTTCCTGTCGGAGACATGAGTAAGCATTTACATCACACTCCCGTCCACCGTCTCTATGCCTCGAACGGGGACTTCGTCGGATACCGCTGTGCGGTGTGCGGCTTCTACTACACCCCCGGTGGTCGTCCTAGCCGGATCGGCACTAAGAAACATCTGAGGAGGGTCCATGCCTACGCACGAACAGTCGGAATCCGGGATTTTCTCGCCTCCATGCGATTGCCCACCAAACAGGACTGAGCGGTCCACCTTCGGGCTGTTTCCTTCGGACACTCTTACCGATGATTGGCTACGACGGGAGCGGCGGAAGTACGCTAGGGTCCCCGCCGTACACCACACTTGGACTGACAAGGACGGCAACCGCTGGATGATTACCCACCTGATCCTGGACCAAACCGAGTAGTTCTATGAGACCAATGATTTTCGTGAGAGGAGTTCTCGGGGTCTGCCCCAGGTGTGGCGGTGAAATCACCGTCGAGCAACATGTTCGACAGGTGGTGCCAGCCCTTGACGGCCTGGAGTACCTCCTGATCCACTCTTGCGGTTGGTCTGAGCGGAGAACGCTGGACCGAACCGAGCACAGTCAAGTCACCCGATACCTTCGCCAGGTAGCACAGGGTCAACGTGAGGATGGTCCGGCGCTCTCCACAGAGGAAACCCTGATGAGGGAGTTCCACACCCGACTCGATATGATTCTGACAGGAGATGACATTGAACGAGCGCTCAACAGAGGTGCTAACTAAGGCCCCAATAGTCAACCCGGTCAACGGGATGCGTGAGGGCGAGTCGTTCAAGACGGGCTCGGAGGACAAGCGGGAGCGCATGGCAGCCTACGTCGAATGGCTCCTCCTGCCGCCGAGTAATAGAGAGCCGAAGACAAAAACTGCTCTCGCTGAGCAGCTTGGGGTAACGTACAATACCCTCAACAACTACGACCGTGAGCCCTACGTCCAGCGGGAGTTGACCGAGCGAGCCAGAGCATCCTTCAAGACGGTGAGCCTCACGGAGGTCCTGGCCAGCCTGCGTGACATCGCCACCGGCCGAGCCTACGAGACAACTCATGGAGGGGAGGTTCGTGTAGTGTCTGCTTCGGCTGCCGTGTCCGCTGCGAAGACATTGCTGGATTGGGTGGAGCGTACTGACAATGTCAGAACCGAAGACCTCAATCTCAAAGACTTGACCGACCAGCAGTTGATGGACGTGGCTCTCCAGATTTTCCAGCAGGCCGGGTCTCTTGACAACGCTGAGTAAGCTCCCCCAAGACTTCGATGTAGACACCATTGGGGATCAGTCGAATATCCGACCTGATCTACTCGCTGTTTTCCGGGAGCTAGCCTTCCGTAAGGCTGCCGCCGACCGGGTCTGGTTCTTCAATCAGTTCTGGATGGTATTCGAGCCGGACACTCAGAAGTGGGTCAAGTTCAGGCTGAGGGACTATCAGTACGAGACAGAGGAGTGGTTGGCCCCTGGCTTCACCGAGTCTCGATGGCGTGGTATCGCAGGGAAGGCCCGGCAGATCGGGCAGACTACGCAGGTTGTGGGCGGGGCTGTTCATGATGCTCTGTTCCAGTCTTGGCACCCCTGGCTGGTCGTTTCTCAAACCGAGCCCGATGCTCAGCGCACTCTCATCAACCGAGCCAAGACGCCCTATCTGAAGCTGCCTGTCTGGTTCCGCCAGATGCTTGCCGACAAGGCGGGGGTCCCACAGTTCCTCGTCAACGACAACAAGGAGTCGATGGAGTTCGCCAATGGCAGCCGCATCGACTCTGTCGTCTCCACTCCCAACGTGGCTCGTGGAGATGTGGTCTATGGGGTTGTCATGGACGAGTCCGCTCACCAGGCATATCCGGCCGAGGTGTTCACCGCACTCGACCCCCTCTGCTACGGTCCTCTCTACAACATCTCCACTGGCAAGGGCATGGGCAACTTCTTTCACGAGAAGTGGCAGGACTCCCAACTCTCTGACTCTGAGTGGCATCCCATCTTTCATCCTTGGTGGGTGGTCCCCGGCCGGACGCAGGCGTGGTACGATCGCCAGAAGCGGCTTTATCGAGGCAACGAACCGGAGTTCTACCAGGAGTACCCGGCCACCCCCGAGGAGATGTTTGCCAAGACCGGACTCACTGTCCTCCCAATGGACATCCTGCGTGAGCACTACACCCAGCATGGTGGACCCCCAGCCTACCGCATTGACCTGGATGCGTGGGTGACAGATGACGAATCGTGGCAATGGCGCCGGTTCCTCAACGATGGCGAGACCTCATACAACGAACTGTGGGTATGGAAGCCGCCCGAGATCGAGCGAGACCCCGAGAAGGGCTATATGCTTCGGGAGCCCAACTACGTCGTCTTTGCCGACACCGCCGAGGGTCTCCCTCATGGCGATGAGACGGCCGTCACTGTGTGGAACTCCAACACCCTAGAACAGGTTGCCTCCTATGTGGGCCACTACCCGATCGAGAATCTCGGGGAACTGCTCTACAAGATAGGGGAGTGGTACATGTGGGCGCTGATGATGCCCGAGCGGAACAACCAGGGCATCCTTCCAATCAACGATCTGTGGAAGTATCTTCACTATCCACGAATCTACCGGATGGCCCATGTGGCCGAAATTCCGAAGTCTGACCGAACCCCCAAGCTGGGCTGGCAGACGACCGTGGCCACCAAACCGAAGATGATCTTCGAGTTCATCAAGGCTCTCCGAGACGACACGATCATCCTGCATGACGAGAGGTTCCTCGCTCAAGCGGGGACCTTCATCAAGTCCAAGCGAGGCTATGAGGCTTCCGAGGGGAACAAGGACGACATGGTCATCGCCATGCTAGGCGGGTACCAGGGTGTTCTCGAAGTCGGTCAGTTCCCGATTGTATGGAAAGAGCCCCAGGAGTGGAAGCCAGTCACGTTCAAGGACATCATCGACCTCGGCTTTGCCGACGAGGATGAGCGACCCCTGAGTCTTCTCGACCTGGGGATCAACAAGAGGCGTTCACGACGCCGGGAGCGCTCATTCACCATCTGAATCTGGACTTCTTAGGCTAGTTATTAGGATGCTCCGTGCCTTGTTCAATTCCATTGACGTGTCGGCCTTGGGCGACAACCTTGTCATCCCTGGCAGGGCCAACCACCGTATTCTCATCGTCAGCCTCACACTGGTAGCATCCGGTGTTGTTGTTGTCACCCTAAACGACACGGTGGGATACCCCGTGATGGGTGGAATGTCTTTTGTGGCCAACAGTGGTGTTGCAGCCGGTGTTGAACACGGTATCGCCAAAGCCAGCGTGGGTGCCGGTGTGAATCTGAACCTGTCTGCTGCCATACAGGTGGGTGGGTCCATTGGTTTTGTGTACGAGGGAGTCTAAGAGAGTGGCAAAGAGGATACATTTCATCGGCAACCTGGCGGGCAATTACGTCAGGTTCAGTCCCAATTTTGGATTCAAGCTCGGCCGCTTCAAGTGGTCGAAGCTCTATAGAGGGAGAAGGCCATAGTACAGTTCGGGCGCCCTAGCGCCGACACCTACAACGCAGACGGATGGGTCGAAGACGATGACACGTCGGTAGACATGTACCTTGAGATTGACGAGGTCACTCAGGACAATGTGGACTTCATCAAGTCGCCTTCAGCCCCAACTTCGGACGTGTATGTCACCAAGCTCACCACCCTTGAAGACCCTGTCCTCTCGACGGGACATATTGTCAGATATGCCTACCAGAAGGATGCCGCAGGTGGAGCACAGATCGACCTCACCGTGCAGCTACGTCAAGACTACGTCAACGAGGGGACTCCCGGAACTCTGATCCATTCGGAGGTTCATACCAACATTCCGAATGGCTGGACGGCAGGGTCCTTCACCTTGTCCGGTGGCGAAGCCGATGCGATCACCGATTACACCAATCTGTTCCTGCGCTTTGTAGCGAACCAAGTTTAGAGGATAGGCCGCTATGGCTGTTGCCAGGGTAGCCTCCGCAGAATCCCTCAGAACTGGTGTTGAGGACCCGTATACGTTCAGCTATGCGGGAGGCACCCCGCAAGGTATAGTTGTCGGGGTTATCCATGCGGCCACCACCGTCCTTGTCAACACTATTACCTATGGAGGCCAAAGCCTCTCCCTGGTGGTGCAAGCACAAGACACGGCGGGCGAAGCCAACACGTCCCAACTTTGGTTCTTGGGTACGGGTGTTCCAGCAGGCACACAAGACGTTGTTGCCGATCTCATAGGCGCCACAACCACTGACATCTACTTTGTCGTATGGGAGTTGTCGGGTAGTGCCGATCTTGAAGTCATTGATTTCGATGTTGTTGAGAACAACACCGCCAACCCTCAGCTTACGCTCCAAGCAGGAGGACGGGAAAAGCTAAGCCTCGCTCTGATAGGTAGCGGTCTGGCTGAGCCTGCAAGCCTGACAGAAGTGACGGGGAACACTCGGGATCAGGACCAGGATTTTGGGTCTTGGTGTGGGGTTTCCTGCTATGAAACGACAGTTGATGCCTCGGATCACACCATCGGCTGGTCGGGTGGAAACGATGACGTTGCGTTGGTGGCGGTGGCCATCTCGGAAGTGGCTGCGCCACGCATCGGCCAGGTTTCCTGGGCTGAGTTCGAGGTACCTAACGCTCCAAGAGAAGGCCAGGTCTCCTGGGCGGAACTGGAGGTACCGACCGCACCTCGTGAAGCCCAAGTCTCGTGGGGAGAGTTCGAGGTCCCGAACGCACCCCGCCGAGGTCAGGTCTCCTGGGCTGAGTTCGAGATTCCAACCCTCGCTGTTGACAGGTTAGGACAAGTTTCGTAGGCAGAGCTTGAAGTCCCGAATGCCCCGAGAATAGGGCAAGTCTCCTGGGCTGAGATGGAGTTACCGAATGCGCCACGAGTGGCCCAGGTTTCGTGGGCTGAGTTCGAGGTGCCTCTTGGTGGTCGCCAAGGCCAGGTCTCGTGGGCTGAATTCGAGGTACCTGAGCTTCCGCCTCGAATCGCTCAAGTGTCTTGGGCAGAACTGCAAGTGCCCAGCGTGGGTGGCGTTGGCTTGCCCCCATCGAGGATGCTCTTGGGAGTCGGACAATAAATCTGGACCTCTCTGCCTATATAAGTGAAGGGGCTTTTCCTTTGGTAAGCCCAACTCTTAGATAAGGATTCTTTCGTTATGGCTCAAGCACGAGCTTCAGTGATTGTCGAGCAGGGTTCGGTAGCCCAGGACATTGCAGCCCAAGCTGCTCTGATCGCTGCTGAAGCTGGAATCGCTTCAGCCGTTGTAGACCCCGGCGCTCAAGGTATCGTCCAGATCGACATTCTGGCAACCGCCAACGCTGGGACCAAGTCGGTAGACGACGTGGATACGGGCACCCATACGGGTGGTACTGCCCTCATTCTGGTGGACGGTGTGGCCACCGTGCCCATTGCGGACGGCGCCTCAGCCGCCACTGTGGAGGCAGCCGTTGAGGCCCTTCCCAATGTGGTCGCCGCCACCGTGACCGGCGCAGGCACCGATGCCTCACCGTGGCGAATTACCATTGATGACCCGGTAGGCCCCCATGTCGTCACCATCGACGGTACCGCCCTAACTGGTGGTGCTGGTGAAGGCGTTGCACAGATCACGCCAGGCGTGTTGCCGGATGCTGGGGCAGGTGCTACTGCCATCACCGATGCCATTCTTGCTGTGAACAACAGCGAGTTGTATGGCGATGTGATTCAGGTCGAGGCTCCGGTGCCGACCGCAGATGATGACACACCAGCCATCTCCGTCAATAACGGTGTGATAGCGGTGACGATCTCCTCGGTCCTTGCCGGATCGAGCGAAGCCGTCGTTTCGCTGTCGCATGTGGTTGACGGTGTGGTGGTCGCTCAGCCCTCCTGGGTGAGGTTCGTGGATCAGGGCGACCCGGTTCGAGGTAGCCACTACAACTCTGGTAAGGCCAGGATCATCTTCAACGAGAATGGCGCTGTCACTAACGGCACATACGTCTTCGTGGTCAGCGTGTTGGACGACAATGGCCTCAGTGGTTACGAGGTCGTTACCCTGACAGTTACCAACCAGTCCTAGTCATGTGTCCGGTAGAAGGGTGCTCCAATCCGAGTACCCTAGGGTCTCCCGAGTGCATTCGTCACAAGTTCGCTGATGGTGTGAGGCTTGGTGGCCTCCATACCTTCAAGATGGCACGGGAAGGCAACTACACACAAATGGGTCTGGCCAAAGACTTTCGCAGGGACATCATCCGCAGACGCCGGGGCGACAAGGTCGCCTATGTCGGTCGTGAGCGAGCCCCCACCGAGAAGTTCATCAATGGTCGTTGGGAGCAAGTCGATGCCCGTCCGTAAGGTCAAGGGTGGCTACTCGTTCGGTGGCGGCACCTTCAAGAGCAAGAGGACAGCCGGACGCTCATACCGAGCCTACCTAGCCAAGAAACACTCCCCGAGGAGAAGGTCCAATGCCCGGTAAGGCCGCTGGCTACCCCGTAGACATCAGAGGGGCCGGACAGGCTAAACATCGTGCATGGGTGGAGACTTCCAAGGCCAAGCTTCTGGCAGGCAAGCGCTTCCGTTCTAACGAGCGTGAACAACGTTGGGAGGAGAGCGAGGACCAGTACGAGGGCAGTCAATGGCCCACCGATGAGACTGGTCAATCACTCTCTGACCTCTCGGACTACATCGTTGTCAATATGTCGTTCTCGACGGTGAACACCATCGTCCCCTACATGACCGGGTCCGAGCCCAACTTCCTGGTTCAACCCTACGGAGATGGTGCTCACGAACTCGGCGCCTCCATTCAGCAGGCTTTCCTCAACCGCATTTGGACCGGCGAACTTGAAGGCCAGGCCGAACTGGAGCCAACCGCCGTCGATTCCCTGATCTACGGTGACGGCTACATGAAGGTCGGCTACGACATTGTCGAGAAGCGTATCAACCTGAACGACTATGTTGATGCGGTGCAGCTTTGGGTCCAGCGGGTCAACCCTTGGGACATCTGGATCGACCCTCACGCTGACGGTATCCACAATGCCCGCTGGGTCGCCCACCGCTTCCGTATGACCAAACCGGAGGTTGAGGCGGCAGGATTCAAGGTGACCGAGGCTCAGGGTGTCACCTACGCCCGCTATCATGCCGGGGACCCCGAGGAGTCGGGCTCCGAACGCCAGCGAGAGGCAGCCTATGACCAAGCCGAGTATGCCACTCTCTACGAGTTCTACGACTTGGTTGAGCACTACTCCATCACCTTCACTATGGAAGGGTCGGCTCCGCTGGCCGTCATCGAGGACATTCCCCTGGTGCCGATTGTCCAGATGCCCAACTACCGCATCCCCAATATGCCCTACCATATGGGTGAGTTGGAGCAGCTTCGAGATATCCAGAAGGAACTGAACTACACTCGTACTCAGATGCTCCAGCATCGTGCCCGCAACGCACAGAAGTACGTCTACGCTGAGGGGGCTCTTAGCGAAACGGCCCTTGCCAACCTTGAATCGCAAACGGTCAATGTAGGCGTCCCCGTCAAGACCTCGGGCGGGCCTCTTGACCAGTATTTCCAGCCGGTTACTGTTCCCAACCTTACGGCCGACGTGTATAACATGTCGGACCTGTTGCAGCGTGACATCTACGAGATAAGCGGTGTCAACGAGTACCTCCGTGGCGCCACCCCCACCATCCGGCGTACAGCCACCGAGGCAACCATCATCGAAGGCGCCTCCAATGCGAAATCCTCGTTCAAGCTGAGAACTATCGAGCGGTTCGTCAAACGCCTCGGTACTATCCTCCTCGGTTTTGCTGCCGACACTTACCCGGAGACGGACTACGAGGAGTTGTCCTTGTACCTAACCGGCCGGGACGCCCAGCTTGTTGCCCGAGCCACCCCGGCTGGGGACCGGCTCGATGAGAACGGTGAGCCGATCAATCCGACAGAGGTAACCTCCACCACTATCAACCCTGGTGATCCCAATGTGTGGGTTGGGACTTATCAGGTATTTGTCGAGCAGGCATCTACTGAACTGCGGAGCCCCATTCTCCGTGAACAGAAGTTCAAGGAAATGGCATTCGACCTGCTTCAATTCGGGCCAGTTCTTGCCGAGCAGGGTGTGATTCTAGACCTGCGGAAGATTCTGACGCTTTGGTTTGAGGCTGCTGGGATCGAGGATATTGAGGGCATGTTCATTGAGCAGGCTCCTGATGAGATTGCCCTTGGTCGGGCGGATGTGGAACTGTTTGGAGACATTTCCAAGCCCGAGACCATTACTCAACTTGAAGCCCTAGGGCTCGGCCAACTTGGAGGCAGTCCTGATGAGATCACTCAAACCCCACCCGATATATTGATGGGTGGATTTGATGCTGAGAACACTGGCATATTGCCCACCACTGAGGGTGAACCTGTCCGTTAGCCTCTTGAATCTGGACCAAACAGGTACAGTATAGAGGGGACAATGTTCCCTCACTTGACAACACAGCGCCAAGAAGGATCACAGTGACGACTACTATGGAAGTCGATCCTTTTGCGGCCGCAGTCGAAGCAGCGAAGGCCGAGGTAACGGGGGAGCCCGTAACCGACCTCTCCGAGGACCCAACTCAGGAGCCCGGAACAGAAGTCTTAGCTGATGAAGACGAGCCGGTAGAGCAAGAGGACGACCAGGCCAACGTGGAAGGACCCCTAGAAGATGGGTCTGTCGAAGACGCCTCAATTGATGAGGTATTCGCAGACATCGAGATCGAGGAGCCTGAGCCCTCAGTTGAGGATCAGACTTTCCAGCTTCCAGGTATAGACGAGCCAATCTCGTTGGATCAACTGAAAGACGGATACCTTCGACAGGCCGACTACACCCGTAAGACGCAAGAGCTTGCGGCGCAGAGGAAAGAGCAGGAGAGAGCCATCTCATTTTGGGAGGCTTTCACCCAGCATCCAAAGCAGGTGGTTGTGCAGCTTGCGAAGGAAGCCGGACTCGATGTGGGTGACAACCCCGTCGAGAAAATGGTTGACATGCCCTTCATGTCCGAGGAGGACCTCCAGGCCCGCATCGACTCAGAAGTCGAGAAGCATCTGGCAGATCACCCCGACATCAAGGCAGCCCAAGCGCAGCAGGCATCCCAATGGGTGACGCAAGAGTTCTCTCGCATCGAGCAACTCTTGAGTATTACCCTGGGACCGGAAAGCCGGACCAAGGTTGCGACCCGAGCCTACAAGGCAGGGACCGATGACCTGGAGATGGTGACCCGAGCAATGCTCGCTGAAGCCAAAGAGCGACAGGCTCGCACGCAAGCCTTGAAGGATTCTGCTCCCAAGCGCCCAACCGGCGCCCCGAGCGAGATCACGGACGAGAATGTCCAGCTTGCGAAGGACCCCTTCGACAATGCTGTGGAGCATGCGAAGCTGGAGCTATCCAAGCCTCGCAGAAGGTAATCCACCACTCTAGACAAAAGGAAACCACTTCATGGCCGAAGGCAACCCGAACTTCGGTACTGATGGCATCGTCGCCCTGACGTTGCAGCACTACATGCGAAATCTGGTAGACCAAGTCTTCCAGCGCACCGTTCTGTTGCACCTTCTCGGCGGGGACGGGGCTCCTGAGTCCAAGACTGGACGGACACTCGTTCAAGAACTGCTCTATGGGGATCAGTCCTCAGTGGGCTCGTTTGCGGACGATGACATCTTCCCACAGCCCTCCCGTGGTGGTATCACCGCCGCAGAGTTCGCCTGGTCCAACTATCATGGATCAGTGTTCTTCACGGGCGAGGAGATTGATGTCAACAGCGGACCCGAGCAGGCAGTCAGCCTGCTCAAGGCTCGCATTCGGCAGGTCGAGCGCACGATGGCCAAGGACCTCAATGCCATGTTCTACGGTGACGGCACCGGGAACGGTGGCAAGGACTTCCTCGGTCTCGCTGCTCTCATCAATGCCACCAACACGTTTGGTGGCATCGACCGCACGGATGCACTCAACGCCTGGTGGAGAGCATCCATCACGAACGTTGCCGGTGTTCTCACCGAGGCCGCTCTGCGTACCAAGTACAACGATGTAACGGACGGGTCGGAAGGCCCCTCCAACATCATCACCTCTCAGGCTGGTTACGAAGCCTACGAAGGTCTCCTCCAGGGGACCATTCGGAACTTCGACACCGACCTGGCAGATGCAGGCTTCAACAACCTGTTGTACAAGGACACGCCGATGGTCTTCGACAGAGACTCGGTAGCAGGCGAGGTCGTGTTCCTCAACATGGACCACGTCATGCTGAAGTCTCTTAACGGAGCCTGGTTCCGCCCGTCCGGTTGGCTCATCCCGACCAACCAAGATGGTCAGTACAAGAACATCATCCTCCGTGGCCAGTTGGCGACCGATGACGCTGCCCTCCAGGGCAAGCTCACGGGCGTTACCAACGCCTAGTAGATGATCCACTTGGCGGGGGCTCACACAGGGTCCCCGCCCTAACCCTTTTGGAGACCATGACCCGCAGTCGCAACATAGCTCAGGTGAACACCGTCCCCGGCCGTTCGGCCGCAGGATACGGAACTCCTGTCATCGAGCACTCGGCCAACACGATCCCTGGCCGCTCTGCTATGGTTTCTGGTCCTCCCCCCAAGAATGCAGGTGAGTGTGGAGCCCTCACCCGAGAAGGAAAGAACTGCAAGGCTCCTCCCACCAAGGCTACCGGCCTGTGCGTGGGGCACAGTAAGCAGCAGGTAGCTCGTGAACCGGCTGGCGCTTAGAACTCGGGTCCGCAGACAGTCACTCGTCACAACTGCGGAACTCTCCGACATTCAGATCAATGATGACCTCGCTCAAGGCATCCTGGATGTTGCCACCCTCTATGCGTGGCCGTGGATGCGGAAGACTGGCACCATTGCGCTCGCAGCCGGGACGGCCGAGTATGCCCTTCCCTCAGACCTCATGTACCTAGAGAGCCTGATCCACGACAACGTGGGTGCGGCACCGCTTCATCGTACCACTCTGGATGTAGTGAAGACCATATACGGTGACAGCGTTGGAAGCTCAGACCTTCCCCACCTCTGGTATCAGTCATCTGATATCAAGATCGTCTTTGTCCCCACCCCCAGCGCCATCAAGACGGTAAACGTCCACTACTACGCCACCCCTGCGGCTACAGCCTTCGATGATGACACGGAGAGCCCACCCTGGCATATTGCCTTTCATGGTCTTCTCGTTGACTTTGCCCTGGCTGAGTTTTGGGAGCGTGAGGAGACCGTCCCAATGGCTCAGTATTACCGCCAGAAGTTCTACGAGGGCGTGGAGCGTATGGCCACCTTCTACAGCCAGGCCCTTCCGCCTGCCCCTCTGGTTGTTGGTCAGGGGATAAGTAGGCGTCGTCTGCGTAAGCCCTTCCAGGGCTGGCCCGAGGTCTAACCGTGGCGCAGGGAGAACTGCTCCCAATCGGCCCCTGGAAAAGGGGACTGAATCTGACTGCTCGTCCTGAGATGTTGGAACTGGACGAGTTGGCTCAGGCTATCAATGTCCTTATAGACGATCAGGGCGGGTTGCGGCCTCGACCGGGGTATAACACAACCTTGCCTGCCTTTCCTGACCACACCTTTCACCCTGATTTGGATGCGAAGAACTTTTCACACATTGCAGCCGTTCTTCCACCCATAACCTATACCGGACCCACTACCATAAGTGGGGGGAACAATTGGATCGTCAACCAGGACTCGGTCACACAGGGACTCTACTTTGTTCCGATAGCCGATGATGTTGCATATGAGAGTATCAAGGCGGGCGCCCATTGGACCAACGGGTTCCTCGTGTTCGGGCAGTCTACCAATCTCCTGTATGTGACGGTCAGGGACGACGACGCTGGGGTTCTTGAAATCACAACAGACACCTCCCCTTTTACCGTTGTGACCCTTACTGTGTGGAACCCTACCTCGGGCAATACAACTACCAAGTTCCCGAAAGCCAGGGTGGGTGCCAAGATATACGAGAGGATATTCGTTGCCAATGGGGCTGACATAACCCCCAAGAACCGTCTCTACTTCTCCGAGCCTGGACTACCCAAGACCTGGGAAACAAACAACTTCATAGACATTGGGAATACCAACAAAGACATCCATGCCATCTCGTTCTTTGCAGATCAAATCATCGTCTTCTTCCAAGACGAGATATACAGCATCCAGGGCAAAGACTTCGAGGGTCTTGGGTTGGAAGTCACCAGGATTTCTGACAGATTGGGTACGGCCAGCCCGGACAGTGTGGTAGAGTATGGAGGTGTTCTGTTCTTCGTAGACCCGAAGCAAGGACTTCACGGATTCGACGGATCAGCTTTCCATGACGCCAGCCGTAGTATCTGGCGTCGAGGAGTGGTGGACCTGGCGAGTGGTCGGAGGTATCTGGCAGACCTCACCCAATTGTGGGGCTTCGGCCAGCTTTTGGTGATGACTGTGTTTCATTCAGATGCAGTCCTTGACCCACCTTATACAACAACTTCCTTTGTCTATAACGTGAACAATGGTGCCTGGACCCAATGGAACATACCCATAGGGCGTACTGCCCCCTGGGTCTCATCTGAAATGATTAGAGGGCATCGTAACGCTACTGCGATAACCAACTCCTTGGCCGATCCGTCTAGGCCGTTGCAAGCAACTCAAGTTTTTGGAAACAGGGGAATTGCGATGTTGGCTTATGAGTTCTCAACTGACGAAGGAACTGCCTTTACTATGGAAGCTCGTACTGGCTGGATACAGCCCGTTGGGGGATTCAATAAGCATCGTATCCGTCAGTTGGAGTTTCGTCAGATTGACTCCGACATAGACACCATCCTCAACGTCTACAAAGACTTCGACTTGACTACTGCGGCAGCCGGTCCTATCACTCTTGATGCCTCGCCTGGTGAGGAGGATGGTATTCTGATACGTACTCACGCAGCCAACGGATTTCGCTGGCGAAACATGATGCTTAAATTGACTGCCACTTCCTCAAGTTCTCAATCTTGGGGTCTCGACGGCATATCTGCGGAGATTACCGCCCTACCAAGGCGTAGAGGAGAATAGTGACCCAGCCCTTCCTCCCGGCCTCCCGTGTCCGTGGTAGTGGGAGCCTGCGTGCAGCCGTAGAGAAGCTGATTCGAGACCTTCAACTTCGACTCGGGAACCTCCAGCGAGGGTATTCCACTGGTGATACCCTATATTTCACAGCGAGCAGCAACTTCCTCAAGTCCGACTATCCAGGACTGAGGGCTGTTCGTGTCAGGCTGGTTGCTGGTGGGGGGGCTGGCGGTGGTGCTGCAACAACAGCCGCAGGCCAATCATCGGCGGGTGCTGGTGGTGGTGCTGGTGGGTATGCTGAAGCGCTGATTCTTGTCTCAGCTTTGGCGGCTTCTGAAACAGTGACACAAGGTGGGGGGGGATCGGGTGCTGCTGGTGGAACCGGGGGGGCGGGGACGCCTTCTTCTTTCGGGACTCTAGTACAGGCTAACGGTGGTGCTGG
>Ga0209320_10000270_pt1 | contig 27051 bp, 33 predicted proteins | sample Rifsed13ft4_FD_184008 | JGI IMG/M metagenome (GOLD analysis project Ga0209320, IMG submission 184008) | Soil microbial communities from Rifle, Colorado, USA - sediment 13ft 4 (version 2) | ecosystem: Environmental > Terrestrial > Deep subsurface > Rock core/Sediment | place: Rifle, Colorado... | reverse complement strand
AGTTCTTTAGACCAATTCGTAAAATCGTTATTTCTTGAGTTTCTCGTTGAAAAAACCGATGGTTCTTTTCCAGGATAACGTCGCGGCTGCTTCATCGAATCTGGGGGTCGTATTGTTATGGAAACCATGATTCACTCCTGGATAGAAATAAGCGATATGCTCCACTTTGTTCTTTTTGAGAATGGCCTCGTAAGCGGGCCAGCCTTCATTAACTCTTGTGTCCAAACCGGCATAGTGTGCCATGATGGGCGTTTTTATTTTTTCGGCTTCTTCTGCGGTGGGTTGTCCTCCGTAATACGGAACTGCTGCGCATAAATGGGGAATTTTGACTGCCATCATATTGGCGATCCAACCTCCAAAACAAAAGCCAACCACACCAATATGCCCGTTACAATCTTTGTGCGATTTCAGGTATTCGTAGGCTGCAATGAAGTCTTCGAGCATTTCTTCGCGGCTGCGTTTTTTTTGTAATTCCCTGCCTTCATCATCATTTCCGGGATATCCGCCCAGTGGCGATAAGGCATCCGGTGCCAAAGTGATGGATCCTTCGATAGCGGCTCTTCGTCCCACATCCTCAATGTACGGATTTAGCCCTCGGTTTTCATGTACCACGATGATTCCCGGTAGTTTCTTTTTGGCATCCGCGGGTTGCGACAAAAGGCCTTTGATTTTTCCCCCACCTTTGGGCGAATCGTAAATGATGTATTCTGATTTCAGCCTTGGGTCACCAGGCTTAATCAAAATGGAATCCAAATAATTGGGCGTCATGAAACTAAGAAGCGCAGGAAGCGTAACCGTTCCCACCGCAAACAGCGACAGTTTCTCGATGAATTGTCTTCTGTCAAGTTTGTTGTGGGCATAGTCATCATATAAGTCAAATACTTCCTGACTGATGTCTTCTTTGGTTAGTTCTTTCATGGCAGTTATTTTGATGATAAAAATCTATCCTAAAGATATGACTTTAACGTTAAATAGCGATCCTCATATGAGAATGTTGGATTCCCACTTCAACAAAAGGTTCACCGTAGATTTCGAATCCTAAGTTTAAATAAAAGGGCACAGCGTCTTCCCTGGAATGGCAAACGACCTCTTTAATCCCCTTGGATAAGGAAAAAGCGAGTAATTCTTTCACTAACATTTTACCGATTCCTTTTCCCTGCTGGTTGGTTTCCACTGCCATCTGCATTAGTTGGGTTTTTGTTTGCTCAGGGTCGAGCGGAACCAATACCACACAACCAATGATATTATCCTTTTCAACCGCCACGAAATGCCAGGACTTTTCGTCGTTCATTTCCCAAGCGTGATCCGGAACACCTATTGGTCGCAGTAAAATTTTGTTTCGCACTTCCCTTTCTGATTGGTATAGGGCATGCTTTGTGTCAATCAATTGTATCGAAATCATTGCGTTTTTTATTTAGCGGATGCTTTATTTATTTCTTTTTAATCATTTTTTTTAAAAGTGAAACGATAATCAAGGCTATTGCGCCGCCAATCAAGCCGACGATGAATTCTTTTAAAACATCGGGCAAGCTGTCTAAAAAATGATGCAAGAATTCGATGTTATGAACGAATATTCCGCCAGCCACCAGTAATAATGCAATTGTGCCTACAAATGATAATATTTTGATGACTTGTGGCAATGCTTGAATTAACAGGCCTCCCGTAAATTTTGCTATAGAATTGTTTCTGTTTTTCAAAGTAAGCCCTAAATCATCCATTCTCACAATAAGTGCCACGATTCCGTAAACACCGACCGTTGCCAAGAAAGCAATAAAAGTTACCACAAGACTTTGGTTTAAAATTGGTTGTCCCAGTACGGTGCCCAATGCAATTATCACTATTTCTATTGATAATATGAAATCGGTTACAATAGCTGATTTTATTTTGTCCTTTTCAAGTAGCAATATCTCCGCTTCGGTCAGAGGTTTAATTTCGATTCTGGTTTCTGTGGGATTATGGGGGACTAGGTATTCGTGTATTTTTTCGGCCCCTTCATAGGCTAGATAAATCGCGCCGAGCACCAGTATTATGGTGACGACCCAAGGCACAAAAGCGCTCAACAGAAAAGCCAAAGGCAGAATGATTAATTTATTTAAAAAGGAGCCTTTTGTAATCGCCCATAAAACCGGGATTTCTCTCGAGGAAACGAATCCGGAAGCCTTCTCGGCATTAACGGCCAAATCATCACCTAAAATGCCGGCTGTTTTTTTTGTGGCAACTTTACTCAAAACGGCAACGTCATCCATAAGCGCTGCAATATCATCTAATAGGGCAAAAAATCCTGAGGCCATATATTTGTTTTTTTGTTTGTAATTTTTGGGGTAAGATCTTCTTTTTTACCGGAATGGTTTCTGGAGGGGATCAAGTTTTTTTAATAAAAAACACAAATGTCTTTCAGTTCTTTTCGTTTTATATCCGGAACCCAGCATTCCTCTGCGGGATAACCCACGGGAATTAACAAAAAGGGCTTTTCGTTTTCGGGACGGTTCAGCGTTTTGCTTAGGAAATTCATTGGGCTGGGAGTATGGGGCAAAGCGACCAATCCTGCATTGTGAATGGCGGCCAACAAAAATCCTGTAGCCAAACCGACGCTTTCCTGAACATAATAATTATTTTTCTTTTTTCCCTCGTTGCCAAATTCATAGATGCGCCTAAAAACGATTATCAGGTAAGGGGCCGTTTCCAAAAAAGGCTTGTGCCAGTCCGTCCCCAATGGTTTTAAGTCTTCCAGCCAATCGCTCGACATCCGGGATTCGTAACTTTCCAATTCCTCCTCTTCGGCGGCGATGCGTATCTGTTTTTTGACTTCGGGATTTGAAACCACACAAAAGGTCCAGGGTTGTTTGTGTGCACCGGAAGGGGCCGTTGAAGCGGTTTTTACCAAGTCCTCGATTACTTGGCGCGGAACTGCTCTGTCTGAGAATTCCCGAACAGAACGGCGGTTGTCCATAAAATCGTAAAAGGATTTGGAGCGCTCCAGCATTTCCTGGTCCGTCAATATGGGTTTGCTATAGGAGATATATGGGTATTCTTCAATATATTTTTTATCTGGCATTTTGAATAAATTTGGACTTTTGCTAGACCCAAATATAATTAAATTATTGGTGTTTCCTTAGTTCATTTCCGTTATACATTTGGTTCGTTATTTGAATTTTGCGGCTGCAAATTTTCATTCACCCGATTCAAAATCAGAACAGGATTTCGAGATTGGAATTAGTCTAGTCCTCTTTTAGGAATTCGAATAACTCATTATCCTGGATAAGCGTCACTTTGGAACAATGCGACAAGTGCGAAAAGGCAAAATATTTTTTGGCATCGAAGAAACCAATACTGCACATTCTGAATTTCCCGCTACATTCTAGGATGCCTTCCGATGAATATCGGTTTACTAGATACCTATGGTCAATTGGCTGCAAGCAGAACCAAGCCCCCGCAACTTCGCCTGCTAACCATTGGCTGTCCTGTGGAATATTTTCAGGTATTGGCGGTGCAGGAAGCGTGCCCTTTACAGTTTCTTTGGTGTATAATGTGTTAATGTGACGAAGCCGTTTTTCTCGATTTTCAGTTTCGGCATTTTCAGGGATGATGATTTTATCCGAAAGAAAGTTAACATTGGTTATTGGCATTGGCTTGAATGGCCATAAAAAGCGGAGCTTAAAACTATATTTTAGTGCGGGCGCTCCCGCCAAAATACCGTTTCTCACAAATCGGCAACAATTAATACCGTTAATCACGAACGGACCAAAAGGAATGGCGTCCCTACTTTGCAGTTCTTTAATCTTGGATTTCGAAGAGTCAATATTGACGGGGCAATAGGAGGCGTACAAAGGTCCGGTACCGAAAGTAGTTTCGTTGTTCTGTATTTCGTTCAATAGTTCCTTAATATTGGCAATTTTATCGTCGGTGAACTTGGCCTTGGCATGTATTTTAAGATTTACGTCGGTAGAAATGTCCCTAATCCGACCGTGCTGATAAGGAGCATGGTATCGCCCGCAATCAAAATAAGAGCAATTGCCTGAGGTAGCGTCAACCAATACCAATGAAGCGTGGCCCACTTTGTACTGGTAGTTTTTGTTATGACCTATCCAACGCATCGGGGCATCATACCAAGAACCCGGCTGCTTACCGGTGAATTCCGGCCATGCGATTGCAATTGCCATTCCATTGTAGCTGCTCATCTTGAACGATTTTAAGTTTGTTTACTTCTTTTTTCAATCGGCATTGTCCTAAAAATAATATCCCAAAGCGGGGTGGTCACACCATAAGCCTCGCGATCATTCTTGAAATGGTGAATGTTATGGTGCTGCCACAGAAACCGGAATACGTTTTTTGGAGGCCGTCTGGTGTGAATCAGGTAATGGACATAGAGATAGAAAGAATATCCCAAAAGAAATCCGGGAAAAAAGAAATAGGCATAATTCCCCATCACCAACCAAAAAATGGAGAAGAATAATGCCGCTAGCGTTATGGACAATGGAAGCGGCATAGCAAGACGCTGCTTGTCGCTGGGAGTCGCATGGTGGATTCCGTGCATCTTGAACTGCCATTCTTGTTCATTTGTATAGTCACCGGAATGGAAAACGAAACGATGAATCAGGTATTCGGCAAGGGTGAAAAATAAAATTCCCAAAAGTAAGATCGCAAACATTAAAATCAATTTCAATTCATGAAAAATTGCCCCGTAGACGAATACGGTCACGGATATAAGCGCCAAAATCGTGATTACAACCGCGGAATTCGTCCGTGTCAATTTTTCCAATAATGGATTGTCAAAAAGTTGAATGTTCTTTTTCGGATTTTTCATGTTTATCAATTTTAATTGACTTTCAACTCCTTTTGCATCATGTGGCCTGATTCTTTTTGCTATTGTTTTTTCTGAAAACTCACCATCCAGTTAATACCGAATTTGTCCGTGAACATTCCAAAATAAGCGTCCCAAAAAGTGTTATCCATAGGCATTGTGACTTTTCCGCCCTCTGATAATGCCCCGAATAATTTGTCAGCTTCTTCTTTGCTTTCGGAATCGATGGAAAGTGAAAAATTGTTCCCGAAAATCGTTTTATTTCCAAATCCTTCGATGTAATCATTGCCCATTAGACTGGTTTCTTTGCTTATTGGCAACGAGATATGCATTATTTTTTCAGCATCCTGCGCAGAAAATTTTCTGCCGTCCTTTGAAGGCATCTCTTTATACTTTCCAACGTAGGAGTATTCGCCTCCAAACACGGATTTGTAAAAATCAAAAGCTTCCTTACAATTGCCGTTAAATACCAAATCCGTATTTATTGTTGCCATGGTCAGTTGTGTTTAATTCTATAAGTATTTTGGGTTTTTATCGAAAATCTAAATTCAAGAGGACATCTCTTTGATGACCAAATGTCTTTTGTACCAGCTAATGGCTAGATTCGCTACTTCCAATAACTTTCCGGGTTCCTCAAAAAGATGGGTCGCTCCGGGAACGATTTTCATCTCTTTCACTGAGCGCAACTCATCAAAGGCCATTTTGTTCATCCCTATGACGGGAACATCCATCCCGCCCACGATCAATAGGGTAGGCGCCGTCACCTGACGCAAGGCGCTCAGGGCCAAATCAGGCCTGCCGCCACGCGAAACAACCGCTTTGATGGTTTCCCCGAAATAGGCTGCCGCCCGCAGTGCCGATGCCGCGCCGGTGCTTGCTCCAAAATACCCGATAGGCAAGCCTTTGACCTCGTCGTATTCCATAAGCCATTCTGTGGTTTCTATCAAACGGCTAACCAGCAGGTCAATGTTGAATCTGTTTTCGTAAATCTGGTCTTCTTCCTCGGTAAGCAGGTCAAATAATAGCGTTCCTATGTTTTGCTTCTGTATCAATTCGGCAACCATTCTGTTTCTGGTGCTGAATCTGCTGCTGCCGCTGCCGTGCGAAAAAACAACAATCCCGGTTGCGTTTTCAGGAATTACCAGGTCCCCCTTCAGTGTGACGGAAGTTAAAGGGATGTCTATTTCTAATTTTTTCATCTTGAAAAGTTTTAAAAAATGATACTTCATCACCGTTTTTACTCAATTGGGTTGGGCACGTTCAGCATTCGCATTACTTCATCATCTTCCACTTGGTAAAAGTTCTCGTAAAAGCCACCCACGCCCCTGAAATGTTTGGAGGCAATGAGATAGACAAATTCATCCGTGTTTTCCTCGAAGGTTTTTACTGTGTCATAGGGTAAAACTGGAACCGCAACGATGATTTTTGCCGGTTTTTTTTTCCGCAACATCGCCAGAGTTACTAATAAGGTGTTTCCGGTTGCTATCCCATCATCCACAACGATGACATTTTTGCCCGCAAGTTCTATGGGGTCGCGGTCACCTCTGTACAGTTTGTATTTTTCCTGCAACAGTTCCCGTAATCGAATGGTTTCCTTTTCTATGTATTCTTTAGGGACGTCAGGGTGTTGGTCGATTATCGCCGAATCCAGGGATACGGCACCGATGGCAAATTCTTTATTGAAGGGATGCCCGATTTTTTTGGAGAGTACAATGTCTAATGGGAGATGGAGCCTTTTGGCTATCTCGTGACCAATGGGCACGCCGCCTCTTGGTACTGCAAGAACAACCGAATTGCTGTCCTGATATTTTTTTAATTTCTCGGAAAGCAAAAAACCCGCCTCCATTCTGTCTTTTAAGATCTCGTTATACATGACTCTAAGTTTTATTTGAAAATAAGACAACTACTATCATAAAGGTACTGATTTTCAGATAGTTTGAATAGTAATTTCTAAACTTATTTAATTTTTTCAGTCGAAATTGCTATAAAAAAAAGCGTATTTTTTCGCATCGTTTTTAACAACTAAAAACTATTCCTACAAAGGTTGCTTTAGCTGCTTCTATATTTTTTGAAAAACCATACTTTCAGTAGGTCCGTTCGGAGCTCTGTGGAGGGCCTTTTAAACCCAGTGAGTTGCGTTATTTCTGTTTTAATGCGCATTAAAGGCAATCCGCCTCAATTATTTGAGATTTATTAAATAATTTATTTTACATTTGTTTAATAAATTATAATAAATCATGAACAATGTAAAAAATGTTTTTAGCATTAAAGATCTCGAAAATCTTTCAGGCATAAAGGCACATACGATACGGATTTGGGAAAAACGATACAATGTACTGAAACCCATGCGTACGGATACAAATATTCGGCTGTATGATTTAGCCAGTTTGCAAAAACTGTTAAATATCGTTTTGTTACATGATTACGGATACAAGATTTCTAAAATCGCATCCTATTCTGAAGATAAAATCCCTTCGCTCGTTAGAGAAATAATATCTTCTAAAAATTCCAAAAATCACGCTATTAGTGCTTTTAAGATGGCAATGATGAACTATGACGAGGAATTGTTTCTCAATACCTACAATTGGTTAATTGCGGAAAAGTCATTCAAGGAGGTATTTCACGAGGTATTTATACCTTTATTGGAAGAGCTGGGTTTATTATGGCAAACGGATACGATCACACCTGCTCACGAACATTTCATCAGTTATTTAATTAAGCAAAAATTATTGACAAACACGGAAAAACTGCAGGTTTTAAAACGAACAAAATTTGACACCGTTTTTGTGCTTTCGCTTCCAATGAATGAAATTCATGAATTAGGTTTAATGTATTTGAATTATGAAATTTTGTTGCATGGATACAAGTCGATTTATCTCGGCGAAAGCATGCCAATTGATAATTTGAAAGATGTAAAAAAACATTTCCCCTCCATAATATTCGTTTCCTATCTTACTGTTCAGCCTGAAAGAGATGTCATTAATGAGTATGTCGGAAAAATGGCAGAAGAACTGCTTGACGAAAACACGGAATTATGGTATTTAGGCAGACTGGCCGGGGATATTGAAAGAAAAGGGATTTCAGATAAGATCTCCATTTTTGATTCGATAACGGAATTAGTGGAGAAATTGTAGTTTTTGTTTAAACAATTTGTATATTTGCTAAACAAATGAAAAAGAAAATTAGAATTATTGGCTCGGGGTTTTCGGCATTGTCCGCTTCATGCTATCTGGCTAAGAGCGGGCATGAGGTTACCGTTTTTGAAAAGAACACATCAATAGGAGGAAGAGCCCGGCAATTGAAAAAAGAGGGCTTCACATTTGATATGGGGCCTAGCTGGTACTGGATGCCTGATGTTTTCGATCGCTTCTTCGCTGATTTCGGGAAGAAAACCTCCGATTATTATGAGCTCATAAAACTGTCGCCGGCTTATCGGGTTTATTTTGGCGAAAATGAATTTATTGCCATCGCCGATAATTTGGCGGAAATCGAGGCCACTTTTGAATCGATTGAGAAAGGAAGCGGAAAAGTTCTCCATGAATTCATCATCGAGGCCAAGAGCAATTACGATATCGCAATCAAGGATTTGGTTTATCGCCCTGGTGTTTCGGCATTAGAACTTGTGACCGTGGAGACCACTAAAAAATTAGGACAATTTTTCAGCAATATAAGTCGTGACGTTCGCAAAAAATTTAAAAACGAAAGGTTAATCCAAATTTTGGAGTTTCCCGTTTTGTTTCTTGGGGCAAAACCGTCAGATACGCCTTCGTTCTACAGTTTTATGAATTATGCCGATTTTGGTTTGGGAACCTGGCATCCCAAGACGGGAATGTTTGACGTGGTTCGTGCGATGGAAAACTTAGCGAGAGAATTGGGTGTGATATTCCATACCAATTCAAACATTGAAAAAATAATTGTAGAAGGAAAAATGGCTAAGGCGATAGTCGTTAATGGAGAAACCATATTTTCAGATATCATATTGAGTGGGGCCGACTACCATCATACGGAAACCTTATTGGATATCAAGCATAGGGCTTATTCAGAAGAATACTGGGAAAGCCGTGTATTTGCACCGTCGTCTTTATTGTTTTATGTGGGTTTTGACAGGAAAATTGAAAATATCTCGCATCATGCCTTGTTTTTTGATGTTGATTTTTATCAGCATGCAAAAGATATTTATGATGATCCGCAGTGGCCAAAGGAACCATTGTTTTATGCCAATTTTCCGTCTTTGACCGATAAAACTGCCGCGCCAGAAGGTATGGAATCAGGGTTTTTTCTCATTCCATTGGCTCCCGGGATTAATGATACGGAAGAGTTAAGAGAGGAATATTTTAATAAAATTATAGATCGTTTTGAGGTTTTAACGCAACAAAGTATAAAAAAGAATATTATCTTTAAGTTGTCATTTTGTAAAAACGACTTTGTTAAAGAATATAATTCTTACAAAGGGAATGCATATGGAATGGCGAACACTTTGATGCAAACCGCTTTTTTAAGACCCAAACTAAAAAGCAAAAAGGTTAGTAATTTATATTTCACCGGACAATTGACCGTGCCGGGACCTGGTGTCCCTCCCGCACTAATATCAGGAAAATTAGTGTCAGATTTGATAAACAAGCAATTTTTAGAGCAATAATTATGAAGCAATTATTTGACGATGTATCTTTCAAATGCAGTAAAATAGTCACTAAAAACTACAGTACTTCATTCTCATTGGCAGTATATATGCTTTCGCCAAGTATCAGGGATGCGATTTATAGCGTGTATGGATTTGTTCGTTTTGCCGATGAAATTGTAGATTCATTTCATGGTTACGACAAAGAGGATTTGATTAATGATTTTGAAAAAGAGTATTACAAGGGAATTGACAGGGGCATAAGCTTGAATCCCATCTTGAACTCTTTTCAGCAAACGGTAAAAAAATATAACATTACCGATGACATGATTCAGTCTTTTTTGAAAAGCATGAAATTGGATTTAATCAAATCAGATTACAACAGTAGGGCGGAATATGACGATTATATTTACGGTTCAGCTGATGTTGTGGGTTTGATGTGTCTGAAGGTTTTTGTGGATGGGAATGATCAAAAATATAATCAGTTAAAAGACGAAGCCATGCGTTTGGGTTCTGCCTTTCAGAAAGTTAATTTCTTACGTGATCTTAAAGATGATAATTTGATACTAAACAGGAATTATTTTCCTGGAGTGGACTTAAACTCCTTCGATGAAAAAGCTAAAAAGGCCATTATAAATGAAATCGAAGAGGATTTTAGAGTTGCCTACCAGGGAATCCTGAAACTGCCTATCGAAGCTAAATTTGGCGTTTATACCGCATTTGTCTACTATAAAAAGCTTTTGAAAAAGCTAGAAAACACGCCTTGCCACGAAATTGGGAACGAAAGGATACGGGTTTCCAATTACACCAAAGCGGGATTACTGGCGCAGTCTTTCGTGACCTACAAATTGAGATTGGTTTAAGAAATGCACTTATTTTTAAAATGTATATTTGTAAATAAATAAAAAACAATGATTTCCTTTTTAATATTTTTAAGCGTCTTCCTTTTCATGGAATGCGTGACTTGGATGACTCACAAGTACGTTATGCACGGATCGATGTGGTATTTCCATTCCGATCATCACCAACCCAAATATGCCAACGTTTTCGAACGAAACGATATCTTTTTTGTGATTTTCGCAGCACCCAGCATCGCTCTTTTTTACTTTGGCGTACAGGGCGGCATGAACTATCTGTTTTTCATCGGACTCGGGATCACATTTTACGGATTTTGTTATTTCATGATACATGATGTCCTGATTCACCAGCGGTTTAAGTGGTTCAAAAACACCAATAACAAGTACTTGATCGGCTTGCGAAAAGCGCACAAAGTACACCACAAGCACCTGGGCAAGGAGCACGGGGAGTGTTTCGGGATGTTATTCGTCCCTTTCAAATACTATAAAATGTAATACGATTTGGGCGTGACCCGCTGAAAAAGCGGGTCGGGCTATCCGTTCCCGCTTTTCTATGGCCGGCAAAAAGTGCAGCCATAGAAAGAGCTCCACTTTTATCCCTCACGCAAATCGCAGTTCGACACTATTTCCGATTGAAAAACAAAAAATAAGACAGATGAAACTCTATAAAAAAGAAAGCGTTCAACACGTAAATGCAAGTTTAGAGGACTGTTGGGCTTTTTTTTCCAGTCCAAGAAACCTTCAGAAAATCACCCCTGAAACAATGGGTTTCGAAATCACCGATTTCGACAATAAATCCATGTATGCAGGACAAATAATACAATACAAAGTGTCTCCTCTTTTGGGCTTAAAATTGCCTTGGGTAACCGAAATCACATTCGTTAAGGAAAACAGTTATTTCATCGACGAACAGCGCTTCGGGCCTTATGCTTTGTGGCACCACAAACACTTTTTTGAAGCCACGGAAAACGGCACTAAAATGACCGATTTGGTTCATTACGCCCTGCCTTTGGGTTTCATTGGTCGCATCATGAATATGCTGATAGTTAAAAACAAGCTGAAAGATATTTTTGAGCATAGGCGCGTCATGGTTGATAAAATGTTTAATTCTAAATAATGGAAAAGCAAAAAGTTTTCTTCTTTTGGTTCAGACGCGATTTGCGCCTGGAGGATAATGTGGGACTATTTCATGCATTGCAGTCCAAATATCCAGTGATTCCGCTATTCATTTTTGATGATTTGATATTGGAGAGTTTGCCAAAAAACGATGCTAGGGTCAGTTTTATCCACGATTCCCTTTTGAAAATAAGCGGCAAGCTGCAAGAAACAGGAAGTTCCCTTTTAGTAAGAAAGGGACAAACTATCGACGTTTGGAAATCACTTTTAGGAGAATATGATGTCAAGGAAGTCTTCTTCAACAAAGACTACGAGCCGTATGCGATAACTCGGGATACAGCCATTTGTGATTTATTGGAAAAAAATAATATAGTTTCCTATTCTTTTAAAGATCAGGTGATCTTTGAAGAGAAGGAAATCACTAAAGCAGACGGGTTACCATACACGATCTATACGCCGTACAAAAATAAGTGGCTGGAGAAATACAGATCAATGGCTCCAGTTCGGGAATATGATACGGAGACTCATTTTTCTAACTTTCATAAAAGCAGCTTTGTTTTTCCAACTTTGAAAGAAATAGGCTTCGAAGAAAGCACTATAAAAGTAAGATCTCACAACTTAAAATTCATTGTAAAGTACCAAGACATAAGGGACTTTCCCGCTTTGGACCAAACCTCTTACCTATCACCGCATTTGCGTTTTGGGACGGTAAGCATTCGGAAATTAGTCAATTGGGCATTTCACAAAAACGATGTCTTTTTGAGCGAATTGATATGGAGGGAGTTTTTTATGCATATTCTGTTCAGTTTCCCTAAAGTGGTCACCCACAACTTCAAATCTGCCTATGACGGAATCCAGTGGCGAAATGATGAGGAAGATTTCAAGCGCTGGTGCAGCGGAACCACGGGATATCCTATGGTTGATGCGGGAATGCGGCAACTCAACGAAACAGGGTATATGCACAATCGAGTGCGGATGGTTACTGCGAGTTTTCTTTGCAAGCATTTACTAATACAATGGCAATGGGGGGAAGCTTATTTTGCCGAAAAATTACTGGATTATGACATGTCGGCAAATGTGGGGAACTGGCAATGGGCAGCGGGAACCGGTTGCGATTCGGCGCCCTATTTTAGGGTATTCAATCCGGAGATTCAGCAAAAGAAATTTGACAAAGACGGAATCTACATCAGGAAATGGATTAAGGAATTCGATTTTGGCTACGGTGAGCCCATGGTGGAACACGCCATGGCCAGAGACAGGGCAATTGCTACCTACAAAGCGGGTATTCTTAAATGAGTCTTTTAAACATATAAGTCATGTAAGTTTTTTTAATGTTTTATGGAATGAAGGACAAAAAATAAACCAATAAGTGATTAAATTTCATGTAGCTATTGATAACTTAATGATTCTTAATTCCTTAATGGTTCAAGTTCAATTGTTACTAGTCTTTTTTTGATAGACAAAACTTGTTTTTTTTAACTTATATGACTTATATGGTTAAAAATCTAATGGACTAATTTTTCCAGCATTCCCTTAAATATAAACCCATGAAAAGGCCAAACGGAATACCAATACAGTTTGCCCCATAATCCTCTAGGTCTGAATGTCGCGGTCTGATATAGGACGTTGTTGACAATTTTAAACTCCAGCCATGCCTCTCCGGGTAATTTCATTTCTGCAAACAGAACCAGTTTACCTTCCTCTTTATTGGCGTACAGTACGCGCCAAAAATCGAGAGCGTCGCCAGCGTGTATGTCTTTCTTATGTGTTCGCCCTCTACGGGAACCGACACCGCCATACAATTTGTCTATAAACCCGCGCAATCCCCATAGCCAATCCCCATAATACCAGCCCGTATCTCCGCCAATGGACCAGATTTTGTTTATGGTGTATTCCCTGTCTTTTATTTCCATTTTCCTCCGGTCAATAAAACAGTCTTTTTCAGGAATGATAAGGTGTTCAGACATATTGGTATTAAAACGCCCGCTGACTAAGGAGTCTTTCCAGCTGGAGGCCACCTTATCTTCATCCACTTTCACCAAAGCCCTCGATACAGCCTCTTGATAGGACATGGGCTCGATCTTCAATAAATCATTAATTCGTCGGTCCCTACATATGACTTCGACTTTCATGCTACTCACCAGAGCTGACGCTAATTTATAGGATGTTGATGTCACGAAATAAAGCCAGTAGGATGATAATTTCGGGGTCATAACCGGAACGGTGAAAATCCAACGTTTTAAATTTTTTGCCTTTGCAAAACCCAACAACATTTCTTTGTAGGTAAGAATGTCGGGCCCACCAATATCAAAATTTTGATTGTAGGTCAATGGGTTAAGTAATGATTTTGACAGGAAGGCAAGCACATCTGCAATTGCTATGGGTTGGCATTTTGTATTTAGCCATTTTGGTGCAATCATGATAGGGAGTTTGTTGACCAAATCCCTAATGATTTCAAATGAAGCGCTTCCTGAACCAACTATAATCCCTGCCCTGAGTGCGGTCATCGCATAATTTCCTGAACTTAAAATGTCCTCCACATTTTTTCTCGACGATAAATGTTTGGAAAGAGATTTGTCATTGACAATTCCGGTAAGGTAAATTACTTGTTTGGCATCCGTTTGATTGATGCGTTGCACAAAATTTTTTGCCGAAATGCTTTCTAACTCATCATAATTGTCAGACGAGCTCGACATGGAATGGATGAGGTAGTAGGCCGCGTCAATGTCTGGCGGTATTGCCGATAGCGTTTCTTCTTTAAGGAAATCGACTTCTATTACTTCAATATTCTTTTCAAATTCTTTAGGGGTGTAAAACCTGTTTTTATCTCTAACGCAACAAACGATTTCGTGACCTTGTTCTACCAAAATCGGTAATAGTCGTTTTCCGATATATCCTGTTGCGCCGGTTAAGAGAATTTTCATCATTGGTTTTATTAAAGTACTTAAAGTTAACTCAATTTATTCGAAACCAGACTTATAAATTCTTTTCTTGTTTTATCTTTCTCGAACGCTCCCGTAAAAGAGGACGTGGTTGTCACCGAATTTTGTTTTTGGATTCCTCGCATTTGCATGCACATGTGTTGCGCTTCAATGACAACAGCTACTCCAAGAGGGTTTAGGGCTTCCTGAATGCAATTCTTTATTTGGTCCGTCAGCCTTTCTTGTACCTGCATTCTTCTAGCAAAGGCATCCACTATTCTGGGAATTTTACTTAATCCTACAATCTGTCCATTTGGGATGTATGCTATATGCGCTTTACCGAAAAAAGGCAACATATGATGCTCACACATGGAATATACCTCAATGTCTTTTACCACAATCATTTGTTTGTGGTCCTCCGTAAACATTGCTGATTTTAGGATTTCTAAGGGGTCTAATCCGTAACCGTGAGTCAGATATTGCAATGCTTTTGCCACTCGTTCCGGAGTTTTTTCAAGTCCTTCTCTTGCTATGTCTTCTTCTAAATCGGCTATTATTGTTTTGTAGTTATCGGCAAGTGATGCGGTTAATTCTTCGTCATATTGCTCGATTTTCTCGTAACTTCTGGTTTGTTTGGCTATCATTTGTTTGGTTAATGGTTATTTTATTTTTAAAGTTTGAAAGTGACAATGCCGTAATCCATTTCGAAAACTTGCCCAGATATGGATTTGGCTTTTTCCGAAATCAAGAAATTGGCCATCCCGGCTACTTCCTGCGGTTTGAGGTAATTTTTCATTGGATGGCGTTCCACCATGTTTTCTCTCATTCGATCATTCCTCAGAATTCCGGCGGAAAGAGTGGTTTCGGTAATCGTGGGAGCAATGGCATTGATGCGTACTACCGATGCCAATTCTGCCCCCAACGATTTCACCAATCCTTCAACGCCTGCTTTTGCCGTAGCAATACTGGCATGAAAAGGCATTCCCAGTTTTACGGCAACGGTACTAAACAGTACTATCGAAGGATCGGTTCCTTTTTTTAGAACAGCTAAATATTTCTGAATCGTTTTGACCGCGCCGATGACATTGATCTCGAAATCTTTCCTAAAATCATCGACGCTCAAACTTGCAATGGGTTTCAGATTGATGGAACCTGGGCAGTAAATTAAAGTGTCAATCTTCTCTATTTCGGGAAGCGCATCTTGCAAAACATCCAACGAATAATGGGTCAGGTTTTCATGGGAAATCTCCGGGGGATTTCTACTGATGTTATGCACCAGATTGGTCTCTAATTGCTGTAACAAAATAGCGTTTCCAATTCCTTTGCTTCCGCCAATGATGACTATGTTTTTCATCTTTTTTGTTCAATCTGTTAGTTAAAATCTATCTTTTCGAAATTTTATTGTTATTGATTTGTCTCTGCATCGTGCATTTGAATCTTCCTTCCGTAAAATTTCTTAATTTTTCGTGTTTTGTTTTTCGTCCCTGTACCCGTTCACGCCACATCCTGAAACTCGATGGTTTCATTTCGCTGCGCATCAGGTCGATTACTTCTTGTTCGTTAAAACCAAATTGCAATGATATCGCTTCGAATGTCGTCCTGTCTTCCCAGGCCATTTCTATAATTCGGTCTTTTTCTATATCCGTGAGTTCTCTTTTCAATTATGAAATGTATTTTTGATAATGATTCACCACGATTTTCGCTTTCAAATCAAACATCAGATTATACAATCCAAAAAAGGTCCTGTTCATATAGATGAAATGCTTTGAACCCCTGTTGCCGTTCATTTTTCTCAGATTGCTGTCTTTCGAAAATCGCTCCCCTAATTTTGCAATGTTTTCAAAAAAAGATTCGTCAGAAAAATCGAAGGAATCTTCTTGGAACGGTTTGGTAAACAGAGACAATAGATCATAAAACATTTCGGTGAAGTAGTCGATTTCTTCTTTCGAGTCATCGGTACGAAGAATTTCTAATTCAAATAATTTAGCATTAAATTTCTTGGGGTCATTTATGATTTTTTTGTTAATCAATTCAAAATAGGGAATGTAAAAATCATCTGGTATTTGTTTCATGCAGCCAAAGTCTATGGCGATCAATTCATTTTTTTCGGAAACCAAGAAGTTTCCGGGATGCGGATCAGCATGAACTTTTTTAAGAACGTGGATTTGGTACATATAAAAGTCCCATAATGCCTGACCAATTTTATCAGCTGTTTCCTGATCGGCATTAATTTCTGTGAATTCTGAAAGATGGATTCCGGTCATCCAGTCCATCGTAATAATTTTCTCTGACGAATATTCTGGATAATACTCGGGAAACACTAAATTCTCTATTTTTTTGCAAGCGGCAACCACTTCGACACTTTGTTCCAGCTCGAGCAAATAGTTTGTTTCTTCGATTAATTTGTCTTCCACTTCCTTAAAATATTTGTCGGAATCTTTACCCTGAAGATTGAACATTCTGATTGCTATGGGCTTTACTATGGCCAGATCGGAAGAAATGCTGTTGGCAACGCCGGGATACTGAATTTTTACAGCCAGTTTTTTACCATTTTTTTTAGCCAAATGGACCTGGCCAATGCTGGCCGCGTTTACAGAATTGGCATTGAATTCGTCAAAAATTTCGTAAGGGGTTTTTCCGAAATTGGTTTTAAATGTTTTCAAAACCAAAGGGGAAGAGAGCGGAGGCACCGAAAACTGCGACAAGGAAAATTTCTCCACGTATGCCTGAGGCAAAAAGTTTTTGTCCATGCTTAACATTTGAGCGACCTTTAAGGCGCTTCCTTTTAGTTTTTTTAAGCCGTCATAAATATCTTCTGCATTGTCTTCGTTCAATTTATCGCGTGTCAAGTCAGAATTGACCATTTTTTCGCCGTAATATTTCAGATAATTTACGCCAATTTTGGCTCCCGTGTGCACCAACTTTGATGCTCTTTCGATTTTTGATGTAGGAATGTGATCTAGGGTTTTCATTATTTGTTCTGTATTTTTTCTTTAAAAAGAAATTTTCCGAAATCGATCAAACTGTTAATGGGTGCCATATTTATTAATTCGAAACTTAGCTTTACGGATTTCTCAATGTAAATGTCAGTTTTTTCAAAAGAGGGGGATTCATCATCCAACCAAAATTTGAGAGTAAATAAAAATTGTATCCAAGCAGTTTCTTGAATTGCTTTTTCTTGTATTTCTTGGGCTTTCTCTTGCTTGATACGATAGTCGTCAGTTAAAATTTCTGCTATAAATTTTTTATAGTTATTTCTTAGACCGGAAAGCTGCATCAGATTTTTTAACTGATTGCTATGCTCCTTAAGGCTCATCGTTACATAGCTACGGTTGACGGACAGTAATTCGAAGAATGTAAAATAAAAACTCAGCAATTTACTTTTCATGTCATAGTCAACGTAGTCTTTGTCCTTATGCAGTAATTCGACGGTTTTTTCAAAAAACATTTTCCAGATTTCTTTTTCCACACTTTCAATTGTTCCAAAAAATGTGTAAAACTCTGCTTCGGTAAAATTGTTCAATTTTGTAAAAAGGTATACTGATTTTGGTTTTTCAGCGTTTTCCAATGTGTAATTCATGTACATAGAAACTATATTCTCCTTAGATATTTTAATTTTCTTGGTTGCCATTTCTCTTGCTTTTTAAATTAGGGGATAAAGATAGTGAATGTTTAAGCAAACAGTCATAAAGTTAAACAAAATTTATTTAGTATATTTGTTAAAGTATTCAAAATCAAAAAGCGTAGCTGTCATGAAAAAAAATGTTTTAATAACTGGAGGTTCTGGATTTGTGGGCAGGTATCTTAGCAGATTATTGATTGATAACGGCTACACGGTTTCCATTTTAAGCCGGAGCAAAAGAGCGAATACCGCCAATACTTTTTATTACACATGGGATGTTGAAAATCAAGTAATCGAAGAGGACGCGGTTCTTAAAGCGGACTATGTCATTCATCTTGCCGGGGCCAATATTGCGGAAAAAAGGTGGACTAAGGAACGGAAAGAAATCATAATCAATAGCAGAGAGCAATCAGCCACATTGATTTTGTCTGTTTTAAAGAAACACAATAAAAAACTGGAAGCTTTTATTTCGGCATCAGCAGTCGGTATTTATGGCGCGGTAAGCGGAGAAACAATTTGTGATGAAAATACAGCACCAGCAAATGATTTTTTGGGTATGGTTTGTCAAAAATGGGAAGCTGTAGCAGATTTGTTCGGCCAATTGGGGATACGTACGGTAAAAGTCCGCACTGGTTTGGTGTTGGGTAAGAACGACGGTTTTTTGAATAAACTAACGCCCATTTTTAAATTACGCCTAGGGGCCGCATTGGGTTCGGGCAAACAGTATATGCCTTGGATTTACGTGGAAGATTTGTGTGCCATATATCTTGAAGCTCTAAGGAACCCGAATATGGATGGAGCCTACAATGCGGCAATTAATGACAATACCACCAATGCCTCTTTTTCCAAAACATTGGCTAAGTTGTATGGTTATTCGATTTGGCTTCCTAACGTACCTGCTTTTCTTATTAAAATTGTTTTGGGTGAAATGGCTAAATTAGTGCTCACCGGAAGACGGGTTTCTTCAGCCAAAATCGAGAGACTTGGTTTTCATTTTAAATTTAAGAGTTTGGAAGACACCCTTAGGATTTGCCTGTCAAAATAAAACAGTGCGATAAAATACAATTTTAGGCACTTTTTACTGTTGGAGGATTTTTTGTTTTAAATATTAGTTTACACTTTGTTTTATTTTAATAAAAACATAGTTTTGATATTTACTGTTTTTGCCACTTTTTGTCTAACGATCTTTGGAATTTGTATGTTAAAATCATCCGGATTCACATCGAAATCTGTTGAAATTTCAATGCCGTTTCCTTTTTTGCTGATAATGGCAACTGTATTTATTTCTTTAGATTTCCCATGTAATTCTAGTGTGCCGTTAAGCTTGAATTTTTTCGGTGAAGTGTCCAGCGCAGAGGCGTCAAAATCACTAAGTTTGCCTTTAAAAGTAGCTTTTGGGTACTTATCGCTTTCTATGTAGTTTTCATTAAAATGTTCTTCCATCAAAGCGATTTTAAATCGAAAGCCTTTTACCAAGGCCAGACTTGCAATTTCACCAGTTTTTGTGTTCAAAACACAACTGACTGCTTCGTTTGTTGCCTTTACTTCTTCAAATGAGGGGACTGAAGCCTCAAAGGTTATATGGCCTGTTTTGGTTATTTTTCGATCCTGAGTATGGCCAATAGTTCCTATAAAAAGAACGCATATGGCAAATAATTTTATCAATTTCATTTCAATAGGGTGTTTATTCGATATAGCCATTGTTTTTCCAAGCAATGACTTTGTCAATTGTGGTTTGCGGTAGTCTTGAGCCGTTTTGAGGCATCATTCCGCCTGCGCCCTGCGCTCTAGAAATACGGTCTATGATATTGTCAGCAGATGCTTTAACTCGTGCATAAGTATCTAATGAAATGCTGGCTCCGTTTGATGGATTGCTTCCATGGCAAGAAGTGCAATTGTTACTTATTATTGATTTTATGGTATTGGTATACGTTATGGTCACTGGATTCGGATTCGGATTCGGATTTGGAGACGGTGAAAGGTCAGACTCAGATCCACTCGAACAACTGATTATTAATAAGGTCGAAATTGCTAAAGAAAATGTTTTTGTCATATTCATTCTGTAGGTTTTTGGTAAATTAATTTATAAAGTTATGGAAATTTAATCAATTATTTGGTATCTTTCCGGTAGATTTGTTAAATAAAACATAATTTTATGAAAAGAAATATAGTTGTTATTTTTTTACTTGTGATACTTGTTCTAGTGGTAGGTTATATGTATGTCTATAAAGGGCACCGTAATATAGCGGACGAGGAGGTGAATTATAGTATCAGTAGTGATTCTATTTTTACGGAGTTTCAGGAAAATGAAACTGCCGCTAACGTAAAATTTCTGGATAAAACTATTGTGGTAAGTGGGAATGTCAGCTCTATTGGAGCCGAGGGAAAATCCTTGGTTCTGGATCAAAAGTTGTTCGCCAGTTTTGTAGAAGTGCTACCTTCGAGTTTACATATCAATTCCAAAGTAACTATAAAAGGACGTCTTATTGGCTATGATTCGCTATTGCAAGAAATAAAATTGGATCAATGTACAATCGTAAAATAACGGGATGATTAATATGAAAAAAATACTAATTGCTTTGCTTTTCCCAATGTGCATTTTTGCTCAAGATGACCTATTGTCTGAAATTGATGTTCAAAAAAATGATATACAGGTGGTTTCCGCCTTTAAATCGCTGAAAATTGTAAATTTTGAATCAACAAAATTAATCGGGAAAGGCGATTTCTATTTTGTGGTCGCCCATAGATTTGATTATTTGAATAGGGGATTCGATGATTTTTTCGGATTGGATAATGCGAACACACAACTGAAGTTTGCTTTTGGAGTGAAAGATTGGTTGACGATTCATATTGCAAGAAGCGGATTTCAGGAAACATACGATTTGGGGGTAAAATACTTATTGGTCTCACAAAAAGAGGAAGGATTTCCCTTCGCAATTGTTGGCTTTAACAGCCTTGCCATTAATACTGAATTAAAAAAAGTAAATTATCCATTGGTTGAATTTAAGGATAGATTGACTTATGTAAGCCAACTATTAATTTCCAGAAAGTTCACTGATAAATTATCACTGGAAGTAGCTCCTACTTATTTTCACGAAAACACGGTAAGAGATATTCTTGATGAAAATAATAGTGTTATTAAACCTAATCCACAAGACAATAGCCAGTTTGCAATTGGTGTAGGGGGTAGGTATAAATTTGCGAAACGCTGGTCTGTAAATATGGACTATGGCGCCCATTTAAACAGAGCTAAAGAGTCTATTTATAAAAACCCACTATCTATTGGGGTGGATTTAGAAACTGGAGGACATGTTTTTCAGATGCACTTTACTAATGCTAAGGCAATGCATGAGTCTGGCTTTTTGGGGCAGACCACGGGAGACTGGGGCAAAGGAGAAATCGCTTTTGGTTTTAACTTAGTCCGAGTATTCTAAAGATGAGATCTTATTTTTTATCCGAGTTTCACAATTGTTCATTAAAAAAATCAACGCAAATAGGAATTAACTCCGACCGTCACTTTTTTTGATATCTTACTTCTTACAATAATTGGAATTTCGATATTAAAATCATCAGTGTTCAGCGTGAAATTTGACGCGAGCTCTATTCCTTTGATTGCTTTTTTAATTTTGGCAAGTACCCGAATATTTTTTGATTTTCCGTGAATTGTTATTTTTCCTGTAATGTAGTAATCTTTGGGGGTAAGCCCTAAATCTTTTAAATCAAACTTTTCAATTAAACCTTTGAAGGTAGCTTTTGGATATCGATTACTTTCTAGATAGTTTTTATTGAAATGCTCTTCCATTAGAGCTCTTTTAAACTGGAATTGCTTAATAAAAGTCACGAATGATATTGTTCCCTTTTTGGCATTCAAAACACAGTTTACTGTTTCGTTTTTTGCTTCAACTGCTTCAAAAAAAGGGATAGACGCTTCAAAAACAATAATGCCATTTGTGGTCATCATTTTTTCTTGTGCATCAATTATGTTTAAGAGAAACAATAAAAATATTAACAAGAAATTTTTCATTTGTAACCGGAATTATACTACTTAAAGTTACGCTTTTTTTTCGAAAAAGGGATTCAAACGCTAGTGTTTTATATGAAAAAAAGAACCAAAAAGGATGCCTTTAGTTCTTTTGAGTTGTCGAGAATATATATTAATCAGCTAATTTGGACCAATACATTATATTTTTCCAAGCTGTCTAAAGTTTCAATCGAGCTATAATTAAAATTTTCCTCGTGACGGTCTTTTTCTTTTTTCAGTGCAATTTGTTTTATGCAATTACAAAAGCGACGTACCTCTTCCAAATCGGAAAGTATTAGTCCCGGTACTCTTGCATTTGTTCCGTCTTTGTTTTTGGAGACCATCGTAAAATAAGAAGAGTTACAGTGGTGTATTTTGCCGGTTTGGATATTTTCAGATTCGACGCGAATCCCCACAACCATGGAACTTTTGCCTACATAATTTACGCTGGCTTTCATGGTTACCAATTCTCCCACCTCAATAGGTCGTAAAAAGTCAACGGTATCAACGGATGCGGTAACACAATAATTGCCTGAAAACTTAGAAGCACAGGCGAAAGCAATCTGATCCAGCAAAGAAAGGATATAACCGCCATGGATTTTGCCGCTAAAATTGGTGTGTGAGGGCAGCATCAATTCTGAAATAGTGATATTTGAAGAGGCGACTGTTTTGTATGTTGAATTCATGCTTAATTTCTTTGAAATGGAGAGACCTCTTTTTTCACTTCAACTACGTAATATCTGGTATCACCCCACCAAGGAAATGTCTTGTAGCGTTCTATGTAGCTCAGTTTTACATATTGGCCTTCCATGCTTTTTAAATCCGATATTACTTTTTTGTCTTTATCCAAAACAGAAAAAGCAAAGATTTGTGAACCTGACATTCCTTGGCTCAATTCGCCTTCCCAAGTTTTGAATGCCACTCCTTTATGGCTGAATTTGATTAAATGCCCCGATCGCACGCCTTCGCTATAAGTGGCGTTGTATACAAAAGCAAAATAAAGTGTCGTGGACAATACGATAACAATTGCTAGAATTCCTAAAAATTTTTTCATCTTGACGGTTTAATTTAAAAGTTGGTTTTCGTCTTTTTCAGCTCTTGATAATATATTTTCTGGAAGCGATTTTTTGGCTTTGGCTCCCATTTTTTTTAACTTCTCGACACTGGTAATTAAATTCCCTTTTCCTTCCACAAGTTTATTCATGGCGCCACTATATTCCGTTTTGCTTTCGTCTATTTTCTTTCCTATTTTTATTAAATCGGACACAAAACCTTCGAATTTATCGTACAAAGCACCTGCTTGACGCGCGATCTCGAAGGCGTTCTCTTGTTGTTTTTGGTTCGCCCACATACTGTCAATGGTCCTCAAAGTGGCCAATAAAGTGGCGGGAGTAACTATGACGATGTTTTTTTCGAACGCTTTGTTGTACAATGAAGTGTCCTCATTTAAGGCCATGGCAAAAGCGGGTTCGATGGGGATAAAAAGCAATACGAAATCAGGGCTTTCTATCTGGTATAAATCTTGGTAATTCTTGTTTCCCAGTTGTTCTACGTGGCGCTTGATGGAATTGACATGTTCTTTTAGATAGCCGTTTTTTAAATCGTCCTCTTCCTCGTTGATGTATTTTTCATAAGCTGTCAAAGATACTTTCGAATCGACGATCATCTTTTTGCCGTCAGGCAGATTTATCACAACGTCGGGGAAAACGCGATTTCCATCTTCAGTAGTGAACGCTTGCTGCACTTCGTATTCGCGTCCTTTTTCCAAGCCAGATTTTTCAAGGACTCGCTCCAGAACGAGTTCTCCCCAATTCCCCTGCATTTTGCTGTCCCCTTTCAGAGCTTTGGTCAGGTTGATGGTTTCCTTGCTCATCTGGATGTTCATTTCGCGCAATCCCAGAATCTGTTGGCGAAGAGCCGCATGATAATCGATACTTTCTTTGTGGGTGTCTTCGACTTTCTTTTCGAACAAATGAATTTTATCTTGCAAAGGCGTCAAGATGTTTTTCATGTTTTCTTTGTTCTGCTCAGTGAATTTATTGGACTTTTCGTCCAATATTTTATTTGCCAGATTTTCGAATTCTTTGGTGAATTTCTCCTGAAGTTTCTCCACCTCTTCTTTTTGCTCTTTGTTGCGTTCCCAAAGGTTCTCAAAATCAACTTCTTTCTTTGAAAGCTGAATGGCCAGACTGTCTTTTTCGTTTCGAATAATTTCTTTATCAGAATTAGTGATTTCCAATTGTTTTTCGAAAACCTTTTTCTCATTCGAAAATTGCTCTTTCAGCTGATTAAATTGAGAATTTAAAGCGATTAATTTTTCTTCCAGACTGATTTTTTCGGATTGAAAACGGGCAGAAAATATAAGTTTGCCAATGAAAACCCCAATGGCTAGTGCAATAATAAATAGGAATAAAAACGGAAGCATGTTTGACATAAATGGATTTTTGTAGAAAGTAAAAGTAAGTAATAATACATCTTAGTGCTAAATTTATTAAAGGGAAAATAATAAAGCCAATAAAAGGTAAATTTTTTATTGGCTTTTTTTTAAACTGATGTACTTGATTTATTCGTCAAGTTTCATATTTCCGCGGTCGGTTTGATTATCGGGGTGCGAAGCAGGATATCTTGTTGCGGTTATGTCAGCGTTGAGATCTTCGTTTTCAACTGTTTTCATGGCCTCCTCCTCTGTTGTCACACCTCGACTAAGACTTTCATTATCGTTCCATGTTCGTTCTTCGTCTGGAATAGGGGCAATAGATCCATCAACATTCCTGGCTCTTTGCACTATCTTTTTATTTCCTTCGGCATCAATTTCTATCTCTTCGTTAAGCATAGATTCTTGGCATTTTTTTATCGGATCTATATTTTGCCCGCTAAATCCTTCATTAATATTTTGCCTTTCTTTTTTTGAATCTTTATTTTTCATGACATATTATTTTTTAGATTTTGCTAATTCGTTTTATAATATTACTGATTTTAAACGGACTATCTTAATCATTTAACATAGCTTTTAGAGGAATGAAATCTGGCTTGGGGCTGTTTGATGCTAATAAAACAAAGCTATCTTTGCAGCTGTTTATCATTTGAATCGAACTAATGGCCCATAATCATTTTATCCTCCACAAACCTTACGGTTATTTAAGTCAATTTATTTATGAATTGAAAAGGAAAAAGAAACTGTTAGGAGAATTGTATGATTTCCCCAAAGGAACGATGGCGATAGGTCGTTTGGATGAAGACTCGGAAGGACTACTGTTGTTGACCACGGATGGAAAGATGAGCGAAATTATTCGTTCTAAAAAAGTGGACAAAGAATATTATGTGCAAGTTGACGGCCTCATAACACAGGAAGCAATCTATAAATTGAAGATGGGGGTTGAAATAGGTTTCGACGGTACCAAATACGTCACCAAACGCTGCGAAGCTTTTCTAATTGATGAAACTCCAAATTTTGGACCAAGAGGAAAAAAAATTCGAGACGAACGTCATGGCCCTACTTCTTGGGCTTCTATAACGGTCAATGAGGGCAAATTTCGCCAAGTCAGGAAAATGACGGCGGCAGTGGGTTTCCCCACTTTACGATTAGTGCGCGTGCGAATTGGGAATATACATCTCAATAATTTGCAGTCGGGAGAAGTGATCGAGCTAAGTGATTTTCAAATCGAAATTTAAGAGATTGGAAGCAATCTTTTAATTTTTCAATCTTTAAATAAATAAAATATGTTGAACATTGTTTTGGTTGAACCCGAAATACCCAATAATACAGGAAATATCGGCCGATTGTGCGTGGGAACCGAAAGCCGTTTACACCTTATCCATCCCTTTGGTTTCGTGATCAATGATAAAAACGTGAAACGCTCAGGCTTGGATTACTGGGTGCATCTCGACGTTACCGAGTACCAAAATGTGGCCGAATGGACCAAACAAATCCCTGATTCCTCAAGAGTTTTCTTGATGAGTTCGCATGCGGAGAAATCGTATCTGGAAATTGAATTTCAAGATGGAGATTGGTTGGTTTTTGGCAAAGAGAGTAGGGGATTAAGCGAGGCCGTATTGTCTCAATTTGAGAACCATTTAAAGATACCAATGTCAGCCAACATTCGTAGTTTCAACATAGCCAACTCCGTGGCTTTTGTCATTGGGGAGGCCAAAAGGCAAATCCAGTTAAAGCGATAATTAATTATCCAGGATTAAAAAGAGAAATGCTATGTTAGGGTGAAATTTTATATATTTGGGAAGGTGGTTTGGCTGTAGTCGAATGCCACTCATTTAAAATAAGCTTTTTATGGTCGATAAAGTTTTTCTCAGAAGTTCCATTTTCAGGCATTTGGATGGATTGGTAACCGGACCCGTGGCCTACAGCTTGCACAAAAAGGGAGTCCTGTCTTTCATACTGGATAAAAAAGAGTGCACGCTTAGTGAACTGACTTCTCAGTTTGAAGCAAACGAAGGCTATCTTAATGTAGCTTTACGTGTATTATGTTCGCAAGGTTTCCTGAAACACCATATCAATAATGCCACAGACGAAATCAAATTCAGTATAAGTGACAAGAGCGAAATAGCTTTTCCGCTATTTCACTTGTATGAAGACATCGTAGAACTGTTGCAATTTTCAATGCAATTCCACCCGCGGTTATTTGAAGAAGCCCCTTTTGAGCGATTGAAAATTATTTTCGAAAAATACAAAAAAAATTATGGTCTTGTCTTCTCTAATGATCCTTTGGAGAGCGAAATACAACATCAAATTTTAACTCATATTGAAGGAGCATTAGTAGGACCAACTTTGGTCAGGCTTGGCATGAGCGGGATGTTTCACAAGTACTTCATGGAAATTTCCTTCCGTCCAGAAGAGTTTCATAAGTCCCCTGAAAACTTCAAAATCATATTGGATTTCTTGGCCCATTTGGGTTGGTTTACCCAAAAGAACGGTAATTATCAATTCACTGAAACCGGGCTGTTTTTTGCCAAAAGGGCATCCGCATACGGGGTGACTGTGTCTTATATGCCCACATTCAGCAAAATGGACGAGTTGCTTTTTGGCAATCCGAATGTACTGCGAAATGTTGGCGAAGGAGAAGATGAAATTCATGTGGAT
>Ga0209320_10000269_pt1 | contig 27092 bp, 28 predicted proteins | sample Rifsed13ft4_FD_184008 | JGI IMG/M metagenome (GOLD analysis project Ga0209320, IMG submission 184008) | Soil microbial communities from Rifle, Colorado, USA - sediment 13ft 4 (version 2) | ecosystem: Environmental > Terrestrial > Deep subsurface > Rock core/Sediment | place: Rifle, Colorado... | reverse complement strand
CAAGATAGGGGCGTAGGCTGGGACATCCGACCCGGACCGGGAGAGGTGCGAAGTGATGGCGGCGACCAAACCGATCTGTAAGAGAATGCGACGCAGCGGTTCCCACAACAGCGCGACCGCAAAGACCAAGTCTTCGAGCTCGTCCAACCACTGCGCTGTAATTTCCACGTCGTGTACCGTAACGCCTCAGAGCACGGGAAACTGCTCGTTGGCATAGTATAATGACAGTTCGTACGGTGCTTCTTGTTCTCGAGTCTCGTTGTATTGGCGCGCCGCATCCATTGCCCAAACGATCCAATCCAATCCGCAGATTTTTTTGGTCGGGAAAATTAGCACGCCGTGATCTCTCGCTTCCATACTTAAGATCTCAGCCGAACGTTGGCCGCACTATAGTCGCAGTCGTCTGCAAGCGCTGTGAGAGAATTCTCAGAAGAGCCAAGGACATCGCGACAAAGTGTTTTACTTATTGTAAGTTCGACAAGTACACGATCTTCACGGCCTCGATCAGCCGATAGTGCGATGCAGAGAATCACCGTTCTCAACCCGAAAGGCGGATCCGGAAAGACGACGGTAGCTACGAACCTTGCGGCTTGCTTCGCGGCCGCCGGACAGAGGCCGGCGCTCATGGACTCGGACCCGCAAGGATCGAGCACGCGCTGGCTGCACAAGCGCGCCAAGGAAAGCCCGGCCATCCACGGCATCGTCGCCTATTCGCGCTCGTCGGCCGTCACGCGAAGCTGGCAGCTCAGGGTGCCACCGCATTGCACGAGCGTCATCGTCGATACTCCCGCCGCGCTCGAAGCCCGGGCCTTTCCCGAAATCACGCGCGGCGCGGACGTCATTCTTGTCCCGGTCATGCCGTCGGACATCGACATTCACGCCGCTGCCAAATGCATTGCGGATCTGCTGCTCGTCGCCAAGATTCGCCGATCCGACGGGCGAATCGGGATTATCGCGAATCGCGTGCGCAGCAATACGCTGATATCGCAGTCGCTCATGCGCTTCTTGGGCAGCTTGGATATACCGTTGGTCGCGACGCTCAGGGACTCGCAAAACTACGTGCGCGCGGCGGAGACGGGAGTAGGCATTCACGAAATGCCCGCTTGGCAAGTACGCCAGGATCTCGGGCAGTGGGAGCAGCTCACGAGCTGGCTCAACACCCGCCAATTCAAGGAGTCTTCGCAGCCGCCGACGGGCGATCTCGTTTCGAATGTGTTGTGAAAAACGCCGCGCGGCGTCGGTATCAGGTTTCGTCGGGCTTCCAGGTCTGCTTCACGCGGTCGGCCCAGCTGTGATAGCCCTTCCAACTGTAGATCGAGCTATCTAGCGGCGCCCGTTCGCTCGAAGGTTTGCCGCTTACCGTGGACAGCCATTTGCGATACGCGTCCCAACCTTTCTGATCGTTCGCCCGCGTCTGGGCGTTCGCTTGGGGTCTCGCACTCGAGCCGCTGCGCGACGACTCGGTGTGATACAGCGGGGGCTTGAATTGATGCGGCTTGGTCTCGCTCATCTTGCAACGCGTCGCATGGAGTGGAGGTGCGCAAAAGGTACCGCGGACCACGCGCCCTTCCCAGGAACTGAGTCACAATGGAATTCGGAGAATTGTCTGTGATTACAGACAGTTAATTCAATGTTTACGTAATGGTGCAAGCCGGGGCGGCAGCGCGCCGAGCCGGCTCATGTCGAGACGCGATAGCAGGGGACGTAGCTACCGGGATCCGACAAGCGCATGCGGTGCTCTGCTATGAAGCTTTTCAACAAGACATCGAGCGCCGTGGCGATCTCGGCATCACCATGCAGCTCGAACGGCCCATGGCGCTCGACGAGCCGCACGCCCGCCGCGCGTACGTTGCCCGCGACGATTCCCGAAAACGCGCGGCGCAAGTTGACGGCGAGTCTCGCGGGCGGCTGATCGCGGCGCAATTCGAGGGCGGCCATGGCGGCGTGGGTCGCCTCGTATGGCCGTTGAAAGTCGAGATCGATGGCCAGTTGCCAATTGAAGAAATATGCGTCGCCGCTGCGATCGCGCGACTTCCGCACGCCATGCATCCCTCGCGTCACTTCCTTCGCGACGCTCGCCGGGTCGCCGATGATGACTCTATAGAGCCTTTGCGCGTCCGCCCCAAGCGTCGCGCCGATGAACGAATGCAGGTGCTCGAAATACGGCTTGCTGCTCGCAGGACCCGTGAATATAACCGGCAAATCGACGCTACGGTTGTCGGAATGCAGCAACACGCCGAGCAGATAGAGGATTTCCTCGGCCGTGCCGACGCCCCCGGGGAAAACGATGATGGTATGAGCTATCCGCAGGAAGGCTTCGAGCCGCTTTTCCATGTCCGGAAGAATGACGAGCTCGCTGACGAGCGGATTAGGCGCCTCCGCGGCGATGATCGTCGGTTCCGTGAGCCCCAAATAGTGCCCGGTCGCCAGTCTTTGCTTGGCGTGGCCGAGCGCGGCCCCTTTCATGGGGCCTTTCATCGCGCCGGCACCGCAACCCGTGCAGACGTCGAGCTCGTAAAGGCCGAGCGCGTAGCCCACGGCTTTCGTGTAATCGTACTCGTTGCGGCTTATCGCATGGCCGCCCCAGCACACCACGACCCCCGGCACGGCGTCGGGCCTCAAGACTTGCGCGTTGCGCAAGATGTGAAATACCGCATCGGTGATGCCGCGTGAGGTACCGAGGTCGAAACGATCGCTGTGCCGGATCGCTTGATGCGTGTAAAGGATGTCGCGAAGAACCGCGAACAAATGCTCGCGGATGCCGCGGATCATCTGTCCATCGACGAACGCGCTGTCGGGAGCGTTCTCGAGCTCGAGGGCGATTCCGCCCTCCTGGCTCACGATGGACATTCTGAAATCCGCATTGCGGCGCAAGATCTTGTGGATGTCGTCTTCCTCGGCACCGGCGTTGAGCACGGCGAGCGAGCATTGACGCCACAGCTCGTAAAGGCCGCCGGCGCCGGCGTTGCGCAGCTCGTCTACTTCGCTGCGGGAGAGAATTTCGAGCCCGCCTTCAGGCGCAATCCGTGCGTCCATCGCTTCGCCCGTCTTGCGGCTAAGGACGGATTTCGATCGGCGTGGCGACCGGCGTCATGAGCCAAAGATCGACCATGTCGGAGTTCGATATGGCAATGCACCCGTCGGTCCAATCCCAACTGCGATAGCGGCTCGGCGGATATTTCGGCACATTCGGCAATCCGTGAATCATGATTTGCCCGCCGGGGTCCATGCCTTGTGCCCGCGCGCGAGCCCGGTCGTCTGCATTGGGATAGGAAATCTTGAGCGCCAAGAAATAGTCGCTATTGGAGTTCTTCGCTTCGACTTGGTAGACCCCTTCCGGCGTCCTGAAATCTCCTTCGCGCCGCTTGGGCCCTTGCGGCACGAGCCCCAAGGAGATATCGAAGGTACGCACGATCCTGCCGGCGTTGAGCAAGTAGAGCTTGCGCTCCGACTTGATCACCAGAATGCGATCCACGAGGTCGGTCGGCGGCAGCCCGTCGTTCTCCGCGACGACGGCGGTGCAGGCGCACAAGAGCGCAACACTCGCCAAGGATCTGACTGCCCACGAAAAGCTCATCGGACGCCGACTGTAAAGCAAAAGCTTTTGCCGTGCCAAGCAATTGGCACACGTTTTCGCCGGGGCGCGATCCGCGCCCGTGGATTCTAGCGTCCCGCGGCGGAGCTCTCGAGCGCGGCGATGCGTTCGTCGATCGGCGGGTGCGACATGAACAGCTTGCGCAGCCCGGCGACGCGCGCCCCATTGATGCCGAACGCCTGCATCGACTTGGGCAGAGCGCGCGGGACGTGCACGCGCTTGAGGCCGTGCAGCGCGTCGATCATGTTGCGCGCGCCGGCGAGCTTGGCGCCGCCGGCATCGGCGCGGAACTCGCGCCGTCGCGAGAACCACATGACGATCGTCGAGGCGAGTATGCCGAGCACGATCTGCGCGACGAGACTCGTGATGAAGAATCCTGGACCGTAACCCCGTTCGGTGCGGAACAACACGCGATCGACGACGAATCCGACGACGCGCGACAAGAACACCACGAAGGTATTCACGACGCCCTGGATCAGGGCCAAGGTCACCATGTCGCCGTTGGCGACGTGCGTGACCTCGTGGCCGAGCACGGCCTCGACCTCGCGCTGATTGAGGCTGCCGAGCAAGCCCGTGCTCACCGCGACGAGTGCCTTGTTGCGGCTCGCACCGGTCGCGAACGCGTTGACGTCGGGGGAATCGTAGATCGCAACTTCCGGACAACGGATGCCGGCGGCCTCGGCCTGGCGTTGTACGGTATTCACGAGCCAGCTCTCGATCGCGTTGCGCGGTGTCGCGATGACGTGCGCTCTCGTCATGCGCTTGGCAGCCCATTTCGAGATGGCGAGAGAGATCAAGGAGCCCGAGAACCCGACGACCGCCGAGAAAATCAGCAGCGCCCGCAAGTCGAGCGCGGTACCGCTCTCGGCCAACAGCGATTCGACCCCGAGCAGTTGCAGCACGATCGAAACAACGACCAAGACGGCGACGTTGGTCGCTATGAACAAGAATATGCGCTTCATGATGCGTGTATATACGCCCGGCGCCGGGGATTTCAAGCCCGATATCGCCCCGCCGGCCTGTTAAGATTGTCCGCAAGCCGCCCATGCCCGCCGATGCCCATTTCCGGAACGTCAAGCTCGCGCCGTTGCGCTACGCCGCCGGCTGGCTCCTTTATGCATTCATGCGCACGATCGTGTGGCTGCCGTTCTCGTGGCAACTCGCGCTCGGCAAGAAGGTCGGAGCATGGTCGCGATTCCTGTTGACCGGCCGCCGCAACGTCGTGCGGCGCAACCTCGAAGTCTGCTTTCCCGCGCTCTCGGAACCGCAACGCGGTCGGCTCCTCGTCGAGCATTTCGCAGCCCTCGGCGCTTCGCTGATCGAGATGTCGATGGGATGGTTCGGATCGGTCGCCACCCTTCGTCGCCTCGTGCGGATCGAAGGCGCAGAGAATCTCGCGGACGCCCTGGCCAAGGGTCGCGGGGTCATTCTGTACTCGGGGCATTACACGACGTTCGAGCTGTTCTTTCCCGTTCTCGCGCCCCTGTGCCCGCGGTTGTGCGGCATGTACAAAACCCTGCGCAACCCGGTCATGAACAAAGTCATGAATAAAGGGCGCGGCCGCAGTTTCGATAATCTGTTCGTCAAGGACAGCGTGCGCGACATGCTGCGCGAGCTCGCCGCGAATGCCGTGGTATGGTACGCCTCCGATCAGCAGTACTCGCGCAAGGGCAGCACGCTGCTGCCGTTCTTCGGCGTGCCGGCCATGACCAACACCGCGATCAGCCGCATCGCTCGGATCAGCGGCGCGGTCGTCCTGCCGTACTTCTGCCGCCGCCTGCCCGGCGACCAAGTCTATGAGCTCACCATCGACAGGCCGCTCGAGGACTTTCCGACCGACGACGACGAGCACGATACGCGGCGACTCGTTGCCGCGCTCGAAGCGCATATTCGCAGTTGTCCCGAGCAGTATTGGTGGATCCACAAGCGTTTCAAAGGCCGTCCTCCACCGTATCCCGACATCTACGCTACGCAGTACGTCGCCGCGGGGCCGGTGACCTCCGAATGACCGATGGCTGAGTCCGAAGACTATTCTCTGCGCCGGTTTTGGCAGCCTTGGTTCTGGCCGACGTGGCTCTTATGGTTCGCCATGCAGCTCGTGGCGAAGCTGCCCCCGCGCGCCCGAATGCGTGTCGGGCGCCGTCTCGGTAAGCTGCTCGGCCGCATCAAGATGCGCGAGCGCCGCATCGCCCGCCGCAATCTCGAAGTCTGCTTTCCCGAGCTCTCCGGGGCCGAGCGCGAAATCCTTCTGCACCATCACTTCGAGTCGGTCGGTCTATCGCTCGTCGAGATGGGCATCGGTTGGTTTGCACCGCTCGAAGAGCTCAAGCGCATCGTCGCAGTCCGCGGTCGCGAGCACTTGGACGCGGCGCTTGCGCTCGGCAAGGGCGTCATTCTGCTCGCCGCGCACTTCACGCCGCTCGAGGTCGGCGTAGCCATACTCGAGGATTTCGGAGTGCGCTTCAGCTGCATGTACCGGACGCAGCGCAACGCCATGATGGACGCGATGATCCGCCGCGGGCGCAGCCGCTTCGCTCGCACGCAGATCGCGCGCGACAACGTGCGCGCTCTGCTGAAGCGGCTCGAGGAGAACTACGCCGTCCTCTACATGCCGGACCAAACTTACCTCGGCAACCAAAGCGCGCTTGTTGAGTTTTTCGGCGAGCTCGCCGTTACGAACATTGCGACGAGCAAGCTCGCGCGAATCAGCGGGGCCGCAGTGCTCACGTATTTCTTTCGGCGCCTTGCCGACGACTCCGGATACGTCGTGGATATCGCCCCGCTCGACGCGTTTCCGACCAACGACGCGGTCGCCGACACGCGCCGGATCGTTGCGCTGCTCGAGGACTACATTCGGCTGGCACCGGAGCAGTATTTGTGGATCTACAAGAAATTCAAACGGCGCCCGCCGCCGCTGCCGGATCTGTACGCGCCTTGACCGCCCTGTGACTCTGCTAGAATCCTGTCAGGCCTCTCCGGCCCGCTAGTGTATTGATTCAGCTCACTTTATTCTGGAGAGTTTCCATGCTCAAAGAATTCAAAGAATTTGCGATGCGCGGCAACGTCGTCGACATGGCGGTGGGCATCATCATCGGTGCAGCCTTCGGCAAGATCGTGACGTCTCTCGTCAACGACGTCGTCATGCCGCCCATCGGCCTGCTCATGGGCAACGTCGATTTCGGCAATCTGTTCGTGAGCTTAAGCGGCGACCATGCCACGGTCGCGGCGGCAGAGGCGGCCGGGGCACCGATCATCAAGTACGGTATTTTCATCAATACGGTGCTCGATTTCGTCATCGTCGCGTTCGCGATTTTCCTCGTGATCAAAGCGATAAACCGGCTCAAGAGGCGGCAGGAAAAGCAACCGCCTGCCCCGCCCGCGCCGTCCACCCAAGAGAAGCTGTTGATGGAGATCCGTGACGTGCTGAAGGCGCAGCACGTTCGTTGATTTGGGCGGCGGCCCGCAGAGCCGTGGACAGGTCGTGGAGCTAGCCGCCCGCGTACGCACCGCGGACGAGCTGCCACGCGCGCCCGTCGAACTCGGTGCCGGTCTCGAGGGCCACTTTGCGCAGCGACCGCTCGAGCCTGCCGAGGCCCGATTGCTGCCAGCGCCCGGACGGTCGCAGCTTCGCGTTGTCGAAGTCGACGAGAAAAGCCTTCTGCCCGGCGAGCAGGATGTTGTGGGCGGTCAAATCCGGATGATCGACGCCGTACCGATGAAAGTCACGCAGCATCGCGCCGATGCCGATCCACTGCTCGTCGGCGACATCGCCGTCCCGTAGAAACATCGATAACGGGCGCGTACCCGAGATGAAGCTCGTAACGATGTCGGCCTGGTAGATCGGCCCCTGCCGCGCGATGCGCGCTGCAATCGGGCGGGGAGCAGGCAGCTCGAGATCGTGCAAGCGCGCGAGCAGGCGCCATTCGCGAAAGGCGCGGCAGCGCTCAAGGCCCGTCCACAGATAGTGGTCGTAGATGAATCTCGCAACGACTCCCCCCCGATGATAATGGCGCAGCACCCAAGTTTCGCTGCCGCGTTCGAGTATGAGCACGCCGCCGCGGCCGGTCGTCGAGTGCAGCACGGCGCCGTGCTCGCGATAGTAAGACCGCTCGAACCAACGCGGATCGAATGCGGCATACCGGCTCGCATCGTAGATCGCGGCGCGATTTCCGCTCGTGCAAATCGTTTCAATCACCATGGGGCGTCGCCTTGCCGCGCGGGCTGCGGCGGCCTTGCACGGGCCGCACGCACGGCATCGACCACGGCGTCGACACCGATGCCGTTCAGGCAATTCAAGTGCTTGAGCGGGCATTCGCGCGCGAAGCAAGGGCTGCACGAAAGCGCCCGGTACAGAACCGTCTTGCGCCGCGTGAGCGCCGGCGTGAAGCTCGGCGACGAAGAACCGTAGATCGCGACGACGTGCGTGCCGACGGCCGCGGCGACATGCATGAGCCCCGAGTCGTTGCTGACTGCGACGCTTGCCTTTGCCAACAAGTCCGCGGCCTCGGTCAGCGACGTGCGCCCGCACAAGTTGAACACGCGCGCGCCGGCATGGCCTCGAATCTGTTCCGCGAGCGGTGACTCGTTGGCGGAGCCGAGCACCCACACGTCCATGCCGTCGCCCACCAAGCGCGCCGCGAGCTCGGCGTAGTACGCGACCGGCCAACGTTTGGCGGGTCCGTACTCGGCGCCGGGCATCAACGCCGCTACCTCGGCATTGCGCGGCAACTCGAAGCGCTCCATCAGCGCATCCGCCGCGCGGACGTCGACGCTGAGCGCAGGCTCGGGGACCGCAGGCAAGTCACGCTCGTTTTTGGGCTGTCCGAGCGCCAAGAAACGCAGCACGGTTTGATCGAGCCTTGCGGGATCGAAGGGCCGCATGTCATTGATGAGGCCGTAACGCCACTCGCCGCGGTAACCGGTGCGTATCGGAATCCGCGCGAAGAACGGCACGAGCGCGGCTTTCAACGATCGCGGCAGGACGATGGCCCGGTCGAAGCGCGCGCCGCGCAAACGTTTACCGAGCGCGCGGCGCACGCCTAGCCTAAGGTCGCCGTGACCGAGAGGCAGCTCGATGCCCGAAGCGACCTCCGGCATGCGCGCCAAGAGCGGCAGCGACCACCCCGGCGCAACAACGTGAATATCGACGCCGGTGTCGCGTTGCTTGAGCAAGCGATACAGCGACTGGGCCATCACCATGTCGCCGACCCACGAGGGACCGACGATCAGAAGCTTTTCGCCGGAGCTCACGAGCGTGCTTGCATCGCGTCGAGATAGGCGGCGGTGCCGGAGCGGACGTCGGCGAACGGCTCGGTGTAGCCGATGTTGCGCAACGCGCGCACGTCCGCTTCAGTGAAGCTTTGATAGCTCGACTTCAAGCCGTCCGGAAATGGAATGTAGCGGATCTTTCCGAAGCCGTGCCAGTCGATGACGGCGCGGGCGAGCTCGTTGAAGCTCGCGCTCGCTCCGGTGCCGACGTTGAAGATGCCGCTCCAGTCGGGGTGCTCGTAGAACCACAGGTTCACGCGCACGACGTCGTCGACGTAGATGAAGTCGCGTCGCTGCTCGCCGGCTGCGTACCCGCCGCTGCCCTCGAACAAGCGCACCTCGCCGCTTTCGGCGATCTGCCGCGTCAAGTGATAGGCGACACTGGCCATCGGTCCCTTGTGGGCTTCTCGAGGTCCGTAGACGTTGAAGTAACGCAAACCGACGATCTGCGATCGCGCCGTCGGCAAAACGCGGCGCACGCGTTGATCGAACAGGAGCTTGGAGTAGCCGTAAATGTTGAGCGGGCGCTCGAGCCGCGCATCCTCCTCGCTGAACGATGTGTTGGCGCCATAGACGGCGGCCGACGACGCGTAAATGAACGGCACGCGCTCGGCGACGCAGTACTCGAGCAGCGCCACGGAGTAGCGGTAGTTCGTCTCCATCATCAGGCGGCCGTTCCACTCCGTCGTCACGGCGCAAGCGCCTTGATGGAAGACGACGGCCGGCTTGCGGCGTCCCGAGGAAAGCTCCGACAAAAGCCGGCCCTTGTCCCAGTAGTCGCTGACTTCACAGTCCTCGAGGTTTGGGACCTTGCGGCCGTTAGCGAGATCGTCGACGACGATGACGTCCCCGAGACCCTTACGGTTGATGGCGGAGACGAGATTGCTGCCGATGAACCCGGCGCCACCCGTGACGATGATCATGACGTGCCTCGAGGTAGGTCCAACTGCGGCGCGAGCTCCACGTAAAGTGCCAAATACCGCTGCGCCATGATCGCGGGAGTGTACTCGTTGGCGGTTTGCCTGTTGACGCGCGCCATAGCATTGCGCAGGGCCGGATCGGAGAACAACCGCAGGATCGCTTCGGCCAGCGCGTCGGTATTCTGTACCGGCACGAGTAACCCGTTGCGCTCCGATTTAACGAAGTCCGGAATGCCCCCGGCGCGCGTGGCGACGATCGGCAACCCGAATTGCATCGCGTCGAGCAGAATCGACCCCATGCCCTCCCAATTCGACGGGTAGGCGAACAAATCGAAAGCCGCGAGGTAGTCGCCGACATTCTCCGTCCAACCTTCGACCGTGACGTTGCTGAGTCTTGACGCGAGCTCACGGAGCGCCGCCTCATCGCGGCCCGAGCCCACGAAAACGAAGTGAATCTCCGGTCGAATGCGCTCGATGCGCGCCGCTGCCGCGAGCAGGTGCGGTTGGCCCTTCTGCGCGAAATCGAAGGCCGCGACGTGCCCGACGAGAAACTTGCCCTTGTGGCGCTCACGATAGCGCTGCGCTCTTTCGGCATCGAAAGGCAAATTGCTGCACGCGTCCGGAATGCGGCGCACGTCGAGGCGTGAATCATAGGCATACAGCACATCGGCGATGGCCGAGGACAGCGCGACGACACAAGCGGCGCGCCGGTACATTTGCCGGGTCAAGAAGAACGCCTTGGGCATGTAGTCGACGCGGCGCGTGATGAGGTAAGGGGTCGACGCGAACCAGCTGTTGATCCACGCGGCCTGTGCGCCGCCGGTCTCGTGCGCATGAATGAGCGCGGCACCGCGACTGGCCCTGACCGCCGCACTCCGTCCGTTGATCGGGATCGCCTGCAATCCTCGAACGTCCGTCAAGCGGGCTCCGAGCGGCGCGCCGGCGCGGAACAGCAGGCGTTGGCTCGGCAAGACCGCCGCCAGCGCACGAATGAGGAGCTCGGTCTGGCGTTCTCCGCCGCGGAAGCCGCGGGCGAAATTGACATGGCAAAGGTCCGCGCTCGCCTGGGCGGAACGAGTCATTATCTTCGGCGCTGATCGTCGACGAGCTCATAGCTCGCGCTGCAATACGGGCATTTGGCGCGACCCGTCGCCTCGATGGCCAGATAGACCTTGGGATGCGAGCTCCAGAGGTAAGTCCCGGGCAGCGGACAATGCAACGGCAAGTCGGCGCGCGTCACCTTATAGATCTTTGCGGCATTGGGGGGATCGAGATTCTCCCGAATCGTGCCGGAACGTTGTCGCACGTGCTCTACTCCGCGGCTCCTCAATACATACAATTATATTAGAAAGCGGCGCATCAGTCGGGCGGTTCCGGTCCGAAGACCTCGCTCCAGCGCGCCGTGACAAAAGCCCTCAGGTCCGCAAATTCGCGAGTGTCGACGACCCGTTCGACCTCGCCGAGCGCGAGCTCGTGGGTGCGTTGTCGCAGCTCGAGATACGCCTCCTTGAGCGCGCGGCAGTGCTCGGCCGGCACCAGCCCCGCGCTGTCGAGGGCTTCGAGCTGCCGGACGTTGTCCGGGTAGGTCACGAGCTCCGCATGCTCGGCGGCGTTCGTAAGCACCCAGTAGTCGATGAGGAACTCGATGTCGGCAAGTCCACCCGCGTCCTGTTTGATATCGAATGCCTGGCCGGTGCCCTTCGAGAGCTCCTTGCGCATGCGTTGCCGCATCGCGCGAACGTCGTCCTTGAGACGCGCGCGATCGACGTGATGGACCAGAATGTCGCGACGCTCGGCTTCGAACGTCGCGCGCAAGGAGCCGGAACCCGCGACCGACCGGCTGCGCAGCAGTGCTTGGTGCTCCCAAGTCCACGCCTCTTCCCGCTGATAGCGGCGAAAATTGTCCAGGCTCGCGACCATGGGGCCCGCGCCGCCGCTCGGGCGGAGCCGTGTGTCGACTTCATACAATCTTCCGGAGCTGGTTTGAATGGTGAGGAAATGAATCAGGCGCTGCACGAGGCGCGCAAAGAACCGCGCGTTGTCGAGCGGGCGCGTGCCGGTCGTCTCTTGATGACTGCCGCTCGAGTCGTGCAAGAAAACCAGGTCGAGATCGGAGCCGTAGCCGAGCTCGAGTCCGCCGAGCTTGCCGTAACCGATGATCGCGATGCCGGCCTCGCGCAGATCTTCGGGATCGCCGCACATGGGCTTCCCGAATTTCGCTTCCATCTCGTCGCGCGCGACGCCGAGCGCGAGCTCGAGGATGAGCTCCGCGGTGTCGGTCAAGCGATCGCTGACCTTCATGAGCGGCAACCCGCCGAAGCGGTCGGCCACGGCGATGCGAAACACCGCTGCGCGCTGAAACTGGCGCATGGCATCGAGCAAAGACTCGATGTCCCCACTCGCAGCTCTGCGCACATGCTGTCCGAGACTCTGCTCGAGCTCGGCGCGGCTCGGCGGGGCCTCGAACAGGCGCGTATCCAGGAGCTCGTCGAGCAACAGCGGGTGCTCGGCGATCTGACGCGCAAGCAAGGGGCTGTCGCCCGCCACCGTGAGCAGTCGGTCGAGCGCTACGCGATTCTCCTCGAGCAGCGACAAATAGGCACTGCGGCGGCAAACGGCCTGCAAGATCGGCAGCGTGCGCGTCAGCGTCAGCGCCGGTTCCGGGCGCTGGTCGAGCAGCGCGATCGTGACGGCGATGACCGCGGCCAACCGCTGCCGGCTCAACTCGTCCATGCGCCGATACAATGCGCTCGCGCGAAACTCCGTAAGTAGGCGCGCCACCTCCGGATCCTCGCCGAGCGCCGTCCCGCGCAGCGCTTCGGCGAGCGTGCCGCCCTCCCATGCCGAGCGCAGCGTCTCGAGCTCGCCGCCCTCGGAGGGCGCGTCGCGCAAGTCCCACGCCACGCGCTTGAACTCCGCTTCGACGCCGGAGCGCACGCTGTCGATCTCGGCGCTGAGCGTCGGCCAGTCGGCCGCGCGCAGCGCACGAGCAAGTCGCGCCCGCTGTTCGGCGTCGGCCGGCAACTCGTGAGTCTGCCGGTCCTCGAGCGCCTGGAGCCGATTCTCGACGGTGCGCAAATGCCGGTAAGCCGCGAGCAGTGTCGCCACCGTCGTCTCCGGCAAGTGGCCGTGCGCGCCGAGCAACGGCAGCGCCTTGAGCAGACTTTCGGTGCGAAGCGTGGGCTCGTGCCCGCCGCGCACGAGCTGGAACACTTGCGCGATGAACTCGATCTCGCGAATCCCACCGGGGCCGAGCTTGATGTTGTTGCGCATGTCTTTGCGCGCCACTTCCTTGCTGATGAGACGCTTCATCGTGCGCAGCGCATCGAACACGCCGTAGTCGAGATAGCGCCGATAGACGAATGGCGTCAGGATCTCGTCGAAAACCGCGCTTCGATACTCCGTGCCCGTTATGAGCCGGGCCTTGACGTACGCATAGCGCTCCCAATCGCGTCCGTGCTGCACGAGATACGCCTCGAACGCGGCAATGCTGAGCACGAGCGGCCCGCTCGCGCCGAACGGGCGTAATCGCGTATCGACGCGAAAGACGAAGCCGTCCTCCGTCATCTCATCGAGCAGCTTGATCACGAGCTGCGCCAAGCGCCGAAAGTAGTCTTCCGTGTCGGCCGCGTCGCGACTCGGAAGCGTCACGTCGTCGGGATAGAGAAACACAACGTCGATATCGGACGAGTAATTGAGCTCGCGCCCGCCGAGCTTGCCCATACCGAGCACGAGCAAGGGCGCGGGCGCCCCAAATGCGTCTTGCGGACGTCCGAAGCGCGCTTCGAGCTGCTTCCCCGCGTACGCGATCGCCGCCGCGATCATGCCGTCGGCCAGCGCCGACAGGTCGAGCAGACTCCTTTCGAGATCGGCCCATCCGGCCAAGTCACGCCACGCGATCCGCGCCATTTCCACGTTGCGGAAACGCCGCAGCAAGGCCTTAGCGGCACGGTCGGCGCAATCGGCGAGGGCGATGCGCGCGGCGATCTCGGGACTTTCGAGCGGCGCGGCATCCTGGACACGCTCGATGAGACCTCGAGGCTCCGCAAGCAAAACGTCGAGCACGAACTCGCTGATGACGCCGACCTGCAGCGCAGTCGCGGCAAGATGCTGCGGCAGCGGGTACTGCAAGGCTTGGAGCCGCTCCGCGACGCGCGACGCGCGCGCCGCGAGCTCGCGCGGGAACGTCTCGGTTGCGGTCGATTGTTGTGCCACGTTGCAGGAGCGACCTCGTTGTAGGAGCGAGCTTCGCTCGCGATCTTAAAGAAATCGCGAGCGAAGCTCGCTCCCACACAAACGAGGTCGCTCCTGCACAGGCTACATCATGCCGCCCATGTCGTGGCCATGCGGCATCGGCGCCGCCGGCTCTTCCTTCGGTTGCTCGGCGATCATGGCCTCGGTGGTCAACAAAAGGCCAGCAACGGACGTTGCGTTCTGCAATGCGAGGCGCGTCACCTTGGTGGGATCGATGATGCCCAGCGCCACCATGTCGCCGTACTCTCCCGTCGCCGCGTCGTAGCCGTAGTTGCCCTTGCCGGATGCGACAGCATTGAGCACGACCGATGCGTCGCCCCCGGCATTCGCGACGATCTGGCGCAACGGCTCCTCGAGGGCGCGGCGCAATATGTTGAGACCGACGTTCTGATCGTCGTTTGCGCCCACGAGCTTCTCGATCCCCTTGCGCGCACGAATGAGCGCGACGCCGCCGCCCGGGACGACGCCTTCCTCGACGGCCGCACGCGTCGCGTGCAAGGCATCCTCGACACGCGCCTTCTTCTCCTTCATCTCGATTTCGGTGGCCGCCCCAACCTTGACCACGGCGACGCCGCCCGCGAGCTTCGCGACGCGCTCTTGGAGCTTCTCGCGATCGTAATCCGAGGTGGATTCCTCGATCTCGCGGTTGATCTGCTCGACGCGTCCTTTGATCTCGGACGTGCGGCCCGCACCGTCGATGATCGTCGTGTTCTCTTTCGTGACCTGGACCTTCTTCGCCTCGCCCATGTCGTCCAGACTCGCCTTCTCGAGCGCAAGGCCGACTTCCTCGGAGATGACCTGGCCGCCCGTGAGAACCGCGATGTCCTGGAGCATCGCCTTGCGCCGATCGCCGAAGCCGGGCGCCTTGACGGCCGCGACCTTGACGATGCCGCGGATGTTGTTGACGACGAGCGTCGCAAGGGCTTCGCCCTCGACGTCTTCGGCGACTATCAACAGCGGCCGGCTCGACTTCGCCACGGCCTCGAGCAACGGCAGAAGCTCACGGATGTTCGAGATCTTCTTGTCGTGGATCAGAATGTACGGATTCTCGAGTGCCGCCGATTGATTGTGCTGATCATTGATGAAGTACGGCGAGAGGTAGCCGCGATCGAACTGCATGCCCTCGACGACTTCGAGCTCGTTGGCAAGGCCCGAGCCCTCTTCGACGGTGATCACGCCTTCCTTGCCGACCTTACTCATGGCTTCGGCGATGATCTTGCCGATCTCCTCGTCGGCATTCGCCGAGATCGTGCCCACTTGCGCGATCGACTTGTCGTCCTTGCAAGGCTGCGAGAGCTTCTTGAGCTGCTCGGCGAGAGCCGCGGTGCCTTTGTCGATGCCGCGCTTCAAATCCATGGGATTGAAACCGGCGGCCACCGACTTCAAGCCCTCGCGCAAGATAGCCTGAGCGAGCACGGTCGCGGTCGTCGTACCGTCTCCGGCCGCGTCGGAGGTTTGCGACGCGACTTCCTTCACCATCTGCACGCCCATGTTCTCGAACTTGTCCTCGAGCTCGATCTCCTTCGCGACCGAGACGCCGTCCTTGGTGACGGTCGGCGCGCCGAAGGATTTCTCGAGCACCACGTTGCGGCCCTTGGGCCCAAGCGTGACCTTGACTGCGTTCGCGAGCACATTGACGCCCTTGAGCAAGCGTTGCCGGGCGTCGTCGGAAAATCTGACCTCTTTTGAAGTCGCCATAAAATCGTCCTCTTAGATCTGGATAACGAAAGAAAGAAACCGAACTACAAGGCTCGACCTTAGCCCTCGATGACGGCCATGACGTCGTCCTCGCGCATGACCAATAGATCCTCGCCTTCGACCTTGACCTCGGTGCCCGAGTACTTGCCGAACAGGACTTTGTCGCCCTTCTTGAGGTCGAGCGCGCGAATCTCGCCGCTCTCGAGAATCTTGCCTTTGCCGACGGCGATGACTACGCCGCGAATGGGCTTCTCGGCCGCCGTGTCCGGAATCACGATGCCGCCGGCGGAGGTGCGCTCTTCCTCGGTGCGCCGGATCACGACGCGATCATGTAAAGGACGGATCTTCATGGAGGTCTCCCTTTCCAAGCTTCTGATTTGTCGCATAAATTACGCCCGGCCGAAAAGCCTGTTAGCACTCGACCGGAAGGAGTGCTAAGGATAATGCCCGATTTCTCAATTTCAAGTGTTTGGGAGGCTGGTCATGACTTGGCGGACAGCGGGCCGGTATGCTACAGGGCGTGCCCAGTGCGCCTCGAGGTCTCACGTTGAGCGCCGATCCATTACTCGTCATGACGACGTGCGCCGACGCCGTCCAAGCCCGGGAGCTCGCGACGGCGCTCGTCGCGCAGCGGCTCGCGGCTTGCGTCAACTCGCTGCCGCATGTGTCGTCTACCTACCGCTGGGACGGCAAAATCGAGCAGTCCGAGGAGTGGTTGTTGCTCATCAAGACCACCCGCGACCGCTTTGCTGCGCTCGAACGGGAAATCAAAGCGCGATCGCGCTACGAACTCCCCGAGGTTCTCGCGGTCCGAGTCGATGGCGGGTCGGCCGAGTACTTGAGTTGGGTCGAGGCGTGCGTCGCCACCTGAGGATACGAGACCATGCGTAAGCGCTCGAAGCTGCTCGCGTTGCTCGCCGCTCTCGCTGGGAGTGCGGGGCTCGGGGTCGCGCACGCTCAGGACCCCGAGGTCGTGCCGCCACAGGAGGCATTTCCGTACTCGATCGAAGCCACGGCCGACCGATTGTTGTTGCGCTTTGCCGTGCTCGACGGCTACTACCTGTACCGCGAGCGTTTCGGCTTCGCGGTCGAGTCGGGCGCGGTGAGCTTGGGTGCGCCCGATTTTCCTCGCGGCGAAATCCACGAGGACGAGTTCTTCGGCGAGCAAGAGGTCTATCGCGGCGATTTCGAGATCGCCCTCCCGTATCGCCGCTTGGGTCGAGTCGGCGAGATCGAGCTCGAGCTGCGCTTGCAAGGCTGCGCCGATGTCGGCCTGTGCTATCTGCCGCAAACCTGGACGAGCGCTGTGGCGCTGCCCGCCGACACTGCCGGAGCGGCGTCGGCCAGCGCGTTTCTCCCCGGCGGCGATGCCGGTGCACTCTTGCCTGTCGAGGCAGCATTTGTGCCGAACGCGCGCTTCGACGGCGCCAACGAATTGACCGTCAGCTGGCAGATCGAGCCCGGCCATTATCTCTATCGCGACAAGTTCGAGATCATGGCCGACGGCGACATCGAGCTCGGCACTGCCCGCTTCCCCGAAGGCGTCGCTCATTACGACGATAACTTCGGCGACGTGGAAGTCTTCTACGATTACGTCGAGGGAGTCGTGCCGTTCTCGCGCGCGAGCCCCGACGAGATTCCAGTCACTGTCCGCGCCGTCTTCCAAGGTTGCAAGGAAGCCAGCATATGCTATCCGCCGTCCGAGTACTCGATGGCGATGACGTTGCCGGCGACGAGCGAATTTGCCTCCGCCACGGGCGACGTCATGATCTCCGAGCAGGATCGATGGTCGGCGCGAATTCTCGGCGATTCTTGGTGGACCTTCCTCGGCGGATTCTACGCCGCCGGGTTGCTGCTCGCGTTCACGCCGTGCGTCCTGCCGATGGTCCCGATTCTTTCGAGCATCATCGCCGGACAGGGAAACGTCTCCACGCGCCGCGGTTTTCTGTTGTCGCTCGCCTACGTCTTGGGCATGGCGGTGACCTACACGGCCGCGGGCGCGCTCGCGGCGATCGCCGGCGGGCAGATTCAGGCGATGTTCCAGAAACCCTGGATCATTACGCTGTTCGCGGGATTGTTCGTCGTACTCGCGCTCGGCATGTTCGGTGTCTACCAACTGCAAATGCCCGCGGCCGTGCAGTCGCGGCTCGCGAATCTCGCGAATCGCCAGAAAGGCGGCACGTTCGTCGGCACAGCGATCATCGGCGCGTTGTCGGCGCTCATCGTCACGACTTGTGTCGCGCCGCCGCTCGTCGGCGCGCTGGCCGTGATCGGACAAAGCGGCGACGTCACGCGCGGCGCCACGGCACTCTTTGCGCTCAGCATTGGCATGGGCTCGCCGCTCCTGCTCGTGGGCGCGTCGGCGGGACGCCTATTGCCGAGAGTCGGCCCGTGGATGAATACGGTCAAGGCGGCCTTCGGCGTCATGATGGTCGGCATCGCGATCTGGATGATGGAACGCGTGCTGCCGGGCGCCGTCACGCTCGCGTCTTGGGCCGTGCTGGTTTTCTTGACGGGCGTCTTCCTCGGTGCGTTCGAGCCGCTGCCGCCGGCAGCGACCGCGACGCGGCGTCTGGCCAAAGGCGTCGGCGTGCTCGCGTGCCTCTATGGTGCGCTGCTCTTGATCGGCGCGACGCTCGGCGGCGACGATCCGTTGCGGCCGCTGCCGCAAGGACGATTGTTTGCGAGCGGCGCCGCCGGGAACGCCGTCGCCGAGCCCGCGTTCACGGCCGTCGAAAGCGTCGCTGCACTCGATGCGCTGCTCGGGCAAGCACGCGCCGCGGGACGGCCCGTCATGGTCGACTTCACGGCCGAGTGGTGCGTGTCGTGCAAGGAAATGGAGGAGTACACGTTCCGGGATGCCGGCGTCATCGCCGCGCTCGAGCCGTTCATGCTTCTGCGTGCCGACGTCACGTCGAACGACGCGGACGATCAGGCGCTGCTCACCCGCGTCAAGAGTTTCGGCCCACCCACGATCGCCTTTTTCGACTCCGCCGGGCGTGAGCAACCGGCCTTCAAGCTGGTCGGCTACGTTCCCGCCGCCGATTTCAAAAGCCATGTAGAACGCGTCGCCGCCCTGTAGAATCTGGCGGCATGGGTCGACCCTCGCAACCGACACTGGTCGTGCTGCTGCTGTCGGGCGCCGCGGCAGGCGGCTATCTCGGCTATCGGTTCCTGGCGCCGGCACCGGCGATTCCATCGGCCGCGGTCGAAGAGGCGAGCAGTGCCGACCGCGTGCTCGCCGACAGCCTGCCGCCATTCGTTCTCGACAACCTCGAGGGTGCGCCGACCTCGATCGGCAGCTGGCCCGGCCAGCCGATGATCGTCAATTTCTGGGCCACTTGGTGCGCGCCTTGTTTGCGCGAGATTCCAATGCTCAAGGAGTTCCAGACCGAGCACGCCGGCGTTCAGGTCGTCGGCATCGCCGTCGATCGCGTCGACCCCGTCCTGTCGTTCGCCGCGGAAATGGCCTTCAATTATCCGATTCTCGTCGGCCAGACCGACGCCATGGAAGCCGTGGCCGCCTTCGGCATCCAAGTGGTCGCGCTGCCCATCACCGTATTCACGGATCCCGCGGGCGCGGTCCTCGGCGTTCGAACCGGCGAGCTGCACGCCGAGCAGCTCGAGAACTACGTGAGCGTGCTCGCGGACCTCGAGGGTGGGAACCTCGATCGCGCGGAAGCTCGCGCGCGCCTCGCAAGTACTCTTTAGCAGCGGGGACAGTTTACCTATTTCGCTCGTTCTCCCCGCGGCCCGATCGCGAGGCGAAATAGGTAAACTGTCCCCGAAAATGCCGCCATTTGCGCCGAAAAGAGGTAAACTCGCGCATATCTTGCGGGAAGGCGGCAATGGCGCGGATTCTGTTGATCAACGGTCCCAACCTCGGTCAGCTCGGCAAGCGCGAGCCCGAGCTTTACGGCAGCACGACGCTCCCCGACATCGAGGCGCTGCTTCTGCACCAGGCGAAAGCTTTGGGCCATGACCTCGTCACCTTTCAGAGCGACGCCGAGCACGCGCTCATCGAGCGCGTTCATGCCGCGCGCGAGCAAATCGATTTCATTTTGCTGAATCCGGCCGCGTTCACGCACACGAGCATCGCGCTGCGCGATGCGCTCCTGAGCGTGCGGATTCCTTTCATCGAGATCCATCTGTCGAACGTGGCCGCACGTGAGACGTTTCGGCGCAAGTCCTACTTCGCCGACATCGCAGTCGGCACGATCGCCGGCTTTGGTGTGACGAGCTACGAGCTCGCGCTCACGGCTGCGAACCGTTGGTTGGCCCGAGGGGGGGACTAGTGGACATACGCAAAGTAAAGAAGCTCATCGAGCTCCTCGAAGAATCCGGGATCGCGGAAATCGAGATCTCCGAGGGCGAAGAGTCCGTGCGTATCAGCCGCTATCCGCAAGGCGGGGTTGTCGCTACGACGGCACCGACCGTGATACACGCTCCGCCCGCCGCCGCTCCCCCCGCCGCGGCACAGATTCCCGCGCCGCCCGGCCGCCCGGTCGAAAGCGCGCCGTCCGGACACCAGGTCACCGCACCGATGGTCGGTACGTTCTATGCCGGTCCGAGCCCCGGAGCAAAGCCGTTCGTCGAGATCGGCACAGTCGTCAATGCCGGAGACACGCTCTGCATCATCGAAGCGATGAAGATGATGAATCAGATCGACTCCGACGTCAGCGGTCGAGTCGTGAGCATCCTCGCCGAGAACGGCAGTCCCGTCGAGTACGGCCAGTTGCTCTTCGTCATAGACACCTAAGTTTGCGATGCTCGATAAAGTCTTGATCGCCAATCGCGGAGAGATCGCGCTCAGAATCTTGCGCGCGTGCCGCGAGCTCGGCATCAAGACCGTCGCCGTGCACTCCGTGCCCGACGCCAATCTCCAGCACGTACTCCTATCCGAGGAAACCGTTTGCATCGGCCCGGCATCGTCCCAGGAGAGCTACCTCAACATGCCGACGATCATCGCCGCAGCCGAGGTCACGGACTCCGTCGCAATCCATCCCGGTTACGGATTCTTGGCCGAGAACGCGGATTTTGCCGAACGCGTCGAAGAAAGCGGTTTCGAATTCATCGGGCCGCGAGCCGAGACGATCCGGCTCATGGGCGACAAGGTATCGGCGATTCGCACCATGCGCGCTTCCGGCGTGCCCTGCGTGCCGGGATCGGACGGGCCGCTCGACGACAACACCGAGAGGAACGCACGTCTCGCGCGCTCCTTGGGCTATCCCGTGATCATCAAAGCGGCCGGCGGCGGCGGCGGTCGCGGTATGCGCGTCGTGCACAGCGAAGCCGCCTTGTTCAACGCCATCTCGATCACCAAAACCGAGGCGCTCGCGGCGTTCGGCAGCGACCAAGTCTACATGGAGAAGTTTCTCGAGCGCCCGCGACACGTCGAGTTTCAGGTGCTCGCCGACAAGCACGGCAACGCGGTTCATCTTGGGGAACGCGACTGCTCGATGCAGCGGCGCCACCAGAAAGTCGTCGAGGAGGCGCCGGCACCGGGCATCACGGTCGAGGAGCGCGAAAGAATCGGCATGCGCTGCGTCGAAGCTTGTCGGCAGATCGGCTATCGGGGCGTCGGTACGTTCGAGTTTCTTTACGAGAACGGCGAGTTCTACTTCATCGAGATGAATACTCGCGTGCAGGTCGAGCACCCCGTCACGGAAATGGTCACAGGTCTAGATATCGTCAAAGCCCAACTCGCGATCGCCGCCGGCGAGCGCTTGTCGTTCACGCAGAAGGACGTCCGCTGGACCGGCCATGCAGTCGAATGCCGCATCAACGCCGAGCACCCCAAAACGCTCATGCCTTCGCCGGGAACCGCGACGTTGTGGCATCCGCCGGGGGGCCCGGGCATTCGCGTCGACAGTCACATGTACAGCGGCTACGTGGTGCCGCCGTACTACGATTCGTTGATCGGCAAAGTCATCGCCCACGGCGAGAACCGGGACGCCGCCATCGCGCGCATGACCACCGCACTCAGCGAAATCGTCGTCGAAGGCATTCATACGAACGTGCCGCTGCATCAGGAGATCTTTCTGCATTCGGCGTTCAAAGCCGGGGGCACGGACATCCACTATCTCGAGAAGCGCCTCGGGCTCAAGTAACCGCCGTGGCCTGGCAGCAGCTCATTCTGCATGTGCGCAGAGAGGAATTGCCGCAGGCCGAAGCGCTGCTCGAGCTGGCAGGCGCGCTGGCGTTCTCCGTCGGCGACGCCGCCGACCATCCCCTGCTCGAGCCGGCGCCCGGCGAAACGCCGTTGTGGCCCCAGGTCGTGGTGCGCGCTTTATTCGGCGAGCATAGCGACCTCCGCCGACTCGGCACGCTGTTGCGCGAGACGCTCCATGCCGAACGAGTGCCCCAAATCGAGGTGCTGGCGGACGAGCGCTGGACCGACGCTTGGCGCCAGCACATCGCGGTGCGCGAGTTCGGCGCAGGCTTCACGGTGATTCCGGCCGACACGCCATCGCCAGCGGCGCCGCCGCGACACTTGAAGCTTCACATGGGCCTCGCCTTCGGCACCGGCCAACACGCAACGACGGCGCTCTGCCTCGAATGGCTCACGGCTCTGCGCCTGGACCGCTTGACGGTTCTCGATTTCGGCTGCGGTTCCGGGATTCTGGCGCTCGCGGCGCTCAAGCTCGGCGCCGCCCGAGCCTATGCCTGCGACTACGACCCACAAGCGCTCGCGGCAACGGACGCTAACGCTCGTCTCAATGACTTGCGTGGAGCTTTGTGGGTGGGTGAGCCACGGTCCCTGCCGCCGTTGCAAGCGGATGTGATCTTGGCAAACATCGTCGCCGGCACCCTCACCGCGCTCGTCGAGCGTTTCGCCGCGTGTGCGGTGCGCGGCGCGGCGATCGCCCTGAGTGGCATACTCGCGGAGCAGCGCAACGACGTAGAATCCGCGTACGCTGCGTACTTCGAGGATTTTCGCCACATGCAGCGCGACGGCTGGATATGCATCGTGGCACGACGCAACGCGCGAGCTTTTTCGACCATCTGAGTAGAATGAGAGCGAACGAGCACCCACCGCCCCCATGTTGTTCACGCGCTGCCCCGACTGCCACACGACGTTTCGGATAACCAACGAAGCGCTCCACAAAGCAGACGGTCAAGTTCGCTGCGGCCGCTGCTCGAACGTGTTCAACGCCTACGCGGACTTGCACGAGCGCCCGGACGCACCGTCCGCGGAACCCGCGGCGGCACCCCCGCCCGCGCAGGTGCTGCCCGCCACTGAGCCGCCGCTGACCGCGCCAAGCTTGGAGCCGCCGCCGGAGACACGCGCCGATGAAGGCATCGGCGCGGATGAGGTCGACGCCGTGCTCGAGAACACGGACCGCAGTACGCACATGCTGTCGGCGTGGGATCTCGATTTGGTCGACGAGGTGCGAGAGCAGCGCACGCTCAAGTGGCACGTGGGAGCGGGGCTTGCGGTGCTCGTGCTGGCGGCTCAGGTGCTGCACCATTTCAGCGCTGAGCTTGCGACGCTCGCGAGCGTTGGTCCCGTCATTCAGCGCACCTATGCTTTGCTCGGCATGACGATTGCGCCGCGGTGGAACGTCGAGCAATACGAGCTCGTCGACTGGGTCGCTGCGGCCGAGCCTAACGCGAGCGGCAAAGGCAATCTTGTCATCACGGCGCGCATTCACAATCGCGGCCCGCAAGCGCAACCTTACCCGCAGGTCCAACTGCAATTGCTGGATCGATGGGAAGCCGCCGTCGGCAGGCGCGTGTTCGCCCCCGCCGAGTATCTCGTCGCGGCAACCGACGCGAATGCGATGATGCGGGCCGGCGCAACCGCCGAAGCGCAACTGGTCGTCGTCGATCCGGGACCCGATGCCTATGGATTCGAGCTCGACGTCTGTGTGCAGACGGAATCCGCGCTCGCCTGTGCGGCCGACGACGTGTTCCGATAACGTGAAAATTCTGCTCCGTTCCGTGCTATGATTTTGTCACCCGCTCTCGGCTCTTCTGCCGAAAATTAAAAACGGGGCCAGTGTTGCGCAGGTTGTTCCGATTGACAGTCGGGACGAATCGTTTTCGCAACGAGCGGTAGCGTAAATCGTGGGGGACGATGCGCGATTTGAAATTGGGTGATGCGCGTTCTAGGGGGGAACGTCGTGACTAGCACAAGCAGCCGAAAGAGACCGACAGCGAAAAGATCACAGAAACCTCTCGTCAAGACAACGAAGGTAGGCATAAGGAACAAATCCCTTTGCATGTTGACGGACGAGGCTCTTTGCACTTATTTCACACATCTCAACGGCCACAAGCCGGGCGGCGACCTGTACCAGCTCGTCCTCGGCGAAGTCGAGAAGCCGCTCTTCAGCGCCGTGCTCAAATACACGAACGGCAACCAGAGCGAAGCCGCTGAAATCCTTGGCATTAATCGCGGAACCCTACGAAAGAAGCTCAAGTCCTATAAGCTGACCGGCGGATGAGCCGCCGGAAACGAAGCAAACGTCGGGCCCTCGTGAGCGTGTCCGACAAGAAGGGTCTGGTACCGTTTGTCGAGGAGCTCGTCGGCCTGTCCTTCGAGGTCATCTCGACGGGCGGAACGGCCGCACTGCTCCGCGAGGCCAAAGTCCCGGTCATTGACGTCGCAACGCTCACCGGATTCCCGGAAATCATGGATGGGCGCGTCAAGACGTTGCATCCGGCAGTTCACGGCGGCCTGCTCGCGCGCCACGATGTCGACGACGCTGCGCGTATCGCGCACGGCATCGAGCTCATCGACCTGTTGGTCGTGAACCTATACCCGTTCGAGCAAGTTGCCGCGAATCCTGCGAGCACGGAGATCGACGCCATCGAAAATATCGACGTCGGTGGACCGGCGATGCTCCGGGCCGCGGCCAAGAACCATGAGCGCGTCAGCGTCGTCGTGGACGTCACCGACTACGAGCGCATCCTCGAGTACTACCGCGCCGGTGAGCCGCCCGCCGATTTCAGGCGTCATCTCGCCGCCAAAGCCTTTGCGCACACGGCCGCCTACGACGCCGAGATCAGCAGCTATCTGCGCTCGCGGCTCGCTTCGAGCCTGCCGTACCCCGAGCGCCTCGCGCTCGGCTGGCAGCGCAAGACGCTGTTGCGCTATGGCGAGAATCCTCACCAGTCCGCGGCGTTGTATGTCGATGCGGCGGCGTCCCCGGGCTCCGTCGCGGCCGCCACGCAGCTGCAGGGCAAGGCGCTTTCCTACAACAACTTGGTCGATGCGGACACGGCGCTGCGGTGCGCGCGGTCTTGGAAGGAGCCCGCCTGCGTCATCGTCAAGCATGCCAATCCCTGCGGCGTCGCCACCGGCAAGGATCTTGCAAGCGCCTACGAGAAGGCCTACGCCTGCGATCCGACGTCGGCATTCGGCGGCGTGATCGCGTTCAACGACGTCGTCGACGCCGAGGCCGCCGAAGCGATTCTCGACAATCAGTTCGCTGAGGTCATCGCCGCGCCTCGCGTCGCCGATCCGGCGCGCGACGTGTTTGCGAGGAAGCCCAACATGCGCGTGCTCGAGTGCGGCGTCGCCACCGGCGGCGCAACGGAATGGGATTTGAAATCGCTCGAAGGCGGCATTCTCGTCCAAGAGCGCGATACGGCCGACCTCATCGAGACTGAGCTCAAGGTCGTGACGCGCCGCGAGCCGAATGCCTCGGAGCTCCGCGACTTGCGGTTCGCGTGGCGGGTCGTGCGCTTCGTCAAGTCGAACGCGATTGTATTTGCTCGCGACGGCGCAACGCTCGGCATCGGCGCGGGTCAGATGAGCCGCGTCTTGAGCGTGCGGATCGCGGCCATGCAAGCCGCGGAGCAGGATTTTGCGTCGGCGGGCGCCGTGATGGCCTCGGATGCATTCTTTCCGTTTCGAGACGGCATCGACGTCGCCGCCGGAAACGGGATCGGCGCGGTGATCCAGCCCGGGGGTTCCATGCGCGACGACGAAGTCGTCGCGGCAGCCGACGCACACGGTATCGCGATGGTCTTCACGGGCATGCGGCACTTCAGGCACTAAGTGTCCACCGGGAGCGGTCACTCTTGAAGATCCTCATCATCGGCGCGGGTGGCCGTGAGCACGCGTTGGCGTGGAAAACTGCGCAGTCGGCGCTCGTCGGCGAGGTGCTCGTCGCGCCCGGCAACGCCGGCACGGCGGCCGAGCCCAAGGTACGGAACGTTCCGATCGCCGTCGATGACTTGGACGGCATGGTTGCACTGGCCGCGCGCGAGTCGATCGATCTCACGATCGTCGGCCCCGAGCAACCGCTCGTGGCCGGCATCGTGGACCGCTTCGAGTACGCGGGGCTCCGCTGTTTCGGACCGCGCGCGGCGGCGGCACGGCTCGAAGGGTCGAAAGCGTTCGCGAAGGCGTTCCTCGAGCGCCACGCGATACCGACGGCACGGTATGCGCGCTTCACGGCGCTCGACGCGGCGCTCGAGCATCTCCGCGCGCGCGACTTCCCGGTCGTGATCAAAGCGGATGGGCTGGCCGCGGGCAAGGGAGTCGTCGTTGCACACGACGGCGCAGCCGCGGAGCAGGCTGCGCGCAGCATGCTCGAAAGGCACGAGTTCGGTGTTGCCGGGCGCGAAATCATCATCGAGGAGTTTCTGCGCGGCGAGGAAGCGAGCTTCATCGCGCTCGTCGACGGACGTCAAGTGCTGCCGCTCGCGACTTCGCAAGACCACAAGACGCGTGACGACGGTGATCGCGGGCCGAACACGGGCGGCATGGGCGCCTATTCGCCGGCGCCCGTCGTCACGCCGGCCGTGCACGACCGGATCATGCGCGAGATCATGCGGCCGACCGTGGAAGGCCTCGCAGCCGAGGGCATCGAGTACCGCGGCTTTCTATATGCCGGCCTCATGATCGACGCTGCGGGCCGAGCCAAGGTTCTCGAATTCAACTGCCGCGGCGGCGACCCGGAAACGCAGCCCATCTTGTGCCGCTTGCGCTCCGACCTCGTCGACTTGTGTCTCGCATGCTTCGAGAACCGGCTCGAGGCGACGCCTATCGAGTGGGATCGCCGCGCGGCCGTCGGCGTCGTCATGGCGAGCAGCGGCTATCCGGGCGCCTATCAGAAAGGGCGGCCGATCTCGGGTCTCGACAAAGCCGACGCCGAGTCGCTCAAGATCTTTCATGCCGGCACACGTCGTCAGGGCGAGGCGATCGTGACCGACGGCGGCCGCGTACTGTGCGCGGTCGGGCTCGGCGACGACGTGGGTCAAGCGCGTGAGCGCGCCTATGGCGGCGTTGCGAGGATCAAATGGGAAGGCGCCTTCTGGCGCACGGATATCGGTCATCGCGCGCTCGGGCGCGGCTAGATGTTGTAGGAGCGAGCTTCGCTCGCGATTCTTCTAGAGATCGCGAG
>Ga0209320_10000262_pt1 | contig 27307 bp, 30 predicted proteins | sample Rifsed13ft4_FD_184008 | JGI IMG/M metagenome (GOLD analysis project Ga0209320, IMG submission 184008) | Soil microbial communities from Rifle, Colorado, USA - sediment 13ft 4 (version 2) | ecosystem: Environmental > Terrestrial > Deep subsurface > Rock core/Sediment | place: Rifle, Colorado... | reverse complement strand
GAGCAGGGCCAGCGCGGCGGGCGCGATGCGCGCGCCGGGCGGGAGGAGCGGAACGCCGGCGTGGAAGTCGCTGCCGGCTCGCCGAACATGCTGCCCGGGAAGGGCCGGGGCGCGTATCGCCACCGAGGCGGGCAGCGTCGCGAGGCCCGGCTCGCTGTCGGTCTCCTCGACCGGCACGACCGCGTCGGCGCCCTCGGGGAGCATCGCCCCGGTGAGGATGCGCACGGCGGTGCCGGGCTCGACCGGGGCGGTGGGGGCATAGCCGGCCGCCACCTCGCCCACGACGCGGAGGGTGACCGGGTGACCGGCGGAGGCGGTCGCGACATCGGCGCTGCGCACCGCGAAGCCATCCATGGCCGTGTTGTCCCAGGGCGGCAGCGTCAGGCGCGCCGCCACGGGCTCGGCCAGGACCCGCCCCACGGCGTCGTCCACGCCGACCTGCTCCACGGGCAGCGGCACGACCCCGGCGAGCATGCGCTCCAGGGCGCCTTCGAGCGAGAGGAGCTGCTCACCCATCAGACCGCTCCCCGCTCCAGCGCGACCGCGCGGCGCCGGGCCAGCCACCAGGCGGCGAGCCCGAAGACGATGGTGAGTGCGCCAAGGACCGTCGCGGTGCGCTCCCAGAACGGGATCGGGTAGAGCTGGACCATGTGCTCGGTGCGCGGGTCGAAGGACCAGTTCCCGCCCGGGAAGAAGACCTGGTGGAAGAGCGTGAAGGCGGCATCGAAGGCCACCAGGAACAGCGCCCCGACGATCGCGAAGGCCACCGTCAGCCCCAGCGCACCACGCGAGACGGCGCGCCAGAAGGGCGCCGCGCGGCCGGATCGGACGACCCCCGCCGCGAGCACGACGAGCGCGACGGCGGCGGCGGCGAGCAGCCCGTAGAACACGGCCCGGGCATCCCGCAGGTGGCCGGCCTCGGCGGCGTCGTAGAAGCTCGGGCCTCCTTCCTCCATCGGGAAGGCGAACGTGGCCGGCCCGAAGACGAGCTCCCTGACCGTCCGGTCGGACAGGTCGTGCGCCTGCGCCGGGGTGACGCCGAGGAAGGCCGCCGACCCGGCGTCGTCGAGTGCCGCATGGATGTAGACCGGGGTGAGCAGCAGCACGACCGCCAGGCCCAGGATCAGGAGGGCCGTGGAGATGGCGGTGACGGCTGACGCGACGCTGCTCACCGCGTCATCGTGGCATGGACGGCGACGCTGCGCCCGGCACCACGGCCGCGGCTACCCCTCGTGGAGCGTCTGGGCCTGTTCCCACCAGCCCTCGACGCTCAGCGCCGACGGCGCGTCCACGCGGAGGAGGCGGGCCGCCTCGCCGAGTCGGACGGAGAAGGCGTCGAGGTCCAGCACCAGCAGGTCCGCCAACCCCACGATGCCCGCCTGCGCGAACAGCACCTGCTGGTCCGGCCCGAAGCTGGCCAGGTTCAGCAGCAGCGCCTCGTCGCGCCAGGCGTTGACGTCGTTCGTCGTCGCTCCCAGCTGATCGGCGAGGTACTGGCGGCGTCTCGGCGTCTCGGAGACCTCCAGCAGGAGGCCCGTGGTGAAGACGCCCTGCTTCCCGAGCTGCTCGATGTAATAGGCGGGGGGTCGCTGGAGCTGGTCGATCAGGGGCACGGGCTCGGTCATCCTCCTCGTCGTTCCGGGTCCGGCACATCGTAGCGTGCGGGACACGCCGACGCCCGGCCGCGGGGCCGGGCGTCGAGACGCCGGACGGGGAGGTGGCTACTCCTTGGCGTCGCCCCAGATCGTGTAGTGCCAGCCCTTGTCGGCCTCGCCGGTCAGCTCGATCATCACGTGCTTGACCTGCGTGTACTCCTCGAAGGAGTAGCTGGACATGTCCTTGCCGAAGCCGGACTGCTTGAAGCCGCCGTGGGGCATCTCGCTGGCGATGGGCAGGTGGTCGTTGACCCAGACCGCCCCGAAGTTGAGCTGCTGCGCGGCGCGCATGGCCTTGAAGACGTCCTTCGTCCAGACCGAGCTGGCCAGGCCGTAGCGGATGTCGTTCGACTTCTCGAGGACCTCCTCCTCGGTCTCGAAGGGGAGCACGGTGAGCACGGGACCGAAGACCTCGTTCTGCACGATCTCCGCGTCCTGGCCGAGGCCGGCCACGACGGTCGGCTGGTAGAAGGGTCCTGGCAGCCCGGGCACGTCGACGCGGTGGCCGCCGGTGACGATGGTCGCTCCGGCCTGTCGGGCGCGCTCCACGAAGCCCTCGACACGCGCCAGCTGGGCGTCGCTGATGAGCGTGCCCATGTCCGTGCTCGGATCGAGCGGGTCGCCCACGCGCACGGTCTCGACGTAGCCCTTCAGCAGGGCCAGGAACTCGTCGTAGACCGGCTTCTGGACGTAGATGCGCGTCGCGGCGGTGCAGTCCTGGCCGGCGTTGACGAAGCCGGCCGCGGTCGCACCACGGGCCGCGGCGTCGAGGTCGGCGTCCGCGTAGACGATGAACGGCGCCTTGCCACCCAGCTCCAGATGGACGCGCTTGAGGTTCGCCGAGGCGAGCGCCTGGATCTTCTTGCCCGTCTCCGAGTCGCCGGTGAGCGAGACGAGGTCGATGTCGGGGTGCGCCGCGATGGCCGCGCCCACGACGTCGCCCCGGCCGGTGACGATGTTCAGGACGCCGTCCGGCAGCCCGGCCTCCTTGGCCAGCTCGCCAAGCATGAGGGTCGTCAGTGGGGTGACCGTGGCCGGCTTGAGGACGACCGAGTTGCCCGCGGCGAGCGCCGGGCCGATCTTCCAGATGGCCATCATGAAGGGGTAGTTCCAGGGTGCGATCTGGCCCACCACGCCGAGCGGCTCGCGGCGGGTCATCGAGGTGTGGGAGCCGCTGTACTCGGCGGCGGCCTTGCCCTCGAGGTGCCGGATGGCTGTGGCGAAGAAGCGCAGGTTGTCGGCGCTGAAGGGGATGTCGGAGTCGCGGCGGAGCTTGAGCGCCGTGCCCGTCTGGGCGGTCTCCAGCTCGGCGATCTCGGCCGTGTGCTCGTCGATCAGGTCGGCCAGCTTGTTGAGGATCGCGACGCGCTCGGGGATCCACTTGCTGCGCCAGCGGCCGTCCTTGAAAGCGGCCCGGCCGGCCGCCACGGCGCGATCCACGTCGGCGCTCGTGCCCGCCGGCACCCGCCCGATGACCTGCCCCGTGGCCGGGTTGCGGACGTCGATCCAGGTACCGCTCGACGACTCGGCCCAGCCGCCGTCGATCCACATCTTCATCTCGGTCAGAGTCTCGATGGCCATGCTGCCTCACGCTCCTCGCATCGTCTGTGACCGCCCTCGCGGGCGAAGGGGAACCCCGCTGTCGCGAGCTCCGAGTTTACTCCCCGCCGCCCGGCCTTCGGACGGCAATCAGGCCTCCAGCGTCGCCTCGACGGACACCTCGACGTTGCCGGCCAGCGCCTTCGAGATCGGGCAGCCGGTCTTCGTCGCCTCCGCTTCGGCCGCGAAGCTCTCCGCGGTCGCTCCGGGCACGGTGCCCCGCACGGTGAGCGCCGACGAGGTCACGCGCCAGCCGTCGTCGCGCTTGTCGAACGTCACCGCGGCAGAGACGGTGAGCCGCATCGGCGGCGTCCCGGCGCGGGCCAGACCGCCCGACATGGCCATGGCGAAGCAGCTCGCGTGTGCCGCCGCGAGCAGCTCCTCTGGGCTCGTCCGCCCCTTCGGCGTCTCCGTCCTCGAGGCCCAGCTCACCGGCAGCCCGCCGAAGACGCCGCTGCCGACCCGCTCGACCGTGCCGCCGCCGGTCAGCAGGTCACCCTCCCAGGTCACCTCCGCGGTCCTGATCGCCGCCATGTCCAGCCTCCTTTCGATCGCTGCTCTCTGACACCATCGTCCGGTCCAGCTCCGCCCCGATCTCCCGCACCAGCGCCCAGGCACGCTCGACGTGACGTGGTTCGGTGCGCAGGTTGCCCAGCGCCAGGCGGATCGTAAAGCGGCCGCCCAGCCGCGTGTGCGAGAGGAACACCTCGCCGGTGGCGTTGAGGCGCTCCAACAGCTGCGCGTTCAGCGCGTCCAGGGCGGCCTCGACCTCCATCTCCCCTTCCCTGCCGCGGAACCGGCGCGGGCGCCAGCGGAAGCAGACGGTCGAGAACGGGACCGGCGCCAGGAGCTCGGCATCGGGCTCGTCGTCGACCCAGGTGGCCAGCCGCTCCGCCATCTCGATGTGGGCCTCGATGCGCCGGCGCAGGCCCTCGAGCCCGAAGTAGCGGACGATGAACCAGATCTTCAGGGCCCGGAAGCGCCGCCCGAGCTGGGGCTGGTACTCGTTGTAGTCGTGGACCGGCCGCTCCTGGTCGAGCGTGCGCAGGTACTCCGGCACGAGGCTGAAGGCGGCCCGCAGGACGTCCATGCGGCGGCTCAGCAGCAGTGAGCAGTCGAGCGGCGTGAAGAGCCACTTGTGCGGGTTGACGACGATCGAGTCGGCGCGCTCCCAGCCCGCGAAGGGCGCACGGCGCTCACGGATGAGGGCGACGACGCCGGCGTAGGCGGCGTCCACGTGGAGCCACATGCCCTCGCGCTCGGCCACGTCGGCGATGGCCCCCACCGGGTCCACGGACGTGGAGCCGGTCGTGCCCAGCGTGGCCACGATGGCGCAGGGGCGCCAGCCGGCGGCGCGATCCCCCGCGATGGCCGTTTCCAGCGCGGCGACGTCCATCCGGTAGTCGGCGTCGACCGGGACGCGGTGAAGGCCGGCCCGTCCGATGCCCAGCGTCATGCAGGCCTTCTCGATCGAGCTGTGCGCCTCCGCGGAGGCGTAGACGCGCAGCGGTCGCGCGTCGGCGAGGCCGGTCGCCGACGCGTCGCCGGCGGCCGCCTGACGCGCGGCGGCGAGGGCGATGAGGCTGCTCGTCGAGGCCGTGTCGGTGAAGAGGCCGTCGAAGGCCGGCGGCAGGCCGAGGCCATCGCGCAGCCAGCCGACGGTCACCTCCTCCAGCTCGGTCGCCACCGGGCTCGAGCGCCAGAGCATGGCGTTGGCAACGAGCGTGGCCATCAGCATCTCGCCCAGGATCCCCGGACCGGACGCGGTGCTGGCGAAGTAGGCGAAGAAGCCCGGGTGCTGCCAGTGCGTCACGTTCGGCTCGACGAGGGCGCGGTAGTCGGCGAGGATCGCGCCCAGCGGCTCTGGACTCTCCGGCGGCGTGGCGGGGAAGCGGGCACGCAGCTCGCCCGGTGCCACGCGTGGCAGGACCGGGTAGCGCTCGACGCCGGCGAGGTAGTCGGCCATGACGTCAACGACCGCGTGGCCGGCGCGACGGAACGTCTCGGGGTCCATGTCGCGGACCCCCTCGCGCTGGGCGTGATCGAGCGTGGCGAAGAGCGCTTCGAGTTCCGTCGGTGCCGCGGCGTCGGGCATGGGATGCAGTCTAGCCCGCTCCGCGGGCGCGGTACCGTAGCGCCATCGAACGACTCGACCGCGCCCTCGCCGCCGACATCGCCGCCGCCCTGCGACGACCGCCGATCCTCGCCTTCCTGGCGCTCGAGATCGCCGCGGGCGCAGTCTTCGTGACGCGGCGAGGCATGGAGACGGTCGGGGTCGTGCTCCTCGTGTGGGCCGGCTTCGCGGTCCTGGGCTTCTTCGCCTGGTGGGCGGGCCGTCACCACGCGGCCCACCCCGCGCCGGATCCCGCGCCGCGTGCCGGGGGCCGGCTGTTCATGGCGGCTATGGGTGCGCTGGGGTTCGGGCTCTGGTCGTGGGGAACGGCGCCCGCTATCGGGGCCGTGCTGGCGGCCGCGGCGTTCGCGGGCTGGCTCGTCGTCGCCGCTCGCGGCTCCACGGCGGCGAACGTGCTGCGCCCCCTGATCCGCGACCCCCGCCCGTTCGTGCCCCTCCTCCTGCTGTTGCTCGCGCCGCGCCTCCTCGGGCAGGGGCTCGGCGTCGTGCCGGCGGTGCTGCTCGCCCTGCCCAGCGGCGTCGGGCAGCAGCTCCTCTTCCTCGTGGGCCTCTTCGCGCCGCTCGAGGCGGTGACCCGCCGGACGGACGTGTCGGCCGTCGTCGCCGCGCTCGTCTTCGCGGCGCTGCACGTGCCGTTCAATCTGCCCGCCAACGGCGGCGATCTTCCGGCCGCCTTCGCCAACGCCGTCTTCTACCAGGCCAGCGCCGGGCTCATCGCCTGTCTCGCCTTCGTGCGGCACCGGGCACCCGTCCCGATCGGCGCCGTGCACGCCGCCGCCATGGCCTGACGGCTATCCTCGAACCGTGCTGCGCATCGCTGTCGCCGTCGCGCTCCCGGCCTGAGCGAGGTGACGATGCCGTCCGAAGCGACCCTGGACGCCGCGCGGCGCCTGGCGCGGCTCGGCTTCCTCGACGTCCACGCCGACCGACCCTGGGAGCCCGGCGGCGCACGCCTGCTGGTCGCCCTGCGTGGCGAGCCGCAGTTGACCCATTTCGATCCCGAGTGGGTCGGCTACTGGCACGTCGTGGAGGGGCGGGGGCGCCTGGCCCGGCTTGACCGCGAGACGCACCTGCCCCTCGAGGTCCCGTTCTCCTGGGGCCCGATCCGGGTCGTGGACCGCCTCGGCGTGTTCAACTCGTTCCTCGGCTTCGGCGGCCGGCTCGGCGCGGAGGAACTCGACCCCGACGCGACGATCGCCATCTTCGCCTCGCCGGCGCCGATCGCGCGCTGGACCGGTCACTCGCAGGCGCCGGATCCGCTCTCCGCCCGCATCGGCGCCTTCTTTGCCCGGCTCATGGTGCCGGTGGACTTCGTGCCGGGCTTCGAGGCCCGCCTGTCGGCGGCCGCACCGCTCGCCCTCTACGCGGCCATGCTCGGCGAATGGCACGCCGAGCTGGCCGGCTCGGCCTACCTGCGGGAGTCGGACCCGGACTCGTTCGGCTTCGTGTCGCGTGAGACGAACCGCATCCGCGCCGAGGACCCCGCCGCCTGGACCGAGGGCCAGAGGATCCTGGTCGTGCTCGGACTCAGCGGGTGACGAGCGAGGCGAGCAGTCGGCGCGAGCTGGCCGCGATCTCCTCGACCGCGGCCTGGAACGCCGCCTCGTTGCGCTTCGCCGGCGCGCGGTAGCCGCTCACCTTGCGCACGAACTGGAGCGCCGCGGCGCGGATCTCCTCGTCGCTCGCCGGCGGCTCCTGGCCACGCAGCGTCTTGATGCTCCGGCACATCCCTCGCCTCCTCATCTCGTCGTCGGTCGGAGCCCATCATCGCGCGATGCGCTGCCGCCCGCCCCGACGGGGCCAGGCGTGGCCGAGGACCTTGCCCGGAGTGGGATGATTTCGCCTCTCGGCATTCGCCATGGAAGGGAGCGACTGCGATGTTCGACGGATTCCCGGTCTCGGCCCGGTTGCCCGCCGCGGACCTGGACCGGGCAAGAGCTTGGTACGAGCAGAAGCTCGGGCTGAAACCCAGCCGCGAGGACATGGGCGGGCTGTGGTATCAGACCGGCGGATCGTGGTTCCTCGTCTACGGCACCGAATTCGCCGGCACCGCGAAGAACACGGCCGCCGGCTGGAGCGTGAAGGGCATCGAGGCGCTGGTCGCCGACCTGCGCGCCCGGGGCGTCGTCTTCGAGGAGTACGAGATCCCCGGCGCACAGATGGTCGGCGGCCTGCTCACCATGGGCCCCTTCAAGGCCGCCTGGTTCAAGGACAGCGAGGGCAACATCCTGGAGATCTCCCAGGTCCCCTGAACCGAACCAAACGAATCGGTGTTCGAAAGCCTCACCAGAAGTGCCTGGCGACCGCGTCGTGGTCCAACAGCTCCGGCCCTGGGCGATTGAGACAACGCGCAGCTCCTCGCTCGACTCCGAGCCGCGCTCGACGGTCCCGGCGCCGATGGCCACACGGCCACAAGTCGCAGCTAAGCGCGGCCTCGTATCGTTCCGGCGAGATCGTGGGGGATGGCGTTGAGCCCGCCGGCGGGCCTTCCTTGCATGCTCTTCGTTGGTCTATGCAAGTGGTGCAAGGTGGTGTCAAGATGCTCGAACGAGTCGCCTCGACAATGCGCAGCCGTTCGTTAGCAGATCACCAACGGGGGATGACACCAGCAAGGATCCCGTCGGCATCGTCGAGGGTATGAACGACAGGAGGCAACGGATGCACCGGAGGAAGCCCGCGGAGGGGACGGGCGCGCGCGTCTCGCAGACCGCCCCCGAGAGCAAGTCCGTCTCAGCGGCTGTCTGGACGTACCTCGAATCCATCCCTGGCTTCGATGAGGATCTGCGCCAAGCCGAAGAGGACCTCGCCGCCGGGCGCGGAGTCGAGCTGAAGATCAGTGCGCGCCCGCGTCGTTCTCAGCCCCCGCGCTGAAGAGACGAGGACCGGTCTCCCCATCCCAACCAGACGCGCCGTCAATGCAGCGCTTCGGCGCATCGCCGAGCAGGGTGATTGGGGGGCCTCGCCGACTCGCTTCCTCTCACCCGCCGACTCGCCGAACTCTGGCCTGATCGCCGATCTGAGCGTCGGCGGTTATGCCATCGTCTATCGGGTGAAGCAGCGAGAGGGAGTCGTGTGGGTCGAGGACATTCGGCCCATCTTCCTCGGCTGAGGACGGCTCCGGCGAATCTAGTCGCCCCAACCACCTCAAACGACCGCCCGGGGCTCGACCGGGTCGCCTTGGACATGAAGAAGCCCCGCTGCGAAGGCGGGGCTTCTCAGGCCGGCGGAGCCCACGCCAGCGGGCGGGCTCAGAGGCCGTAGGACAGGTCGACCAGGATCTGCGCAGGCCCCGTGATGCTGGGGCAGTCGGTCCGCTCCCGATCGATCCCGACGTTGTCGGCCGCCGCGCAGCTGATGGTGATGGTCTCATCAACGGCATAGGGAGATTCGTTGTTCACGAACTCTACCGTCGGTGCCATCACCGTCGGCCAGACTGCTCACGCGGGCGACGTTATTGCCGTATCCGAAGTCAGCGGTCGAACTCCCGCCGAGAGCCGTCGCCTCAAGGATGCCTGGGAGCCCAGCGCTCCCAAGGCGGACCGTGGCGATGAACGTCGCGGATGCTCCGGGCTCGAGGTCGGCAAACCCCCTGAGTGAGCAGGTCATGCCGGGGCCGCCCCAGTAGAACGGCGCGCAGACCGCTCCTGAGGGAACGGACTCGAACTCGCCCGGGTAGCTGAACCACCACCCCGCATACGGCTCCACCGCCGTGCTCGCGCCGTGGTTGGCCATCGTGATGGTGTAGGTCAGGAGCCCTCCCGGCTGAACGACAGCTGAGTCAGCAGACAGGAGAAGCCGGTGTCCGCAACCGGCCTGGCGCGAGCCGTGACGGGTAAGTACCTGAGGAGCGCACACCCCGTCCCGCTCAAGACGTCGATCAGGCCGGAAGCGTTACCGCCTACGCGTCGAGCGGATACCAGCCTGAGCGGCGGCTCGGCGGGGTGCCGAGGAGGCCCGCGGTCGCCGACGTCAGATCGCGGCCGGCGGTGCCTCCAGGCACCATCGCCGAGGGGATGCCTCTTGACGCTGCGGCCCACTCGCGCACAAGTCGCGTCCCGGAACTGGAGTGAGCTTCGATGCGCAGAACCCGTGTGGGCGCAGCCGCGGTCGCCGCGCTGCTCGTCGTCATGGTGGCGGTCCCGGGATCGGCCGGGGCCGACAGCCGGATCCCGGTCAGCTCGGTCGACGACGCGACGAGCCCGGTGGCCAACCGGATCGCCGCGGTGACGAACATCATCAGCGCGACGAATGCCCGGCTGGCCCGGGTCATCACCGCCTACCCGCCCAACTCGTGCACCGAGTTCTGCCCGGTCGCCGACGGCTTCATCGCTGCCCTGTCCGCGTACAACGCGCTCGGCGAGAGCGTCGCCGAGGCCTGCGCTTCGGAAGGGGGTCCCAGCGACGGTCTCGGCGCGAGCGTCATCGCCGATGCCGACGCCTTTGCCGCCGACACGAGCGCGACCGGCATCGCCAACCAGCTGGCCTCGATCGCCACCGTGCTGGGCAACGCCGACGACCGCCTGGGCGGCATTCGTGTTCCGGATTCCGGCCCGCCAGAGTCACCGGAGGCGGCCGCCCTCAACGCCCTCTCGGTCGTCGTCTCGGAGGGCGGCAACGCGGCCGGCGGCTGGCTCGGGGCCAGCTTCGACTACCCGCCCAACCCCTGCGCCGTCGACGGCTGATCCGTCGGACCGAATCACGAGGCCCCTCCGGAGATTCCCGGAGGGGCCATTTCGTGCGTGGATCGTTGGTCGGGGCGACTGGATTCGAACCAGCGACCTCTTGAACCCCATTCAAGTGCGCTACCAGGCTGCGCTACGCCCCGACGCGGCCCAGTCTAGCAAAGGCACGGAGCGGGGCCTTGCGTCCGACCCTGCCGCGGACGGTGCGCTCAGCCCGTGGCACGACGGGAGTTGCGGCGGTGCTCTGCGAGGAGGCGATCTTCGGCCGTGACCATGGCCGTCTCGAGGTCGTCGTCGGGGCCGGGGCTGGCCCAGCCGAGCGAGAGGTTGAGGGCGACGGCGCCGGCCTCGAGCCAGAGGTCGCAGGCCTGGCGAACGCGCTCGATGTAGTTGATGGCGCGGACCTCGTCGGTCTCGGGAAGCAGGATGTGGAAGCGGGCGTGGCCGACGCGCGCCACCCGGTCGGGGGCCCGGCCGTAGCGCGTGAGCGCCTCGGCGATGGCCGGCACGAGCTTGTCGGCGGCCTCGCGTCCGACGAGGTCGGCGAGAGCATCGAGCCCATACAGCTCGGCGATGACCAGGGAGACCGGTCGGCCGTAGCGGCGCTTGCGGGCGTTCTCCTCGCGCAGCAGCCGATCCCAGGCCAGGCGGTTGTCCAGCCCGGTCAGCGGGTCGGTCAGGATGCTCACGACACCGCCCTCGTAGGCGGGCTCAGGCTCCGGTCGCATCGGTTCGACCTCCTCGGTGTCGAGGGCGGGCTCCCCGACGCTCACGGCGGTCTCGCGCTCCGGTCTGGACGCGACCATGGGCGCGGCGATCGCCCGGGGCGCGCGTCCCCGGCGCACGAGGGCCACGAGGAGGCCGACCGTGATCACCAGGTTGGCGACGATGGCGACGATGAGGATGGCGACGATGACGTCGACCGACAAGTCCATTACTCCGATAACCAGAGCGGACCGCGAGTCTAGGACGGCGGATGCCCCATGACGAGTACCGGAGGGCACCCCGGACCACTTTCCGGTGCGGGCGCACAACGCCCGGGGCGGTCCGGTGCGGTCGGGTGCGGACCCCGCCGATGATGCCACATCGGGCGTCCCGTCCTGCCCGTCGAGTCAGGGGCGAGCGCGCTCCATGACCCACCCCTCGAGCCCGGCCAGCTCGTCCTTCGACTCGCGCGAGAGCAGGTCGATGAGGCAGCGCTGGACACTCTTGCCCTCGAAGAGCGCGTTGTGGACCTCGCGGGCGATGGGCATCTCCACGCCGTACCTCGCCGCCAGGGCGAGTGCCGCGTCCACGGTGTAGGCACCCTCGGCGACGCCCGGCAGGGTGCCCTCGATCTCGGCCCAGCGGCGCCCCCGGGCCAGCTCCTCGCCCAGGCGATGGTTGCGCGAGAGGCTGGAGGCGCAGGTGGCGATCACGTCGCCGAGGCCGGCCAGCCCGGCGAAGGTCAGGGGGTTGGCCCCCGCGGCGATGCCCAGCCGGGTCATCTCGGCCAGGCCGCGCGTGATCAGCCCGGCCTTGCCGTTGTCGCCGAAGCCGAGCCGATCCGCCGCGCCGGCGGCGATGGCCACGATGTTCTTCAGGGCGCCGCACAGCTCGACGCCGACGATGTCGCGGTTCGTGTACAGCCGGAACGAGCGCGAGGCGATGCTGTCGAGGGCGCGCTGGGCGATGGCCTCGTCGTCGGCCGCCACGACCGAGCTGGCCGGCAGCCCGCGGGCGATCTCGAGCGCAAGGTTGGGTCCGGACATGGCAGCGATACGGTCGCTCGCGGCGGGAACCTCCTCGGCCAGCACCTGGCTCATGCGCAGGAGCGAGCCGCGCTCGAGCCCCTTGGTGACCGAGAGCAGGACGGCGCCGGGGGGGAGGTGGGGGCCGATGCGTGCCGCCTCCGAGCGCAGGCCGGCCGAGGGCACGGCCATGATGACCAGCTCCGAGGCCGCGGTCAGCGCCGCGGGGTCGGCCCCGATCTCGACCTCGACCGGCAGGCGGAAGCCGGGCAGGTGGCGCGCGTTCTCGCGCGTCTCGACCATCGCCCGGGCCGCCTCCTCGTCCCGCGCGAGGAGCGTGACGGGGCCTTTCCGGGCCAGGTGCAGCGCGAGCGTGGTCCCCCAGGCGCCCGCACCGACGACCGCTCGCGCGGGCAGGGTCATGTCGCCCGCTTGGTCGTGCGGCCCGCCGCCCTGCGCGGAGGCCCGCCCTTCGTCGTGCGCTGGGTCGGCGTGCGCTTCTTCGGCCGCTTCTCCAACTCGACGCGGCTGCGGTCGCGAAAGACGAAGCGGACGGGCGTGCCGTCGAAGCCGAACGCCTCGCGCACCTGGTTCTCGAGGTAGCGCCGGTAGCTGAAGTGGACGCTCGCCGCGTCGCTGGTGAAGACGACGAACGTGGGCGGCGCCACGGCCGCCTGAGTGGCGTAGAAGATCTTCGGCCGTCGCCCCTTCACCGGCGGCGGCGTCTGGCGGAAGGTGGCCTCGCCGATGACCCGGTTCAGCTCGCCGGTGGAGATCCGGCGGCGCCGCTCGCCGGCGATCTCGAAAGCCGCCTCGAGCACGCGCCCCACGCGCTGGCCGGTCTTGGCGCTGATGGACACGACCGGCGCGAAGTCGAGGAAGGGGCACTGGGCGCGGATACGGCTGGCGAACTCGTCGAAGGTGCGCTCGGTCTTCTCGACGAGATCCCACTTGTTGACCGCCACGACGAGGCCCTTGCCCTCCTCGACGACGTAGCCGGCGACGTGCGCGTCCTGCGCGGTCAGTCCGTCCGGGGCGTCGATGATGAGCACGGCCACGTCGGCGCGGCTGATCGCCTTCAGCGAGCGGAGGGCGGAGAAGCGTTCCGCGGCGGCGCCGCCGGCGACCTTGCCGCGGCGGCGGATGCCGGCCGTATCGATGAGGCGCAGGGCCCGCCCGTTCCAATCGAGCGCCGTGTCGATGGCGTCCCGCGTCGTGCCCGGGATCTCGCTGACGATGGCCCGCTCCTCGCCCAGCAGGGCGTTGAGCAGCGAGCTCTTGCCGACGTTGGGCCGGCCCACGATGGCGATGCGCACCGGCTGTGCGTTCACCGCCTGGTCGGCCGCGACCTGGGCGTCCCAGGCGGCCGTGCGCTCGTCGTCCGCCGGCCCGCCCCCGGGCTCACGCTGCCACGCCAGCGCCTCCTCGCCGAAGGCTTCGAGGTCGGCCTCCAGCTCGGCCTCCCGGCGCTTGCGCTCGAGCTCGGCCTCCGACTCGACGGGCAGCGCCCAGACGAGCGCGTCGAGCAGGTCGCCCGTGCCGCGGCCGTGGGCGGCGCTGATGGCGTAGGTCTCGTCCCAGCCGAGGCGGTGGAACTCGGCGCCCTCGAGTTCGCGTTTCGCGTTGTCGGCCTTGTTGACGACGAGGATCACCGGCGTCGCCGACGTGCGCAGCAGCTCGTTGGCCTCGAGATCGCCCGGCGTCAGGCCGGCCTCGGCGTCGACCACGAAGAGGATCACGTCCGCCTCGGTGAGGGCCTGGCGGGCCTGCTCCTGGACCTTCTCCTCGATGAGGTCGCCGGGGCGCCGCTCCAGGCCCCCGGTGTCCACGACGATGAAGCGCCGGCCGTTCCACTCGGCCGCGCCGTAGAGGCGGTCGCGCGTGGTGCGGGCGCGGTCCTCGACGATGGCCGTGCGCTCGCCGACGATGCGGTTGAAGAGCGTGCTCTTGCCGACGTTGGCGCGGCCCACGATGGCCACCACGGGCAGGCCCTCGAGGGGGGTCGAAACGTCGAGGGGACCGGCGGTGGAGCGCCTGCCCTGGCGGGGCGACACGCTCAGGCGACGCCGGCGCCCGAGCCGGCGGCGACGGCTTCGCGACCACCGCGGCGGCCGATCGAGGTGCTGCGGTAGGCCGGCTCGGCGACGGAGGCGAGCGCCTCGCGGGCGAGCTCGCGGGCGTGGAGGCGGCGTGCCTGTGTGCCGGCCAGCTCGTAGATCCGGGCGGCGACGGTCTCGAGGTCCTCGATCGGGGTCGACGTGCCGCCGGTGACGCCCACCACCCGGGCGGCACCGAAGAGCGCTGAATCGACCAGGTCGCGGACCGCCTCGATCTGCACGACCGGCCGGCCGGCGATGCGGCAGAGCCGCGTCAGCTCGGCGGTGTTGGCGCTGCTGCGCCCGCCCACGACGATCATCATGTCCACTTGCTCGGCCAGCTCCATCGTGTCCTGCTGGCGGCGGATGGTGACCGGGCAGACCGTGTTGACGATCTTCAGCTCGTGACAGCGCGAGACGAGGAAGGCGGCCAGCTTCTCGAACTTCCAGGGCGGCTGCGTGCTCTGGCTGATGAGCGCCATGCGCTTGCGGCGCGGGATGCGCTCCCACTCCGGCTCCTCGTCCACGACGATGGCGTCCGGGGCGCGCCCGAGGAGGCCGATCGTCTCGGGGTGCTTCGGGGTGCCGAGGAGGACGATGGTGTAGCCCTCCTCGACGAGCCTGACGATCTCGCGATGCTCCTGGAGCACCCAGGTGCAGGTGCCGTCGATGACCTCCAGGCCGCGCTCCTCGGCGCGGGCGATGACGTCCGGCGTGACGCCGTGGGCGCGGATGACGACGGCCGCGCCCCCGTCCACCTCGTCGAGCGTGCCCACGGTGCGGATGCCCTGCGCCTGCAGGTCGGCGATGACGCCCTCGTTGTGGACGACCTGGCCGAGCGTGTGCGTGCGCTTGCCCTCGGCGGCCGCGACCTTGGCGTAGTCGATCGCCTCGCGCACGCCGTAGCAGAACCCCGTGCGGCGAGCGATGACGACCTCTTCGACGCTTCCCATCTCAGCGGGGAGTATGGCACGGGGTCCCGTTCGGAGCCCTCAGACGTGCGTCTCCCAGGGACCCGAGACCTCCAGCCGGCGGGCCATCTCCCGCAGCACTGCCGCCTGGTAGCGCCACGCGGCCTGCGCCTCGGCGACCGAGGCGGTCACGAAGCGCAACTCCGCGCCCGGTCGAGCCTGGGCGACGCGCGGCAGGTCGGCGCGGGCGACGACACCGGCGACCGGGTAGCCGCCCACGGTCGGGCCATCGGCGAGCAGGATGATCGGCCCGCCGGGCGGCAGTTGCATGGTGCCCGGTACCACGCCGCGAGAAACGAGGTCTGCCGCCTCCGGGGCCGCCGTGATGGCCGGGCCGGAGAGGCGCACGCCGACGCGGTCGCTCTCGGTCGAGACGATCCAGGGCGAGTCGACGATCGCGGCCAGGGCGCCCGGCGCCAGGCCGGCGGGATCCGCCGCGGGGATCAGCCGCAGCGGCGCGCCGTCGAGCGGATCCGGGCCGCCGGCGGGCCAGCGGCGACCGGCCTCCCCCGCCGTCGGGCCTCGCACCGGGAGGAGCTGGTCTCCGGCACGCAGGGCCCGGCCGTCGATCCCCCCGAAGCCACCCAGCAGGCACGTGGAGGCCGAGTCGAGGACCGACGCCGCGGCGATCCCGCCGGGCAGGGCGAGGTAGGCGCGCAGCCCCGATCGCACGCCCTCGAAGCGGAGGTGCGTGCCCGCGGTCACGCGGTGCGAGGAGCCCGGAGCAAGCCGCCGACCCTCCTCGGGGACCTCGCCGCCCAGGTCGGCACCGGCGATGGCGATGACGCCGGTCTGGCACACGGCGAGCACCGGCCCGGCGAGGGTGATCTCGAGGGCCGGCGCATCGGGCGGGTTGTCCAGCAACAGGTTCGCCACCGCCAGCGACCAGGTATCGCAGGCCCCCGAGACCGGCACGCCCAGGTCGAGGTGGCCGGGCCGGCCGCCGTCCTGCACGGTCGAGAGCGCGCCCGGATCGACGACCTCGAACATCGCTCAGCCGCCCACCGGCACGAAGCGCACGTGCGCGCCGGGCCGCAGCAGCGCCGGCGGGTCGCGCCGGGCGTCCCAGAGCACCGCCTCGGTCCGCCCGATGAGGTTCCAGCCGCCTGGCATCACCACCGGGTAGACGCCCGTCTGGAGACCGGCGATGCCGACCGAGCCGGCCGGCACGCGCGTCCGCGGCGTCGCCCTCCGGGGCGTCACGATCTCCGCCGGGACGGACGCCAGGTAGGAGAAGCCCGGCGCGAAACCGAGATGGAAGACGCGGTAGACCGTGCCGGAATGGATCGCGATCACTCGCGCCGGGGTCGACCCATGCAGCGCGGCGACCTCTTCGAGGTCGGGGCCGTCCGCGCCGCCGTAGCGCACGGGGATCTTGATGAACGGCCCCTCCTCGTGGTCCGCGTCCTCGACGGGGGCGCCGACGCCGGCAAGGACGCCGGTCAGTCGGTCGGCGGCCGCCGCGACGTCGACCTCCAGGGGGTCGTACGGGACGAGGACACTGTCGTAGGCCGGCACCGGGCAGCCCCACGGGCCGGCCGCGTCGGAGCGCACGGCCGCGGCCATCGCGTGCGCCAGCCGGTTGGCGCCGATGTCGATGCCGCCGCCCAGCTCGACGAGGAGCGCCGCGTCCCCGAAGGGCACGATCCGCGGTCCGGGCCGGCTCACCGTGCGCTCCCTCCGCCCGGCACCTCGTGGCCGGCCGCCACGAGCGCCTCGCGCACGGCACGGGCGATCTCCGGCGCGCCCGGCGTGTCACCGTGCACGCAGAGCGTCTCGAAGCGCCCCGACGCGGCCAGGTCGAGCGCCTGCGCCGCGGCCGCGGCCGGATCCTCGATCAGGGCACCGGCCAGGCGCCGCGAGCGCAGGGCGCCATCCGGTTCGTAGGCCCGGTCGGCGAAACCTTCGGCCTGTGTCGCCAAGCCCGCGGCATCGGCGGCGGCGAGCAGAGCCGAGCCGGGCGGCCCGACGACGATGAGCGCCGGAGAGCAACGGCGCACGGCCCGCGCGATCGGCTCCGCGAGGCCGGGGTCGCGGGCGGCCGCGTTGTAGAGCGCCCCGTGCACCTTCACGTGCCGCAACTCCGCTCCGGCGGCCCGGGCCATGCCCGCCATGGCCGACACCTGGAAGACGATCGAGGCTTCCAGCTCCTGGGCGCTCATGGCCAGGTCGCGCCGCCCGAAGCCCTCGCGGTCGGGATAGCCCGGATGGGCCCCGATGGCCGCGCCGACGACCACGGCAAGGGCGATCGTGCGCTCGATCGTCAGCGGATCCCCCGCGTGCGCGCCGCAGGCGACGTTCACGGCGCTCACGAGGGGGATGAGCTCCTCGTCACGGCCCATGCGCCAGGGCCCGAAGCTCTCCCCCGCGTCGCAGTTCAGCTCGATGCGCACGCCACGTCCCTCATCGGCCTTCCCCCTTGACGTTACCGAACCCGTCAACCGTACCGACCGCGCTGGTCGGGGGCGATGAGCGCGGCGATGTGGCGCATGATCTCGTCCGATGCGATTGTGGTCGCGTCACGCCGCTCCTGGGCGGGATCCGGCGTGACGGTGAACGGCTCCCCGACGCGGATGACGAGGCGCGTCCCGAACGAGGGCAGCCGGGCGTGGCGACCCAGGAAGCGCTGACCGCCGGACACCCCCACGGGCAGCACGGCCGCGCCACTGCGGAGAGCCAGCAGGGCGGCGCCGGGGTGGGTCTCGCCGAGGCGTCCATCCGGGCTGCGCGTGCCCTCGGGAAAGACGCCCAGCACGCCGCCGCCGCGCAGGACCGTCAGGCCCGCCCGGTACGCCTCCACGTCGGAGCCGCCGGCCCGCACGAGGATCGCCCCGTACCGCCGCAGTAGGGGCAGGAAGAACGGCACGAAGAGCTGCTCCTTGGCCATGTATTGGATCGGCCGGCCCAGAGCCGGTTGCAGCCACGCGGCGATGAGCGGCGGGTCGGCGTTCGTGGTGTGGTTGGCCACGAGCAGCACGGGGCCGCTGCGCGGGGCGTTCTCGAGGCCCTCGACGCGGATCCGGGCCACGGCCCGGAACAGGAAGCGGAACACGGCCGCGAGCACGCGCATGAACGGAGTCGTGCGCGTGAGCACCACGATCGGCTCGGGCGCGCGCGGCGGCGGCGCGTCGCCGCTCACGCCTGCGCCTCGCGCGCCCGGATGGCCGCCACCATGGCCCCGATGGTCTCCTCCAGTCGCCGACCGTCACTTTGGATGACGACCGCGTCCGGCGGCACGCGCAGCGGGGCCGTGGCCCTCGTCGCGTCGATCTCGTCGCGGTGTCGGAGGTCGGCCAGGATGGCCGTCGCGGCCGGCGAATCCGCCGCCACCCCGCGCTCCGCGGCACGGCGGCGGGCCCGCTCCTCGACCGAGACCTCGAGCCACAGCTTGAGGTCCGCGTCGGGCAGCACGACGGTCCCGATGTCCCGCCCGGCCATGATGATGCGGCCGGCCGTGGCGATCTCGCGCTGGCGCGGCAGCAGCGCGGCGCGGACCTCGGGCTGGCGCGCGACGACGCTGACGTGCCGGTCCACGCGCCCCGCGTGCACCCCGTCGGTGACGTCCCTGCGCCCGACGCGCACGCGCGTGAGGCGGCCGTCGGCGTCGGCGACGAGCGTCAGCTCGGCCACGAGCCCCGCCAGCGCCGCGCCGTCCTCGAGCGCCACCTCGCGCTCCAGGGCCAGCCACGTCAGCGCCCGGTAGAGCAGCCCGGTGTCGCAGAAGCGGTAGCCGAGCTCTGTCGCGGCCGCCGCGCCCACGGTGCTCTTGCCGCTCGAGCCCGGGCCATCGAGGCTGACCACGAGCCCACGCCGGGCCGGGGTCGCCTCCCCTGCCGGAGTGGGGGCCGAACCCTCGCGCCCGAGATCGCCCAGCCGGTCGCGCTCCCGGGCGGTGAGCTCGCGCACCTCGCCGGCGCGCAGGCCGTCGATACGCAGCGTCCCGATGCGTACGCGGACCAGCCGCGAGACCGGGGCGCCGACGGCCACGAACATCCGCCGCAGCTGGCGCCGCCAGCCCTGCGCGATCGTGGCGCGATACCAGCGCAGGCCCTCCGGGCCGGGCTCGATCGCGGCGGCCATCTTGGCCAGCTCCGGCCCGGTCGCCGGCCGCAGCCCGCGCAGCGTGGCCAGACCCTCGTCGAGCGGGACGCCCTCGCGGAGTGGCCGGGCCTGCTCCGGCGTGAGCGGTCGGGCGAGGCCGACGGCGTACTCGCGCTCGACCCCATACCGCGGGTGCTGGAGTCGCTGCGCCCAGTCGCCGTCGTTGGTCAGCAGCAGCAGCCCCTCCGAGTCACGGTCCAGGCGGCCCACCGGGTAGAGACGACCGGCGCGGCGCCGGAGCGCCTCCGGCACCAGCTCCAGCACGGTCCGCTCGGCGTGCCGGTCGGCGACCGTCGAGGTGACGCCGGCCGGCTTGTCGAGGACGAGGTAGAGGTGCCGGCCGGCGGCGTCGATGGACCGCCCACCGACGGCGATCCGCTGCACGGCCGGGTCCACGCGCTGTCCGACCGTGGCCGGCACGCCGTCCACGGTCACGCGGCCGGCCGCCACGAGCGCCTCCGCGGCCCGGCGTGAGGCGACCCCGGCGTCGGCGAGCACCTTCTGGATGCGCGCCTCAGGCATCGTCGGGACCGGCCGGCGCCGAAGCACCGTCCACCAGGCGCGCCGCCGTCTCGGCATCGAGCGCGGGCAGGTCGTCGAGCGTCGTGAGCCCGAAGCGCTCGAGGAACTCGAAGCTCGTGCCGAAAAGGATCGGCCGGCCCGGCGTGTCGGCGCGACCCAGCTCGGCGATGAGGCGGCGATGCAACAGGCTGCGCACGACGTAATCGGAGTCCACGCCGCGGATGCGCTCGATGACGCCGCGCGTGACCGGCTGGCGGTAGGCCACGATGGCCAGCGTCTCGAGTGCCGCCGGCGACAGCTTCACGCCCTCCGCGCCCACGTAGCGAGCGATGAGCGAGCCCGCCTCGGGGGCGGTCGCGAGCTCCACGCGGTCGCCGGCCGCGAGGAGGCGGACGCCCCGTCCACGGAGCGCCACCTCGAGGTCGCCCAGGCGCGCATCCACGGTCTCGAAGTCGACGCCGGCCAGCGCCGCGATCTCGCGCCGGGTGAGCGGCCGCTCGGCGACGAAGAGCAGCGCCTCGAGCTGAGCCACGGTCAGCTCGGCGGCGCCGGGGCCCGGCGTGGCACCGGCCAGGCGGTCGAGGACCGCGTCGTCGTCGGGCTCGTCCATCGGCTCAGGCGAAGTCCGCGAGGGTTTCGTCGATCGGCACGTCGGTGGCGACCCCGGCGGCGATGCGCTCCGCGGTCGTCGTCGCCCGGCAGCGGATGGGACCCCAGGGCGCGTCCTGCTCGACCACCAGCTCGCGACGCTTGACCAGTTCGAGCATGGCCAGGAACGTGACCACTACGAGCACTCGGTCGCGGATCCCGGCCACGAGCTCCTGGAGCACGACGAGCGGGGCGCCGCGCAGGGCCGCGCGGATGGCTTCGGCGCATTCGGCGAGCGTGATCGTGCGGGCCACCAGCTCCGGCGGCGGCGCCGGCGGCGGGGCGAGCTGCGCGGTCCGGACCAGGGCGGCCGCCAGCAGCGCCGGATCGAGCGGCGCCTCGTCGGCCGGCCGAGCGCCGGCCACGCCGGCGGCGTACGCCGCGGCCGGCTCGCGATGGAAGAGCGCGACCCCGGACTCGAGGCGTGCTCGGAGCGCGAGGCCCGCGTCGCGGTAGACCCGGTAGAGGACCAGCCGGCGGCGCAGCTCCTCCTCGGGGTCGGGACCCTCCTCGGCGGCTGCCTCGGCCAGCGCGGACGAGCGCGGCAGCAGGGCCCGGGACTTGATGAGGATGAGCTGCGAGGCCACGCCGACGAACGTGCTCAGGTGCGGCAGCCGGTCGCCGGGCAGGAGGGCCAGCGCCTCGAGGTAGGCCGCGGCGAGGTCGCCCAGACGGACCGTGAGCACGTCGAGCTGGCGCTGCTCGATGAGCGCGAGCAGGAGGGCCAGCGGCCCCTCGAACGCCTCGAGGCGAACCTGCGTGGCTGTCTCCGGCCGTCGGTCGAAGGTGAAGGAGATCGCGGGCGTCTCCCGGGGGGCCATGACCGGGACGGGCAGCCGGTCCATCAGGTCGGGGTCAGCTGGCCAGGTCGGCCAGCCGCAGGGCCTCGCCGGCGGTCGGGTCCACCGGTGTCGCCTGGTGCCGGATGAGGTCGGCTACACGCTCGCCGCAACCGGCCGCCAGCACCAGCTCGGCCGAGCGCTCGGGGTGCTCGCGGATGCGGGCGAAGGCCTGCCTGAAGCCGGGGAAGCCTGCCGTGAGACCCAGGACCCCGTCGCCGTAGCGCTCGCCAAGGGACCACGCGACGCGCTGCCAGATGCCCACCGTGAGGCCCTTCGAGGCGTCGTGGAACAGGCCCGCGAGCAGGAGATCCGGGTCGCTGTGCCCGGCGGCGCGCAGGACGGCCACGACGTCGAGGCCGTGGCGCCGGTCGGCCGGGTGCATCGCCTCGAAGAGCGCCATCTGCGCCGGCGTCAGCCAGCGGGCCAGCGCGACCCGTTCCGCCGCGGAGACGCGGCTGGTGAGGTGGCGGACGAACTGGCGGGCCTTGCCCGCCCACCACGAACTCATGCCAGGGGCCGGCCTGCCAGGAGCTCGAAGATCGCGCCGGCGATCGGCACGATGATCCGGCCGCCGCCGAAGAAGAGGATCCCCAGCAGCAGGAAGATGCCGTACTGCTCGACCCGGCGTAGTCGGTACGCGGTGTATGGGCTGACCAGCCCCTTGAGCACCGTCCAGCCGTCGAGCGGCGGGATGGGCAGCAGGTTGAACACGAAGAGGAAGATGTTGATCAGGACGAAGAAGAGCAGCACGCGGAACGCCAGCACGAGCAGGTCGCTGCTCGCGATCACGTCCTGCATGGCCGGCGAAGCGTCGATGACGCGGATGGAGATCGCCGCGGCGGCGGCCATGATCAGGTTGGAGGCGGGGCCGGCGAGCGCCACGATCGCTTCGCCGCGATGGCCGCGCGAGAGGTTGGTCGGGTTGACCGGCGTCGGCTTGGCCCAGCCGACCGGCAGGCCGGCGCCGACCGTGGTGACCAGCAGGATCAACCCGCCGAGGGGATCGAAATGGCGCCGGGGATCGAGGCTCAATCGTCCCAACCAGCGCGCCGTGCGGTCGCCGAGCCGGTCGGCGGCGAAGGCGTGGCTGAACTCGTGGATCGGAAAGCCGACCAGCAGGATGATCGCAGCCGCCGCGAGGCGCGGCAGGAGCAGGTCGTCCACGCCGGCTACAGCCGACCGAGAAGCTCGCGCTTCTTGGCCTCGTACTCCTCGGCAGTGATGGCGCCACGGTCGCGAAGGTCGGCGAGCTGCGACAGGGTGCGGGCGACCGCGTCCGGGTCGCCGGCGGGCTCGCGGGGTGGCGCGGCTGCGGGCGCGGCAGCCGGGGGTAGCGTGGGTTCGGCGCGCAGCGGCGGGCTCGGCGGATGGTAGCCCCCCAGCTCGGTGTCGAGGGCGTGCTTCTGGTTGAGCATCTCGCGCTTGAAGCCGGGGGCATCCGCCAGCATGCGGTAGCGGTCGATGGCCGTGTCGGCGGCGGTGAGGATGTCGAGATCTCCGTAGCCGAGCAGGCGGCCGACGATGTTCTGATCCAGCACGGCGTCGTTGATCTTCTCCAGCGAGCTGTCGGCGGAGCGCTTGTTGAAGACGCCCTCGACCTTGAGGATGCGCCGGTTGGTGACGAGGTAGTCCTGTGCCCACCAGCGCCAGGCATGGACGAAGAAGAGGACGATGCCCACCCCGAGGGCTCCGAGAGCGACCCAGGAGGTGGCGTCCCGAAGCACGCCCTCGGGATCGAACAGGACGACGAGGGCAAGGGCGACGATGGCGACCAGGAAGGCGGCCAGCGCCCAGCGCGCCTCGATGAGCAGGGCCAGCCAGTGCTGGCGGGCTCGCCGGGTTATGACCTCCCCGTCGGCGAGCAGCGTGTCGGCGTAGCGCATCGCGTCTCCCTCCGGCAGCCTACGCCCGCGGATGGGCCCGCGCGTAGACCTGCTTGATCCGTTCGCCCGTCAGGTGGGTGTACAGCTGGGTGGTCGTAATACTCGCATGCCCGAGCAGTTCCTGGACGACCCGCAGGTCCGCGCCGCCCTCGAGCAGGTGCGTGGCGAACGAGTGGCGCAGCGTGTGTGGCGTGACGTGCTCATCCAGGCCCGCCCGCCGCGCCGCGTCCTGGATGGCCCGCCAGGCGGCCATGCGCCCCAGACGCCGGCCACGGCGCGAAACGAAGAGCGGTCCGCCGTGGGCGAGCCCCACGTCCGTCCCGCCGACCCAGGCCGGCCGGACATCGACCAGGTAGCGGCTGACCGCATCCAGTGCCGGTTCGCCGACGGGGACGATCCGCTCGCGGTCTCCCTTACCGACGACGCGCACGAAGCCGCCCTCGATCGAGAGCCCCTCGCGGTCGAGCCCGAGCGCCTCCGAGATGCGCAGGCCCGCGGCATAGAGCAGCTCCATGAGGGCGCGGTCGCGCAGGCCGGTCGGCGTCGACGGGTCCGGCGCGGCGAGGAGCGCCTCCACGCGCGCGACGTCGAGGGTGTCCGGCAGGCGGCGCGCCTGGCGGGGCAGGTCGAGGACGCCGGCGACGTCCACGCCGATCAGCTCCTCGCTGTAGGCGAAGCGGTAGAAGGCGCGGATCGAGGCCGCCTTGCGCCGGTGCGTCGAGGGACGGAGCGGCCGGGGCGGGCGCCCGAGAGCAGCCAGGTAGTCGCGCGCCGGCTCCGCGCCGCGGTCCCAGCCGGCGATGCCCGGCGCGCGCTCGGCGAACAGGCGCAGGTCCGAGGCGTAGGCCCGGAGCGTGTTGCGGGCCAGGCCGCGCTCGACCCGCAGGTGGTCGAGGTAGGCCTCCACGGCGCCCCCGAACGCTGCCGGAGCCGGACTCACGAGGGCAGCAGCTCGGCCTTCTGCCGCAGCAGGTCCCAGAAGGGCAGCGCACCGCGCGGCTCGACGAAGCGGATGGGCTGCTCGCGCGGCCTGACCATGACCGAATCGCCCACCGCGAGCGGCGTGTCCTGCCGCCCGTCGATGCTCATGAGCACGTCGTGGGCCGACTCCACGTGCACGGTGACGGTATGCCGCGGGCTGACCACGATGGAGCGGATGCCGGCCAGATAGGCGGCCACGGGGGTGACCACGATGTTGCGGCTGGTGGGGTCGAGGATGGGGCCGCCGGCGCTGAAGGAGTAGCCGGTCGAGCCGGTCGGGGTAGCCACCACGAGCCCATCGGCGATGTACGTGGCGAGGTGCGAGTCGTCCACGGTGACTTTGAGCCGCACGACCCGGGCCTGCGAGCCGCGCACGATGGCGGCCTCGTTGAGGGCCACGATGGGCGCGTTCGACGAGCGGCGGCCGCCGGGCAGGACGGTCGCCTCGAGCACCATGCGCGCCTCCAGCTCGTACGAGCCCTCGACGAGGAGCCCGAGCACCGACTCCATCTGCACCGCCTCGGCCTTGGAGAGGAAGCCGATCTTGCCGGAGTTGATGCCGACAATGGGCACGTCCACCTGGGCCACGGCGCGCGCGCCGCGCAGGAACGTGCCATCGCCGCCGAGCACGACGAGGACGTCGGTCCCGGCCAGCCCGTCCACCAGCCGGTCTGTCTCCTCCGCCTCCGACACCCAGGCGTCGACCTCGTGCACGCTGCACCAGCCCAACGCGCGCTCGCGCAGGGCAACGGCTGCCTCGCTCGTCGGGTTGTAGGCGAAACCGAGACGTGTCATGCGGGCAGCCCCAGGTGCAGGAACCACTCGCGGTTGCCCGATGGTCCGACGAGCGGCGATTCGACCTCGCCGAGCACCTCCAGGCCCAACTCGAGCGCATGGGCCCGCACGCGGTCCACGGCCGTCCGCTGCACGCCCGCGTCGCGTACGACGCCCTTCGGGACATCCCGGGGCGCCGATTCGAACTGCGGCTTGACGAGGGCGACGATCTCGCCGCGCGGCTCCAGCCAGGCCACGATGCCACGCAGGACGCGGGTGAGCGAGATGAACGAGACGTCCACGACGGCCAGGCTCGGGTGCTCGGGCAGGGCGATCGCCTCGGGGTCGGCAGGGTCGAGGCGGCGCGCGTGCGTCCGCTCCAGCGAGACGACGCGGGGATCCGCCCGGAGCGACTCGGCGAGCTGTCCGCGACCCACATCGAGAGCATAGACGCGGCTCGCACCGCGTGCCAGCAGGCAGTCGGTGAAGCCGCCCGTCGAAGCACCCACGTCGAGGCACACGCGGCCGGCCGGGTCCACGCCGAACGCGTCGAGCGCGCCGGCCAGCTTCTCCCCGCCCCGCGAGACATAGGGCGCCCGCGCCACAAGCTCCAGCGTGAGGGCCGGATCCACCAGGTCGCCGGGCTTGCGGTCCGTGCGCGCGGCATCCCCCACGCCCACGCGGACGCGACCGGCGAGCAGGAGCGCCTGCGCCTGCGATCGCGTGGCCGCGAGGCCGCGCTCGGTGACGAGCTGGTCGAGACGGATGCGGCTCAGGCGGACGTGACCTCGAGCGGCGTCGACGCCACCGACGCGAGCGCCTCGCGGAACTGCGCGGCCAGACCCTCGACGTCCAGGCGCAAGAGGTGGCGCAGGTCGGACACCGAGCCGTGATCCACGAAGCGGTCCGCTGGGAGGCCGACGATGCGCGTGGGGATACCGCGCAGCGACGGGTCGGCCAGGGCGGCTGCGGCGAGCGACTCGAGGACGCCGGCGCCAAAGCCACCGCTGACCACGCTCTCCTCGACCGTGACCACCAGCCGCTTGCCTGCCGCGTGGCGGAGGATCAGCTCGCGGTCGAGCGGTTTGGCGAAGCGCGCGTTGATGACCGAAGCCGACCAGCCCTCCGCGGCGAGCGTATCGGCGGCCGCGAGTGCCCGCATGACGATGGGCCCGAAGCCGACGATGAGGACGTCGGCGCCAACGCGCAGCAGCTCACCCTGGCCCACCGGGATGGGGGTCGGCGCGACGGCCGGCAAGTCGAGGCCCGGGTCACGCGGGTAGTGCAGCGCAAAGGGGTGCGCCTGCCCGAAGGCCGTGCGCAGCAGCCGGCGGGCCTCCTGTTCGTCCTTCGGCGAGGCCACGACGAGGTTGGGGATCTGACGCTGGGCGGCGATCGTGAACATGCCCTGGTGGCTCGTGCCGTCCTCGCCGACCAGGCCGGCCCGGTCGACCCCGATGACGACCGGCTGGTCGTTCTGGCAGACGTCGTGGACGACCTGGTCGAAGGCCCGCTGGAGGAAGGTCGAGTAGACGGCCACGAAGGGCCGCAGGCCGCCCAGGGCGAGGCCGGTGGCCAGCGTCATCGCGTGCTGCTCGGCGATGCCCACGTCGAACGTCCGCTCCGGGAAACGGGCCGCGAAGCGGTTCAGGCCGGTGCCGGTGGGCATGCCCGCCGTGATGGCCACGACCCGCGGGTCCTCTTCGGCGATGGCGATGAGCTCGCTCGACACGACCGCGGTGAAGTTCGGGGGCTTGCCCCGGGCCGCGGCGGCCTGGGCGGCTGAGAGGGTGGCGTCTCCGTCGCTGCCGTTGCCGGGCAGCGCCATGGGCGGCAAGGCGGCGCCGTGGAAGCTGACCTGGTCGGCCTCAGCGGGGCGGTAGCCCTTGCCCTTCTGCGTGCGCACATGGACGAGCACCGGGCCCTCCTGCTCGAGCGCACGCCGGAGGGTGGCGTCGAGGGCGCGGAGGTCGTGGCCGGGGACGGGGCCGACGTAGGTGATGCCGAGGTCCTCGAAGAGCTGCCCGGGCTGGGCGAAGCGCACGACCGACGCACGCAGCCGGCGCGACAGCTCGAGGACGGTGGGGCCGATGACCGGGATCCGTTCGACAAGGTGATCGTAGGCCCGCTTCGAGCCGCGCCACGTGCCCGACAGCTTGATGCGCGAGAGGTACGTGCTCAAGGCCCCGACCGACGGGGAGATGCTCATCTCGTTGTCGTTGAGCACGATGAGCAGCCGCAGGCCGCGGTGGCCGATGTCGTTGAGGGCCTCGATCGAGAGCCCGGTGATGACGGCCGCATCGCCCACGACGACCGCGATCCGCTCCGCCGTCCCTCTTCCGTCGCGGGCGATGGCCAGCCCCTCCCCGATGGAGAGGCCCGTGCCGGCGTGCCCGCCGTCGAAGACGTCGTGTGGGCTCTCCGAGCGTCGCGGGAAGCCGCCGATGCCGCCCAGCTGGCGCAGCGTCCCGAAGCGGGCGAAGCGACCGGTGAGCAGCTTGTGCGGGTAGGCCTGGTGACCGGTGTCCCAGACGATGCGATCGGTCGGGCTGTCAAGGAGCCGATGGAGGGCCACCGTCAGCTCCACCACGCCGAGCGAGCTGCCGAGATGGCCGCCCGTCTTGGCCACCGTCTCGATGATCGCCGTGCGGATCTCCGCGCAGAGCTGGACAAGCTCGACGTCGCTCAG
>Ga0209320_10000260_pt1 | contig 27359 bp, 24 predicted proteins | sample Rifsed13ft4_FD_184008 | JGI IMG/M metagenome (GOLD analysis project Ga0209320, IMG submission 184008) | Soil microbial communities from Rifle, Colorado, USA - sediment 13ft 4 (version 2) | ecosystem: Environmental > Terrestrial > Deep subsurface > Rock core/Sediment | place: Rifle, Colorado... | reverse complement strand
ATTTTAAGAGTTCTCATGTCGACTCTGAAATTACTCACTGAAGGGGTAATGAATTCAACATTTACGCCACTTTGCAGTAAACCTGCTCGCAAGTCACGGGCGGTACCTAGGTGACTCATTGCGTCGGCACGGTTGGGTGTTAACCCAATTTCGAACACCTCGTCATTTTCTACTTTGAAAACTTCCGACGCTTTTGTCCCAGGAACTAGCGAAGCATCAAGGACCATGATTCCATCGTGACTTTCCCCAAGACCTAACTCGTCTTCGGCACAAATCATTCCGTGGCTTTCCTGTCCTCTAATTTTTCCTTTTTTAATGGTAAAGGCAACACCTTCTTTATCATACAATACGGTACCAATTGTAGCTACAGGTACTTTTTGTCCCGCATCGACATTGGCCGCTCCACATACAATTTGCACAGGAACTCCATTTCCTATATCAACTGTCGTTAATTTCAGTCTATCGGCATCTGGGTGGGGAACGCAAGTAAGGACATGTCCCACCACGATACCCTCAAGTCCGCCTTTTACGGATTGGTATTTTTCGACTGCTTCCACTTCCAAACCCAAATCGGTAAGTAACGCTGCCGTTTCTTCGGAATTCCAGTCTACTTTAATGAATTGTTTTAACCAATTGTAAGATATTTTCATCTGTCATTTTTAATAAGATTGCAAATATAAGGATTGCAGTCTGTAGTAAGAAACAATTTTTTTGGTTTTTTAGGACATTGGTATGCCACTAAAAAAACCTTAAAACTAGGGCTGCCTTTTCCATTAGGTTAGGGGAGAGCATTATCATTTTTATAAAACAGATGCTCCATTTTCACAACAATTCCTCGACGTGTCTTTTGATGTTTTCGGCGATTTTTTTGGTGGGCAAATCATTGGCGTCATTACCAAAGGGATCTTCTATTTCCTCGGCGATCAGTTCTAAGCTTGCCAAAACATAAAAGATGAAAACGACAACGGGAATGACATAATAGCCCAAGTTAAACACATACCCAAATGGCAATGTCATCACATAAAAGAAGATGAATTTCTTGAGGAAAGCGCTGTAAGAATAGGGGATGGGCGTGTTTTTTATGCGTTCACAGGCACCGCAAATATCTGTGAAAGATTGGATTTCGTGGTTTAAAATAATGAGTTGGTCTCCCGTTATTTTCTTTGAATTATAGAGGTCATTTATTTTGTGAAATAATATTTTTGCGACTTGGTTGGGCCTGTGTTTGTGGTGCTCTATGATAACGTCTTCAAAGAGTTGCTTGCTGGTTTCTTCATCTTTTAAGTGCTTGTTTAAAATAGAGGCATAGCTAGGAATTACTTTTCTGAAAAAAGCGCGATCCGACTCTTCATTTAAAATGACGGATAATTTTATGGTAAGATTCCGGGAGTTGTTGACTAGACTTCCCCACATTTTACGTCCTTCCCACCAGCGATCGTAAGCGGTGTTGGTCCTGAAAACTAGCAATAAGGAAATTACAAACCCTAACATGCCGTGCATGATGGAAATATTTTTTACATGACTGTCATCAGGCAAATCCCAATATTCGATTTCAAGATAGGCAATCCCTGCCGAATAACTTCCTATGAAAATCATCATAGGAATCAGTTGTCGGAATGTATCTGCTTTGTGAAAACGAAAAATAAAAGTGATCCAGTCTTTGGGGTTGTATGAAATCATTTAGGTCAAATTGTTTTTGCAAACTTAATTTAAAATTGGATAGCTCCCGCCAATTCTTTCAATGCAATTTCAGATAGTTTGGCTTGGAACTGCGCATCGCTATAACGGACTTTTGCATTTACGTAATTCAGTTGGGCCGTTCTGAATTCTAACGTGGTGATGGTACCGATATGAAATTTATCCAAGGTGATATCCAAATTTTGTTTGGCAATAGCCTCATTTTTCTCCTCCAAATCGATCAATTCCAAATTGGTCAGGTACGTTTGATAAGAAGTGGCCAGCTGGCTGTTCAAGGCCAAATTTTGTTGCTCGATTTGGATCGCGGAATTCTCAATTTGGATTGAAGAAATCTTCTCGTTTCTCTTTTGGACAAAACCGTCAAACAAATTTAGCGAAGCGCTAAAGCCATAATTCAATCCACGGGCCGAAGATTGTGTTGTAAATCCAAGGCTGGATTCATTCTCGGCAAAATTATAGCCCGTATTGACCTTCAAGGTAGGATAGCGCCCTGATTTTACTTGCTTTAATTCCAACTCCGCCACTTTTTTACTGATAATCAAGGCTTCAATTTGAGGGTTCTGCTTTTCAGCTAATGCTTTTAATTCGGCATATTCCAATTTTCTATCCATAGTAAAATCAGACACGACCTTAAAATCAATTTGGGCGTCTCTAGCCAAAAGTTGGTTTAATGCTATTTTTGAATTTTTATATAATTCTTGCTGCCTCAGTACCGCCACTTTATCGGTATTAATATCTACCTGAGCATTTAAAACCTCGAGTTTTGATGCTTTCCCTATCGTAAAACGATTTTTGGCCAGATTCACCCTTTGATTTGAAATAACGATTGTACTGTCCAGAGCCGCCAATTGCTGCTGCTGCTGTACCAAGTCGTAATAAGCGGTTTGCACATCGCTGATTTTTGTGATGACTGTCATTCTCAACTGGGATTCGCCAAGTTTTTGCAGTTCCTGCAGTTGTTCTTTTTTTGCAAACATTTTAAAGCCGTCAAAAATGGTCCAATCTAGCCCTACACCATAATTCAAACTGTTGCTTTTGGCATTATCAAGACTTGTTGTAGTGCCGTCAGTACGGGTTTGGGAAAGATTTTGCAGATTGTTATTTTGGGTTATCGAGGCGGTTGCTTTGGGCAACATTCCCGCATTCCCTGCCGAAACATTAGTTTGGTCTATTTTTAGATCGTTTTTGGCAATCTTAATTTCGTAATTATTTGCTAAAGCTATTTTTACCGCATCTTCCAATGATAATACTTGCTGCGCATTCCCTTTAACGAAACAGAAGAACAGAAGCAGTATACTTTTAAATATTATTTTCATGTTCGTCTTTTTATTTGCTTTCGTTTTCATATTCTTCGATGTGTTCAAATTCTGGATAATGTTTTTTGGCTTTAGACCACATAAAATAAAGTGCAGGGATAACAAACAGAGTCAATACCAAAGAGAAGATTGTTCCCCCGACAATAACAACTCCCATTCCAATCCTACTGGTCGAAGCTGCACCAAGTGACAATGCTATAGGCAAGGCTCCTAATGAAATGGCTAGACTGGTCATTAATATAGGTCGCAATCTCGCTTCCGAAGCTTCCAGAATGGCTTCCAGTTTTGGCTTTCCTTGCTCTCGAAGCTGGTTGGCAAATTCGACAATTAAAATGCCGTTCTTGGTCACTAAACCTATCAACATTACTGTTCCAATCTGGCTGAATATATTCCAAGTCTGGTCAAATAACCATAAAGAGAATAAAGCTCCTGCCACTGCCATAGGAACGGTCAAGATGATGATAAAAGGATCGATGAAACTTTCAAATTGTGCCGCCAGGATCAAAAAAATCAACAGCAAGGCCAAACCAAATGCGAAAGAGGTATTGGAACTGCTTTCCACAAAATCCCTTGATTCTCCTCCTAAATCGGTCGTAAAGGTATCGTCAAGTACTTTGGCTCTTATTTTTTCCATAGCCTCAATTCCATCATTTATACTTTTGCCTGGAGCGAGCGCTGCAGAAACCGTGGCCGACATGAAGCGGTTGTTGTGGTACAACTGCGGTGGTTTACTTTGTTCCTCAATATTTACAATATTGTCCATTTGGATCAAATCACCTTTGTTGTTTTTGACATACATAGAGGTTAAATCCAAGGGTTTTGAACGGTCTTTTTGATCAAATTGCCCAATGACCTGATATTGTTTTCCCTTCTTCATGAAATAACCAAAACGCTGTCCGCTTAATGAAAGCTGTAAGGTTTGTGCAATATCAATTACAGAAATCCCCAAACTTTCCGCTTTTTCACGATCAATGGTCACATTGATTTCGGGCTTGTTGAACTTCAAATTCACATCTGTCATGGCAAAAGTTGGGTCGTTAGCCGCTTCCTCCATAAACAGCGGAATTTTCTCTTCCAGTTTACTGAAATTTTGTGTTTGGATGATATACTGTATCGGCAAACCACCCCGTCTGTTAACGGCAATAGTGGGTTGCTGTGTCACCGATGTTTTGGCTCCAGGATATTGCTTGGTCCATGCAGTTAATTTTTCGGCTATTTCATCTTGAGAAAGGTCTCTCTCACTTGGCTCTTTTAGCGAAAGTCTCATAAACCCGCTATTGACAGAGGAAGAGCCAAAACCGGGAGAGGTTACCACCAAACTCACTTTTTTCTGTGGAATAGAATCATCCACCAATTTGGATATTTCTTGCATGAAGCGGTCCGTATATTCATAGCTAGAACCTTCAGGCGCTGTCATTCTTAGAATCAAAGAACTGCGGTCATCATAAGGCGCCGTTTCTTTTTGGATCAAATTATAAAAAACGAAAATCAAACCAAAGCAAGCAATTAAAATGGGGAAACTCAACCATTTCTTAGCCATAAATCGGCTCAAGGCTTCGGCATAATTGCTGTTTAACTTTTTGAAATACGGTTCTGTCCGGATATAAAATTTTGATTTCTTTTGCTCGCCACCTTTCATTAAATACGCGTTCAGCATGGGTGTCAAAGTCAAGGACACGAATGCCGAAATTAACACCGCTGCGCCAATGACGACGCCAAATTCCCTGAAAAGTCTGCCGACAAATCCTTCTAAGAAAATTACGGGCAAGAATACCGCAGCCAATGTGATGGAAATGGAAATCACGGCAAAAAATATTTCATTCGACCCTTTGATGGCAGCCTCAATAGGCGTCATGCCTTCTTCCACTTTTTTGTAAATATTTTCCGTAACCACAATCCCGTCATCGACAACTAAACCAGTAGCCAAAACGATTGCCAATAAGGTCAAAACGTTGATTGAAAAACCGAAGAGCCACATGATAAAGAACGTAGCGATCAACGAAACGGGAATGTCGATTAACGGCCTGAAAGCAATGGCCCAATCCCTAAAAAACAAATAGATGATTAGAATCACCAATAATATGGATATCCCTAAAGTCTCGGCAACTTCAAGTACCGATTTCTTCACGAAAATCGTGTTGTCAAGGGCGATATTTAATTTGATATCTTTAGGTAAATCTTTCTTTAAAGCCTCAAATTGCTCATAAAAAGATTTCGAGATATCTAAATAATTGGCACCTGGGCGGGGCACAATTGCCAACCCAATTAACGGTAGCCCAGATTGGCTCAATTTGGTTTCTATATTTTCTGGACCTAATTCTGCCTTCCCAATGTCACTCAAACGAACAATTTTGTCGCCTTCTGTTCGAATAATGATATCGTTAAACTCCTTGGCAGTTGCAAGATTTCCAATAGTTTTTACCGTCAATTCCGTGTTGTCGCCCGTCAGTTTTCCTGAGGGTAATTCTACATTTTGAGCATTAAGTGCTGATCTTACTTCGGCAACCGTAAGTCCATAGGACGCGAGTTTTACGGGATCAATCCACAAACGCATCGCATATCGCTTTTGTCCCCAAATTTGCACCCCGCTCACCCCAGGAATAGTTTCCAGTCGCTGGGAGATTACGTTTTCTGCGTAATCACTCAGTTCCAAATGGCTTCGGGTGTCGCTTTGAACCGTCATCGATATAATCGCATCACTATTGGCATCAGCCTTAGAAACTACGGGAGGGGCATCGATGTCCTGCGGCAGGCTCCGTATGGCTTGAGATACCTTGTCACGCACATCGTTTGCCGCTTCTTCAAGATTCTTGTCCAAGTTAAACTCCACCGTAATGGAGCTGCTTCCCTGACTGCTCGAAGAGGTAATGTTCCTAATTCCGTCAATGGAATTGATCGCTTTTTCTAGCGGTTCCGTTATTTGGGATTCGATAATGTCTGAATTGGCACCAGTGTAATTTGTCCGAATGGAAACCTGTGCTGGATCAATGGAAGGAAATTCCCGAACACCCAGGTAGGTATATCCTATAATCCCGAACAAAACAATTGTTAAGTTCATAACAATGGTCATTACGGGTCTTCTAATACTTAATGTAGATAAACTCATTTAAAATTTTGATTTTCTATTGCTATTATGAATCTGATCTGGAATTTATTTAACTGTCACCTTCACGGGTACATCATTTTTTAAGGACATAACGCCAGTCGTGATTACGGTATCACCAGCTTTCAATCCAGATAAAATCAATAAGGAGGCATCCGTTCTCGTTGCAGTTTCCACCATGATTTCTTTAGCTTTACCCATATCGGAAATAAAAACTTTTTTACCGTTTTGTATTGGAATTACAGCTTGACTAGGAACAACTATGGCATCTTTAATCACATCTAAAGGTAATTCCACATTTGCAAAAGTTCCCGGCAATAATTTACCGTCTTTATTATCAGCAATTGCGCGAACTTGTAATGTCCTTGTCGTGATTTCTATGGTTGGTTCAATGGCATAGACTGTGGCGGTATATGTATCAGTTGATCCCGCTACCGTAAAACGTATTGTAGTGTTTTTTTTAACTTGAGTTGCGTACTTCTCAGGTATGGAAAAAGTAATTTTTAGTTTTCCGATGTTCACCAAATTCGCCACTAAAACTGCCGGTGTGATATACGTTCCCTTTGAAATGGCGCGCAAACCGATTCTTCCTGAAAATGGGGCCCTTACCGCCGTTTTTGCAATTTGGGCCTTGATCAATTGACTTTGGGCACGGGTAGAAGCGTGTTCGGCTCTTGCCACATCATACTCCTCTTGGCTGATAGCTTCTTTTTGCAACAAAAGTCTTGCTCTTCTTTCGTTCTCGGATGCTAAACTTTCTTTAGTATTTGCTTGACTCAACTGCGCCCTTAACTCGCTGTCGTTAACCTTAAAGAGCAATTGTCCCTTGCTGACGTTACTTCCCTCTTGAAAATTAATGCTTTCCACTATTCCGGATACTTCTGAGCGAATTTCCACTTGCTCATTGGCCTCAATTGAACCAGAAAGCGATAAATTGTTGTCAAAGGTTTGCGGTTGTACCACAATTCCTGACAAGCGCATCGCTTTAGGCTTTCCATTTTTATCTTTACCGGCATTTGAATCGCCCTTGTTTTCAACAATTCGGTACGTGATAAAAGCGCCGAAACCGACAATCAGTAAAGTGTATATAAAGTGTTTCGTTTTCATGGTTATGGGGTAAAGTAGGATTAAGTATCTATAATTTTATGTTAAAAAAACAAATTTAGGTTTTAGAATTCGGAATACGCAAGACGTTAATTTTTATTTAACGTTTGTACATACAAATATTTTCGAACAACATGGACTAAAGCCTTATCCTTCCCTATTAAAGGCTTTTAACACTCTGTTCCCCCAGATTTGAATAACATCGTAGACACTTGACGATTGTAAACGTCCTAACTGGAAACAGATGGTTGGACCTTAAAAGTGGATAAAGGTTTAAAATGAAAGCAAAAAAAAATCCGTCGTATTGGAAAACATAAAATGCATTTTTTAGCGATTTATAATAAGCGGAAATTGTGTCCATAAAAAAAGAGAGCATTTGCTCTCTTTTTATTTTGCGGATATATTCTTGCTAATTGCAAATTAAACCTTCAATCTCATCCACAGCCACACCGGTTCCTTTCGCTGACCAGCCACCAGTAATCACATCTCCTGAATTAGATGAATTCCATATAATGTTGATTGTTATGGTTTCGCAGGCTTCAACGCTACCTTCGACAGTAACAACTCGATTTGAACTTCCTCCAGGAGTTTTTTGACTGGCGGTAAAATTTCCACCAACTACTGTAACCACTGCATCTGCACCAGTGAAGTTGGTAAGACCGCCCTGAATTTTCAAATCAGATATTGCTTCTTTTGAGGTAAAAGTGTATTCCGCTTCGCGAGAAGTTCCGCAAGAAATCGCTTTTCCTGTAAAGGTGTTGTCACATAGGTCAGTGCACAAGCCTACCAGATTGTAATTTACGTCAAAAACGCCCTGTGGGCCATTTCCTGAAACCTGTAGTTTTAAATTAACTGCATCACAAGCTTGCCAACCATCTGCTAGAGGATAAGAGTAGGTTCCCCATGTATACGGTTCCGCTTTAATTTCTGTCTCAACGTCATCTATCACAAGATCAGAAAAACCCTCTGTGCTTAATACTTGCAACACAAAGTGGGTTTTGGTATTGAAATATTTGATGTATATTGTTTTTGACTTGTCTGCTCCCCATGTAACGATCTGTTCGTCAGTTTTTTCAAAATAAATTTGACTGTCCTTTGCAATGCAATTGTCGTCACAATTTAGATAAGGATTTAAAACATAACCGGAACTCGGAATAACAACTGGAGTAACTGAAGTTTTTGTTGCCGTTAGCTTCCTAGCTGAGTTAGCTTCAGCATTAACATCCAGTGGTTCATTGCTGCAACTTACCACCGATATAGCAATCGCAAGGGTTAAAATAATTTTCTTCATTTGGAGTGATTTTTAGTTAATTACAAGATTATTCGCATTGATTTATAGCAAATATTAATATTATTTTTCAATCTTCATGTAGGATTAGTAATATAAACGATTAAGTTAAAATTTTAACGTTTAAATGCTTGTTTTTAGACCGTTAGTTGTGCATTCACCTTTAATTTAACAAAATAGATGGTGTATTTGTATTACAGCGGTCTAAAAAAGGCATATTCCGCAAGCGCGCTGTTATTTTAGCTGTGCCAGTCAGGGAGAGGTATTAAAACAGTAAGAGGAATGGGGATTGCGGTAGGTTTAACTGATGTAATTCCAGATGTTTTTCTTCTTGGTCAATTCGATGTACACCGCTCTTAGGGTAGCGTGTTCGGGTTTCTGGAGAGGTGCATCCTCTTTCAGTATTTTTAGGGCATGGTTTCTGGCTAAGGCCAAAATGTCCCTGTCGCGCACGATATCTGCAATCTGGAGGTTCAGCACGCCGCTTTGTTGGGTTCCCATCAGGTTTCCGGGACCACGAAGTTTGAGGTCGACTTCAGCGATTTCAAAACCGTCATTCGTGCCCACCATGGTTTCCATCCTTGTTTTACTGTCAGAGCTCAATTTGTGGCTCGTCATCAGGATGCAATAACTCTGGTCGGCGCCACGACCCACACGGCCGCGCAATTGGTGGAGTTGCGAAAGCCCAAAGCGTTCCGCACTTTCTATAATCATCACCGAGGCATTAGGTACATTAACGCCTACTTCAATAACCGTAGTTGCGACCATAATGTTGGTTTTACCTTCCGAAAAGCGTTTCATCTCCGCGTCTTTATCCGCGGGTTTCATCTTTCCGTGCAGTATGGAAATGGAATATTGAGGCAACGGGAAATCACGAGAAATGCTCTCGTAACCGTCCATTAAATCTTTGAAATCCATTTTCTCCGATTCCTGGATCAACGGATAGACAATGTAAATCTGCCGCCCGATGGCAATCTCGTCCCGAAGGAATTTCCAAACTTTAAGTCGGTTGGAGTCAAAACGATGCACGGTTTGGATGGGTTTTCTCCCCGGAGGCAATTCGTCAATCACTGAGATGTCGAGATCGCCATACAAGCTCATCGCCAGTGTTCTTGGAATGGGCGTTGCCGTCATCACCAGAACGTGCGGCGGAATCGTGTTCTTTTTCCACAGTTTGGAACGTTGCTCGACACCAAAACGGTGTTGCTCGTCAATGACCGCCAGTCCCAAATTATTGAATTTCACCTTGTCTTCCAGCAGGGCATGTGTTCCGATAAGGATTTGCAAGCTTCCGTCCTCCAGTTCTTCATGTATGATTCTTCGTGCTGCAGTTTTACTTGAGCCAGTCAGTAGTTTGATGTTTATGTTCAGCTCATTAGCGAGTTCTGACAATCCGATAAAGTGCTGGTTTGCCAGGATTTCCGTGGGCGCCATAAGACAGGCCTGAAAGCCATTATCGATCGCGAGTAACATGCTCATAAAAGCCACGATGGTTTTTCCCGAACCCACATCGCCCTGAAGCAATCGGTTCATTTGGGCATTGGTGCCCATGTCTGTCCGTATTTCTTTTATAACCCTTTTTTGTGCGCCAGTGAGTTCAAAAGGCAAGTGGTTTTGGTAAAATTCATTGAAATTTTCGCCCACTTTCGTGAAAGGATGACCTTTTATCTTGTGTTTCTGAACGAGGTTTTTAGTGATCAGCTGCAACTGGATAAAGAACAATTCCTCAAAAACCAAACGGAATTTGGCTTTAGCCAAGGCCTCCGCACTTTTGGGAAAATGGATGTTGAAAAGAGCAGCTTTTTTCGGAATCAGCTGCAATTCGGCAATCAGGTAATCGGGCAGGGTTTCGGTAAACAAGTTTTGCGTTTCCAGGAACAGCTGCTGCATCATTTTGTTGACCACCCGATTTGAAATCCCTCGGTTGGTCAGGGTTTCAGTAGAAGGATAAACGGGTTGCATGGCGGAACGCAAACTCTGTTCGTGTTCGCTCAGCAACTCGATTTCAGGATGCGACATGTTGTAGGTTCCGTTAAAGGAAGTGCATTTCCCGAAAATCACGCTGATTTCGTTTATTTTTAAGGATTCACGAATCCACTTGTGTCCCTGAAACCAAACCAGTTCCATCTGTCCCGTATCATCGACAAATGTGGCGACCAGGCGTTTTCTACCTTTACCGAACTCCACCGTTTTGACATTGATGATCTTGCCGATAATCTGAACCTCGGCCACATTATTTTGCAACTCGTTGATTTTGTAATAACGGGTACGGTCAATATAACGGTTGGGGTAAAAATTGATCAAGTCCTTGTACTTATGTATCCCCAATTCCTTGCGCAGCAATTCGCCCCGACTGGGACCAACGCCTTTCAGGTATTCAATGGGAGTAAGCAGTGGGTTGTTCATTATGATTTATTGGACAAGGATGACACGGATTTGCAAAAGCAAAAACGCAGATTAAAACGGATTTTTATTTTGATGAAGCGAAGATAGTTTTTTGTTTGGCAATTTGGAAACGAGATTGTTTGAAAGTTATGTAAGAAAAAGAAGTATATTTGAGTTTAATTTTTAATTTATAAAATGAATAAATTTTCAATAATACTTGGGTTTTGCTTGATTTTCAGCTATGGGTTTTCGCAATCGTCATTAAAAAACGAAAATATAAAACAATTATTAGAGTTAACAGGTTCTGGGAGAATTGGTACACAAGTAGCACAAAATATAATTTCTAGTTTTAAAACATCATTTCCCAACGTTCCTGAGGAATATTGGGATAATTGCATGAAAGAAATGGATGCAGATGCTATAATAAGTTTAATAATACCTATATATGATAAGTACTATTCAGATGAAGAAATCCAACAATTAACAGCATTTTATCAATCAGAAATTGGAAAAAAAATCATTAAAACCATGCCAATTATAGTAAAAGAATCCATGGAAGTTGGTAAAACTTGGGGAATGCAAATAGGTGAAAAAGTGATGAATGATTTGGAGGAAAAAGGATTTGTAAAAAAACAAGAAAATTATAAAAACAATATTGAATGAAAAAAACACTATTACTCTTAGCATTTTTGTTTGTTTTAAATGCTTTCTCGCAAGAAAAAAAAATGTGGGCGAAATCAATTATTAATCAAAAAGCACCAAAAATCACCGTTGAAGAATGGCTTTCTGATAAGCCTAATACAAAAGGAAAATTTGTATTAATAGATTTTTGGGCGACTTGGTGTGGCCCATGTAAAAGAGCAATTCCAGAATTAAACAAGTTTAAAACAGAATTTGAAAATGATCTAGTAGTAATAGGTATTAGCGATGAAACAAAAGAGGAAGTAAATAAACTTATTAATCCTAAAATTGAGTATTATAGCGCAATTGATACCAATAGAAAAATGTATAATTTTCTAGAGATATCTGCTATTCCACATTGTATTTTAATAGATCCTGATGGAATTATACGTTGGGAAGGTTATCCAATATTAAGAGGATATGAGCTAACATCTGAAGTTATAAAAGAAATTATTGAGAAATATAAACAATAAAATATTAAATTTAAAACTCACTTCACAAGAACCATTAATATGAATAAAACAACTATTCTATTTATTTTTTTGATCTCAATTTCCGTTTACGGTCAGGATTTTGAAGGTAGAATTGAATATAAATTATCATATTATCAAAAGGATAGTAAAGCGCTTATTGATTCTCCTGAAATTATAAAATTACTGGGAGATACATCTATATTTATAACCAAGAAAGGATTTTACAAACAAATTACGAACTCTGAATATATGGCTTTTCAACTTTATGACCCTGAAGAAAATAGATTGTACTTTAAGAGCGAAATAGAATCAGATACTTTATTTTATATAGTCGGATCAAAAATAAAAAACACGAAGTTTGAGTATGAAATTATTAAAAACGCCGATATTATCTTGGGACATGTCTGTGATAAATTAAGTGTTAGGGACACTATAGGACAACAAGACTATTATTTTGCAAATGATTTAAAAGTAAGTCCAGAATATTTTCAAAATTTTACCGCTTTTAATAAAAATAAAATTACTGATATTATGAAATCGGTATTTCTTAGAGTTGATTATTCCTTTATTACTTTTATTGCAAGAATGGAAGCTATTACTATTTTGGAAACTAAAGAAAAAGATGAAGACTTTGTTTTACCTCCACATAAAATTTTAATCGAAATGTGATTTTGTGTATTGAAATTTATTCGATTTTCTAACAAAGGAATTTAGGATTGTCTAATCAATAGGTGGTAGCTATTTCTTTGAAATACAGATTGAAGTAGCTTTCAAACAAATAAAAAAAAAGGCGCAAAATTTAAAGAGCTTATTTTTCAAGCAATATTCTAATTTTTTACATTTTTGCAAAAGCAAAAAACAGATTTAGACAATTAAAAACAAAACGATGATATTCTATAAAATTGAAAATTATGGGCTTTAAAAAAACACAGTAAAAAAAAACAAAAAAATAAATTTATGAAAAACGTATGTTCAAATTGTGAGGCAGAAAATGAAATGAGTTCAAAGTATTGTTCCATTTGTGGCTACAAATTGCCAATTGTTGAAAATCATAATATAGAAATTGAAATTGAACAGAAAAAAATAAGCAAACCAGTGAAAAAATGGAACTGGAAAGCAGCTTTAGGTTTCATAGTTGCTTTCATTGCCATGTTTTTTATTACGCAATCTTTTTTCAAACCATCAATAGATAGGCAACTTGTGCAGATTGCAAACGAATTGAACAAAAATTGCCCAATGAATGTTGATCAGTATACCACTTTAAAAAATGCTGTTCCATTGCCAAATAGCACCTTACAATATAATTATACCTTAGTCGAAGTGACAAAAGCAGAAATAGAAATTGACACGGTAAAGAAATATGTTTTTCCGGGACTTTTAGAAAATGCGAAAAGCAGCCCGCAAATGAAATATTTCAGGGATAATAAAGTTACTTTGAATTACAGTTACACGGATAAAAATGGAGTTTTTGTAACGGAGTATACTATAAGCCCTGAAATGTATGAATAGAAAGAAAGCGTGTCAGGTTTTGTAATTGAAATAAAAGGGATTCCCAGTTGGCTGAAGTTAACGAATTCGATTTTTAAACTTGAGATCCATAACTTTATTTTCAAATTTAATAAAATTGTAAATTATACCACAAACGCAATACCTTTGGAATAATTAATAAAAGCTTAAAAAAATGACAACTCATCTCGCACTCCTTCGTGGCATCAATGTTTCCGGACACAACATGATGAAAATGGACCTATTGAAAACGACCTTGGAGAAAATTGGATTCACAAACGTGGAAACCTATATTCAGTCAGGAAATGTTTTCGTGGATACCGAGGAAGAAAATGCCGCCAAAGTGGGGTTTATAATCAAGCAGGAAATTTTTAAAGTCTTTGGCCATGATGTGCCTACAATCATTTTGGGTATAGTTGACTTACAAAAATGTTTTACGAACAACCCTTTTTTGAAAGAAAAAGAATTGGACATAAAAAAAATATATGTTGCCTTCGTTTCGAAAGAGTTGCGCTCTGAAAACATGAATGATTTGAAGATTAGCCAGTTCAAACCTGATGAAGCCCAAATAGACGGAAACAGGATTTTTATAAAGTATGCTGTGGGAGCCGGGAAAACGAGACTGGACCAGAAATACATTGAGAAAAAACTGAATCTCACCGCAACGATCAGGAACTGGAATACGGTGACGCAGTTGCTGAAAATGTACGAGGAGCGATAAATGAATTGAATGGCGGCAAGATTTGCCACGAAATAGGGTCTTTTAGTAAATCTAAACGCTAAAAAAATGAAAAAATCAAATGTCCTTTGTGCTTTGCTGGTGCTTTTTTGTTCTTGTTCCAGTGACAACTTAGAATCAATTTCAACGGATTATCAAGGCAAATGGGAATTGTATAAAATGTCTGGAAGGATTGCAGACTCCGAAACCATGGGGACTGCAATGGAATGGCAAGAATATTACTCCTTCAATCCTGATGGCAGTTTCATCAAATCCAGAACCAGGAACGGTATTAAAACAGAAATATCGGGCAGCTATACGATTTCGAGGCTGCAAGACGAATCTTTTTTTGAGTTGAGCTACAAGACTGATAGTGAAATTATAGGTGGTTGCTACGGTAACAACAAGGAAGAACTTCATATTCTTCCTAACGCTACATTGTCAAGTACGTGGAAAAACTGTGACGGTCCCGGACTGGAATATAAAAAATCGAACTAAGAGCCCTTAAACGGCAATATTCATAATGACTCTTTCATGTTAATCTAAAAGTAAAAAATATGTCTTTAAAACTTTCCTTTATTATCAGCCTATTATTTGCTTCATTTGCAATAGCACAAACCGGAGCACCCACAGATTATTTGTCTTCCCAATTCCATAAGGAAAGAAGGGATGCGCTCCGCAACAAAATGCCCAATAATAGCGTGGCGGTGTTTTTTGGGAATCCCGTTCGCAACCGTGCCAATGATGTAGATTATGTATACCATCAGGATCCCGACTTTTATTACCTAACGGGATATAAAGAGCCCAATTCAGTTTTAGTTGTTTTTTCAAACAACCAAACGAATAAAGAGGGGAAGACCTACAACGAAATATTATATGTCCAAGAGAAAAATCCGCAAGCGGAGCAATGGACCGGAATGCGTTTGGGTATAGAAGGAGCCAAAAAGGATTTGGGTTTTGAGGTCGCCTTAAACGGGAAAGACTTTTTGAACTCGGGCATTGATTACTCCAGTTTTTCTGCCGTGCATTTCAAGAATTTCAATGATGATTATAGAAATTCAAAGCGTGATGGCGCCGATTTGTTCAAATTGGTAGCCGCTTTTAAAACGCAAATTGGATACGACCAAAAGGAAACGCCACAAATGGATTCAAAAATACAAAAGGAGTTGAATCTTAAAAAAAACCTCACCACCAAGAAATCGATTCTGGACACCAAATCCATTAACACTTATATGGCCAGTTTGCGGGAGAAAAAGACCAAGGAAGAAATGGTGCTGCTTACCAAAGCGGTTCGCATCTCGGCCATGGGACAACGCGAAATCATGAAAGCGATGCATCCCGGAATGTCAGAAACCGAAATTCAGGGCGTTCATGAGTTTGTCTATAAAAAGTACGGCAGCGAGTTTGAAGGCTATCCTTCCATCGTTGGGGCCGGGAACAACGGTTGCGTATTGCATTATATCGAAAATAGTAAAACGACAGTGGATAACGAATTGGTTTTGATGGATTTAGGCGCGGAATACCACGGTTATACTGCCGATGTGACTCGCACCATTCCTGCAAACGGTAAATTTTCCCCAGAGCAAAAATTGATATATGATTTGGTTTATCAAGCACAAGAAGCCGGAATAGAAGCAGCAAAAATTGGAAGAACTTTTAAATCCACTGATGTAATTGCTCGTAAAGTAATCTATGACGGTTTAATAAAATTGGGAATTGCTGATTCTGATGAGGAAGCCGCAAAATTTTTCCCACATGGGTTGGGGCACCATATAGGATTGGACGTTCATGATCCAGGTTTATACAATTTGATAGAAGCTAATATGGTCATCACGATAGAACCGGGAATTTATATTCCTAAAGGAAGCGATTGCGATGAAAAATGGTGGGGAATTGCCGTGCGTATCGAAGATGACATTTTGATTACGGCAAACGGCCCGGTAAATTTATCTGCAGAAGCACCGAGAAAATCATCGGAAATTGAAGCGCTGATGAAAGAAAAAAGTGTTTTAGATGCTTTTTTATTGCCCAATTTAGATTAATGTTTTATTTTTAGAATATAAAAAAAGCTCCGAAATTATCGTTTCGGAGCTTTTTGTTTATTATGTGTTAATTAAGTCACAGTACCAAAACCCATAATCAAACGCATCGGAGGCGCTGGTGTCACAAGCTGTATCTGATGAATCTTCTTTTTCGTGTCTTTCGTATTTTCGGTATACGATTTCTCCAATTTCAAAATCAATCGGTTTGGAGAAGATTGGGCCGTCATAGGTAAAGGTATGAAACTCCCCGTTTTCGCCGCATACATCCACGTTTTCAGGCAAATCATTGATGAAATCCTGATCAATCACCCGACCCACAAAGCTTTTGTCGAGATACCGCTCGTTTACGCACACTACGATCGTTTTAAAGCCAAGAGCGATGAATTCTTGTATCAAATCCAATGTTGGCACTTTCCATAGCGGAAAAACGCCCTCAAAGCCTATTTTGGCCAGTTTGTCTTCGCGGTACTTACGCAAATCTTCCAGGAAGATGTCGCCGAAAACGGAATGTGTTACTCCCTGCTCTTTGAGTTTGCCCAACGTTTTATTCATGACTTCCTCGTAGACTTCCATCGTGGGCATTTCGGGGATTTGCATAATCTCCAGCGGCAGCCCGATGCATTTTGCTTGTTGCTGAAGCAATTCTATTCTAACGCCGTGCATCGAGACGCGTTGAAACTGTTGGTTGACACTAGTAAGCAAACAGCTGATTTCAAACTCGGGATCTTGTAAAATTTTATATAGCGCTAAAGCAGAATCTTTTCCGCTGCTCCAGTTAAATAAGGCTTTCTTTTTCAATGTAATTGTGTTGTTTTTTCTCGAGGCAAACTTACAAAATATGTTCAGTTTGTTTACGAAACCTTTGTAACTTTGAAAAATTGACACCTTATATTTTTAAGAATGAAATACTTTTTATTATTTATTTCCTCATTTGCGATCGCACAACAAACTCAATCAGTAGATTTCAAATCGGGTAATGGCCGAATAACAATTAATGCTGCCGAAAAATCAGTTTCAGGTTCCGTTAGTTATTGGTTTGAAGTATTAAAACCGATCGACACCATTAAAATTGATGCGCAAAACATGGAGTTTTCTGAAGTGGAACTAAATCAAAAAGAGTTGCATTTCAGCACGGATGGCAAACAGCTTTTGTTAATTTATCCTTTCAAAAAAGGAAAAAACAATGTCAGCTTCAATTACATGGCGAAACCTAAACAAACGATGTATTTCGTGGGCTCAGAAGAAAAAGACAATTTGCAAATCTGGACGCAGGGGCAAGGGAAATACACCAGCAACTGGTTTCCGAGTTTTGATGACGTTAACGAAAAAGTGATTTTCAACATGGAAGTTGTTTACGATGCTAAATATGATGTAGTTTCAAATGGAGTATTGAAACAAAAAGTGGTAGCTGATGAGGTCGCTTATTGGAAATATGAAATGGAAAAACCAATGAGTTCTTATTTGCTGATGGTTGCCATCGGAAAATATGACATACACGTGCAAAAATCAAAGTGTGGAACCCCGTTGGAACTGTATTTGGAAAACAAAGACGCCGTCAAATTTGAACCCACCTACCGTTATTCGTCACAAATATTTGATTTTTTGGAAAAAGAAATAGGAGTGAAGTACCCTTGGGAAGTATACAAACAAATTCCGGTTCGGGATTTCTTGTACGCGGGAATGGAAAACACTTCGGCAACGCTATTTGCCAGCAGGTATATCGTGGATTCGACGGGCTTTGAGGATCGCAATTACACTAATGTCAATGCGCACGAATTAGCCCACCAATGGTTTGGCAACTTAATCACCGCAGAGAGCGGGAAACACCATTGGCTGCAGGAAGGTTTCGCTACTTATTACGCCTTGTTGGCGGAACGCGAAATTTACGGTGATGATTATTTTTATTCAAAATTATACCAATCGGCACAACAGATAAAATACGCTTCGAGAACTGATTCGATTCCGGTTTTGAATGCCAAAGCCAGTTCGTTGAGCTTTTATCAAAAAGGGGCTTGGGCGCTATTTGTATTGCATGACGCATTAGGGGATACGGCATTTAAAAAAGCGGTACGCAGTTATTTGAAAAAGTATGCGTTTCAAAACGTGACAACAGAAAACTTCTTTGATGAAATCAAGAAGGTGTCGGATTACGACTTGGACAAATTCAGTAAAGCGTGGCTTGAGTCAACGGAATTTAACGACCAAACAGCCAGCGCCTTACTGGTTAAAAACAAAATGATTCGGTTGTTGTTTGAGGTGGAGAAATTGAAGAAAAAACCGTTGGCTGAAAAGGACGTTTTCTTCGAAAAAGTAATGCAAGCGGATGCTTATTTTACGGTTAAAGAGGCTATTATTGACCAACTAAAAAACGAAAATTTTGCAGCCAAGAAACAATTGTTGCATTTTGCCTTGGCGACAAATGATGTACAAGTGCGGCAGGAAGTGGCTGGCTCATTAGCTGATATTCCAGAAGATTTCAGGGAAGAATACGAGACGCTGTTGAACGATAAGTCATATCAAACACAAGAAACGGCCCTGTATAATTTGTGGAACAATTTTCCCGAATTTAGGGTTAAATATCTAGAAGAATCCAAAAATTGGATTGGCTTCAACGATTATAATCTAAGGACGTTATGGCTGTCATTGGCCTTGTCGACGCCAGATTATTCAACAAACAATGGCGCTTTAATTGAGGAATTGATCAATTATTCGTCCATCAATTACGAGGCTATCACAAGACAAAACGCCTTGACGAAACTCATCGCTTTTCAGTTAGTAAACGATACGGTTTTGCGAAATCTGGTCGGAGCCACAACGCATCATATGTGGCAGTTTTCTAAATTTGGAAGAGACAACATTCGGGTTCTATTGAAAAATTCCGAAATGAGAACTTCCTTTGAGCACATTTTACCTGATTTGAATGAAAAGGAGCAGTTTCAATTGGATCGGCTGTTGAAAGAATAACGGTCTACCACAATTGGCCTACTTCGTTTTTTATAAAGGCAAGTGCTGCGCTGCTCGGAGATGGTTTTTCCAATAAATCACTGATAATAACTTCCCGCAGGCTATTGGCATCGGTCACTTTTTCATTTTTTGCCGCCAAACGAACCATTTGTATGGTCGCATTTTTGGCCGTTACAATAATGGACCAGCATTCATCTGAGATGTAGATCTGTTGTGTCATATTATGCTCAAACTCCTGCTCGATCTGGGCGATTACAAAATTTCGGTATTCGTTTTTGTCCTCGGAAAGAGGTGTGATTCTAACCAACAATTGAGAAGGATTGATGCGTTCCATGAATAAAGCCATTCTTTCGTATGCCTGTAATCGCAGCGGTAAAGTTGCTGCCTGATTGTCTTTTTGAAGCAACCATCGTCTCGTGTTTTGTTGGTCTTTAAAATGGGAATTGAATAGTAAATAAGCGACAGCTCCAGTTATTAGTGAAGGAAGCGTATAGGCGATTATTTCTGTTATAGTGGTTGAATCCATTGCGATATAAATTTTGAGTAGCAAAAATATGCTTTTTGATGAGAAATCCACTTCGATTGTATTGTAATAAATAAATGGAATGGTATTTTTACGAATTATATTGGGGAATGTGGTTCATTTTTGAGTTTATCGGTTTTAATTTTTTTCGAACAGTCAATGGAGTCTTATATCATTATTTTGCTTTGCGTAGCGGCTTTCGGGGCCGGATTTATTGATGCCATCGTGGGCGGCGGCGGACTGATCCAAACGCCGGCCGGGCTTATTTTACTGCCTAATCTGCCTGTTTCGACCGTTATCGGTACTTTGAAAATCCCCGCCTTCAGCGGAACCTCCTTTGCTGCCTATCAATACCTCAAAAAGGTAACCATGAATTGGAAGCTATTGCTAATTATGATGGTCTTGGCTTTGCCTTCCGCTTTTTTGGGCTCGACTTTGTTGACCTATATGAGCAACGATTTCATGAAACCCTTATTGCTTTTTATCCTTTCGCTTTTGGCGATATATACCTACGCCAAGAAAAATTTTGGACAGCATGTCGAGAAAAACATTTCTGAAAGAACCCAAATTTTCAACGCTATCGGTATCAGTTTCATTGTTGGTTTTTATGACGGTTTTATTGGTCCTGGCACTGGAAGTTTCTTGGTCGTCGCTTTCATCGCCTTGATGGGCTTTGACTTCTTGCACGCTTCCGCAAATGCCAAAATGGTGAATCTGGCGACTAATTTTGGGTCGATATGCCTATTTGTTTTAAAAGGAAAGATTATATGGGCAATAGCGGTTCCCATGGCGGTTTGCAATGCCATTGGCGGGTTTGTTGGGGCAAAATTGGCCATTTCGAAGGGGAATAATTTTATTCGGATTTTCTTTTTGGTTGTCGTGGTGGGGACCTTGCTTCGGTTTGCCTATGATGTTTTTTGGAACAAATGATTTTATTTGAAAAGTATTACCATTTCCTGACTTTTTTCCTAAAAGTGCGTTTTTAAAACTTTTATCACATCGAACTTTATTAACTCTTAAATTCTTATTTTTGCATAAATAGAAAATTCCCATGCAGAAATACATTGCCCAACTTAACGAAGCACAACGCGAACCCGTATTACAGAAAGACGGGCCAATGATTATTATAGCTGGTGCCGGTTCAGGAAAAACACGTGTGTTGACTATACGAATTGCCTATTTGATGCACCAGGGAGTGGACGCGTTCAACATTTTATCACTAACCTTTACCAATAAGGCAGCGCGTGAAATGAAAAAGCGTATTTCGGACATTGTGGGTTCCAGTGAAGCCAAAAACCTATGGATGGGAACTTTTCACTCGGTTTTTGCCAGAATTCTGCGTTCCGAAGCGTCTCTTTTGGGCTATCCCTCAAATTTCACCATTTATGATTCTCAGGATTCCCTTCGCGCTATTTCTGGAATCATCAAGGAAATGCAGTTGGACAGGGATGTCTATAAGCCCAAGCAGGTATTGAGCAGAATTTCGAATTTTAAAAATAGTCTGATTACCGTAAAAGCCTATTTTAACGATCCTGATTTGCAGGAAGCGGATGCCATGTCCAAAAAGCCTCGTATGGGTGAACTGTACCAGAAATATGTAGAAAGATGTTTCAAGTCGGGCGCGATGGATTTTGACGATTTGTTGCTTAAAACCAATGAATTGTTGACCCGTTTTCCGGAGGTGTTGGCGAAATACCAAAACCGTTTTCGTTATATTTTGGTGGATGAGTACCAGGATACCAATCACTCACAATATTTGATTGTTAGGGCCTTATCCGATAAGTTCCAGAATATATGCGTGGTGGGGGATGATGCGCAAAGTATCTATGCCTTCCGTGGCGCCAATATCAATAACATCCTGAATTTCCAAAAGGATTATGAGGGCGTGAAAACATTTAGACTCGAGCAAAATTATCGCTCGACAAAAAATATCGTCGAAGCGGCCAACACCATTATCGACAAAAACAAAACCAAACTGGACAAAATTGTCTGGACTGCCAATGATTTCGGTCCAAAGATAAAAGTGCACCGCAGCATGACCGATGCCGAAGAGGGACGTTTTGTTGCCAGTACCATTTTCGAACAAAAGATGCAAAACCAAATGAACAATGGTCAATTTGCGATTCTATACCGCACCAACGCGCAATCGCGCTCGATGGAGGACGCGCTGAGGAAGCGTGACATTCCGTATCGAATTTACGGAGGCTTGTCCTTTTATCAAAGGAAAGAAATCAAGGATGTACTGTGTTATTTGCGATTGGTTATCAATCCAAAAGATGAGGAAGCATTGATGCGAGTTATTAATTACCCTGCTCGGGGTATTGGTAATACCACTATCGAAAAATTATTGGTTGCCGCCAATCATTACAAGCGTTCTATCTTTGAGGTAATGCAAAATATTGACAAAATTGACTTGAAATTGAATTCTGGAACCAAACAAAAGCTCCTTGATTTTGTTACCATGATCCAGAGTTTTCAGGTGATAAACGAAAACCAGGATGCTTTTTATATAACGGATCACGTTTCCAAGAAAACGGGCTTGGTACAGGAACTTAAGAAAGATGCCACTCCCGAGGGAATGGCCAAAGTTCAAAACATAGAAGAGTTGTTAAACGGTATCAAGGATTTTACCGAAGGCCAAAAAGAAATTGACGGAGCGCGAGGCGCCTTATCAGAATTTATGGAAGATGTGGCATTGGCAACGGACTTAGACAAAGACACCAGCGATGAAGACCGCGTGGCTTTGATGACGATCCACTTGGCCAAAGGGCTGGAATTTCCTCATGTTTTCGTGGTGGGTATGGAAGAGGATTTGTTTCCTTCCGCGATGAGCATGAGTACGAGAAGCGAATTGGAGGAAGAGCGACGACTGTTTTATGTTGCTTTGACGCGTGCGGAGCATCAGGCTTATTTGACGTATGCGCAATCCCGTTACCGCTGGGGTAAATTGACCGATAGCGAACCTTCCCGTTTTATTGAGGAGATTGACCCGCAATATCTGGAATATCTTACGCCCGCAGAAAATAATTACCGCTACAAACCGATGATTGACAGCGACATTTTTGGCGATGTCGATAAATCAAAATTGCGTCTGGCAAAACCGGCCAATGGCACGCCACCAAAACATAGCGTTAATGGTGAGCCAAAATCGGATATAAATGTGCGGAAATTGAAGCCTATATCGGAGAAATCTTCTTCGGGAAATGCTAATTTATTTGATAATCAACTGGTAGCCGGAAATGTAGTGATGCATGAACGCTTCGGTAAAGGACAGGTGCTGAACCTGGAAGGAGGAGGCGCGGATAAGAAAGCTGAAATCAAATTTGAAGTTGGCGGAATCAAGAAATTATTGTTGCGTTTTGCAAAGTTGGATATTATCGGGTAAAAAAAGTTTAAAGTTTAAGGTTTTAAGTTGTTGCAAAACTACAAAACCTGAAATTTTAAACCTGAAACTTTAAACTAAAAAATATGGCTCAATTTATTAAAATATATCCTGACAAGCCCAGTGAGGCTGCTATTGCCAAAGTGGTAAAGGTGCTGAAAGACGGCGGTTTGGTTATTTACCCAACTGATACAGTTTACGGATTGGGATGCGACATCACAAATACAAAGGCTTTGGAACGTATTGCCAAAATAAAGGGAATAAAGCTCGATAAGGCCAATTTTTCGTTTGTTTGCCATGATTTGAGCAACATATCCGATTACGTTAAGCAAATTGATACCGCCACTTTTAAAATATTGAAAAGAGCCTTGCCGGGGCCTTACACTTTTATTTTGCCGGGAAATAACAGTTTGCCTAAGGAATTCAAGAAAAAAACAACAGTGGGAATACGTGTACCGGATAATTCCATTGCATTAGAGATTGTACGACAATTAGGAAACCCAATCGTTTCGACCTCGATCCACGATGACGATGATGTAATAGAATATACAACTGATCCGGAGTTGATTTTCGAGAAATGGCAGAACCTTGTTGATATGGTTATAGATGGCGGTTACGGCGATAATGTGGGTTCAACCATTATTGATTTATCGGGAGACGAACCTGAAGTAATAAGAGAAGGTAAAGGAAGTCTGGACATTCTTTAGAAAGTGCTTAGTATTCAATATAAAACAAAAAAAACGTCTCGAATATCGAGACGTTTTTATTTATATCAAAATGAAGTTAAAAACTATTGTTTTTGTTTTTTCATTTCTTTTTCAATCATATCGTAGAATTGATCGATTTTAGGCAATACAACAATACGAGTTCTTCTGTTACGAGCTCTGTTTTCAGCAGAATCATTCGCAACTAAAGGAATGTAAGAACTTCTTCCCGCAGCTATCAATTGCGCCGGATTCACTTTCAATTCATTTGTCAATACTCTAATGATAGAAGTAGAACGTTTCACACTTAAATCCCAGTTGTCAAGTAAAACACCGTTTCCAATGTAAGGAACGCTATCAGTATGTCCTTCAACCATACATTCAAAATCAGGCTTGTCGTTAACCACTTTAGCCACTTTAGCTAAAACACCTTTTGCTTTGTCAGAAACAACGTAGCTTCCTGTTTTGAATAACAACTTATCAGCGATTGAGATAAATACAACTCCTTTTTCAACATTAATTTCAATATCCGGATCATTAAATCCTACTGAACTTTTTAAACTAGTTACTAAAGCAAGTGTAACACTGTCTTTTTTAGTTAATGCATCTTGCATTCTAGTAATTTTCAAATCTTTCTCTTTGATTGATTCTAATGCTTTTTCTATATTATCGGCACCTTTGGAAGTCAAGATAGTCATGTCTTTGGAAGTGTTGATAAGAGTCTGGTTATGCTCTTTTAAACCTTCTACCGCAGCGGTAAGGCCTGCTTTCTCTTCTAAACATGAGTTTAATTTTACTGTACAAGTATTCAGTAAATCTTGTGTCTCCTTGTTTCTGGCTTCTAAATCAGTGTATTTCTTTTTGGAAACACAAGAGGTTAAAAGTGCTAAAACCGATAATGCAATTACAATTTTTTTCATAGATTTTTTTGTTAGGTTCAATGCAAAGTTAGTTTTTAATGATTAGATATTTGGTATAATTTATTGTTAAAATCACTTAACAAATACCTTGCCACCATTAATGTAGTAGCTGCAAACGATACTTTTGGTATTATAGTATTTTTTCAGTTGAAATCCCCCTCTTTTTTTGTAAGTGTTTGAAAACAAACCATAAAAAGAAGCGTGTGCTTTCAAAACAGCAATGAAATGAATAAAATTTCCTTGAAAAATAAATTGAATTCCCGCGATTCCGTCTAACAGCATGCGCTGTAGCAGAACGGAATATAACGTTTCCTTTGGTAAATTTTTGGTTAACATTAACAATGAATTTCTGAAATTCAAGAAGGTTTTCTTTGGATTGCCTTGCTGTAAGGTTGCGCCTCCCACATGATAGACCACCGATTTATGGTTGTATTTTATTTTGTATCCTTGATTGAAAGCACGCCAGCACAAATCGATCTCTTCCTGATGGGCAAAAAAATCATCGTCAAAACCGTTCAATTCCTTATAAAAGGAACTGCGTATAAAAAAGCAAGCACCCGATGCCCAGAATATCTCCCGGTCATCATCATACTGGCCTTCGTCTTTTTCTATTGTGTCAAAAATACGTCCGCGGCAATATGGATAACCGTATTTATCGATGAAGCCGCCTGCAGCTCCGGCATATTCAAAGTAGTCTTTATTTTTGAAGTCCAATATTTTAGGTTGGATGATGGCTGTTTCAGGTTCTTTTTCGAAAGTTTCGATGATGGGTAGCAGCCAATTTTCGGTTACCTCGATATCTGAATTGACTAAAGCGTAGATTTCGGCATCAATGTGCTTCAGGGCCTCATTGTATCCGCGCGCAAAACCGAAGTTATTGTCGTTTCTTACAATTTCCACCGTTGGAAAATTAGCCATCACAAACGAAATGGAATCATCCGTGGAGGCATTGTCGGCAAGGTAGACGGTCGCTTCATGCGAAAACTGCAGAATGGAAGGCAAAAACTGCTCCAATAAAGTAACTCCATTCCAATTGAGGATAACGACTGCTATTTTCATTTTGTTTATTTAAGTAGTGTAATTTGGAAGTTCCGCAAGAAACTGATATTTTTCATTTTCAAAATCCATTTGGCAAAAATAATGATCCAAGCCATTGGTCACCATCAAAAATTGAGCATCCAGGGTCATGTTGTAACGTGCGATCTGGTCAAATGCGGCTTGTGCAATTTTTATTTCAGGAGCCTTACATTCAATCAGGATATAAATGGAACCGTCAGGATTATAAACCACCACATCATATCTTTTGCGCAATCCGTTGACTTTTAGAACCTTTTCAACGTTTATATGAGATTTCGGGTAGTTTTTTTCTTCTAATAAAAACCGTACGACATGCTGGCGAACCCATTCTTCCGGTGTTAGAACGATAAATTTTTTCCTGATTTCATCAAAAATAGCCACTTTATTTTCGCTATTTTTGAATCGAAAAGAATAAGAATAAAAATTTAGTTTTTGCATGAAGCAAAAATAGTTATTTAGTTTAAAGTTTAACAAGTTGCGACAAACTTTAAACTTTAGGCTTTAAACCAAAAATATGGACGAGGTTATAAAGATTTTAAATAACATAAAAGGCGGAAACATCAAGCCGATTTACTTCTTGATGGGAGAAGAAGCCTATTACATCGACATCATATCTGATTATATTGAGAAAAACGTGCTTTCTGAGGAAGAAAAAGGGTTCAACCAGACCGTATTATATGGTAGGGATGTGTCAGTTGAAGACATAGTTTCGACGGCCAAACGGTACCCTATGATGGCGGAACGGCAGGTGGTGATCGTCAAAGAGGCCCAAGATCTCAGTCGCACCATCGACAAACTCGAGAGTTATGCCGAAAATCCGATGCTGACTACCGTTTTGGTCATTTGCTATAAATACAAAACGCTGGACAAACGAAAAAAAACGACCAAATTATTGGCAAAGTCGGGGCTTGTTTACGAAAGTAAAAAACTGTACGAAAATCAGGTTGGAGACTGGATAAAACGCATATTGGCGGGTAAAAAATATACCATCGAGCCTAAAGCCAACGCTATGTTGGTCGAATTTTTAGGCAACAATTTGGGAAAAATAAACAATGAACTCGAGAAACTGCAAATTGTCTTGCCCAAAGGAAGTGTAATCACAGCAAAAGACATCGAGGAAAACATAGGGTTCAGCAAGGATTTCAATGTGTTCGAATTAAGAAAGGCGATAGGGGAGCGCAACCAACTCAAAGCGTATACTATTGCTGAGAATTTCGCCAATAACCCAAAAGAAAATCCAATGGTGGTTACCACGAGTTTGGTTTTCGGTTTCTTTATACAATTGCTCAAATACCATGGACTAAAAGACAGGAACCCTAAGAATGTCGCTGCCGTTATAGGCGTTAATCCTTTTTTTATGAAAGAATATGACGTTGCCCTAAAGAATTACCCAATGAAAAAGGTTAGCCAGATTGTGGCTTCCCTAAGGGATATAGACGTAAAAAGCAAAGGGGTCGGGGCAAATGCGATGTCAA
>Ga0209320_10000256_pt1 | contig 27562 bp, 26 predicted proteins | sample Rifsed13ft4_FD_184008 | JGI IMG/M metagenome (GOLD analysis project Ga0209320, IMG submission 184008) | Soil microbial communities from Rifle, Colorado, USA - sediment 13ft 4 (version 2) | ecosystem: Environmental > Terrestrial > Deep subsurface > Rock core/Sediment | place: Rifle, Colorado... | reverse complement strand
TATCTTAGTGCTTAGTGGAACGATTCTATCTTTTTTGCCTTTAGAGTTTTTAAGTAATACAATATTTCTCAAAGAATCTATATGAACAGGTTGAAGTGCCAATAATTCGCCACAGCGCAAACCACAACTGTAAATCAGCGAAAGCATCATTTTATGTTTGATATTGCTGTGTGCATTTAATATCAATTTTATTTCTTCTTTGCTCAAAACATTAGGCAATAGTTTGGCTCGTTTTGGTCGATGAATTTTATCAACTTCAATTTTTGTTTCTCTGACTGTCATAAAATACAGTTTTATCGCATTAACGGTTTGATTCTGGTACGAAGCCGAAAGATTATTCTTTAGAATATACTCGTTGTTATAGATAATCACGTCCTCATTATTGATTTCTACAACTGATTTTTCGCGATAGAAAATCAGGAAAGATTTTAAGGCCTCGCTGTAGGTAGTAATAGTGCTTTCGCTGTAGCGTTTAGAACGAAGCCATTGTTTGAATTTCTCTATTTGAACAATCCCCTCGGCGGAAGGGTGCGAATTTGTCAGGGGTTCTATCTTGAAACGTTCTCTATTTTCGATTGTATCTGGGATATGCCAAACCGTTTTTTGTTGGCTCCATCGTGCTCCTTCTATTTGTTTGATACGGATAATCAGGTCTTTGTTTTTTTCAAAATAAACGGCAATTCTATTTTCGCTATTGTGTTTTATCAGTTTTGCTGCCCAAGTCATATCGTGTTGATTTTGTGATTGAAAGATACTATTTTTTTACAAATATTGTGTTGTTATCGCAATGGTTCTCGAATTATAGCAGCTTTTTTGCGTGAGGGATAGCAGTGGAAATCCTTTTATGAAGCGCAGCGGAATAAAAGATTATAGCGAATAGCCCGACCTTTTTAGGGCACGCCCCAATTGATTTGCTAAATGGTAATTAATTTTTTAAATAATCTAATTATTGAGGTTTCTTCCGAAAGTGTATTGAAATTTTGATTGTCATCCCGATCGCTTTCGGGACACTTTTTCATTTCTTTGGGAATAAATATTTTTTTTGATGCTGGTTTCAAATTAACCTATCTTTGCGCGCCGAACAATCGGAAGAAATACGCCAATATGAAGTTTGATTTATTACAAAAAGACCCGCAGTCGAAAGCCAGAGCGGGAAGCATTACTACTGATCACGGTGTGATTGAAACGCCAATTTTTATGCCCGTGGGTACTGTAGCCTCAGTAAAAGGGGTGCACCAGAGGGAATTGAAAGAAGATATAAACCCGGATATTATCCTGGGAAACACCTACCATTTATACCTGCGTCCGCAAACCGAAATCCTCGAGAAAGCAGGTGGATTGCATAAATTCATGAACTGGGACCGTAATATTTTGACGGATTCTGGTGGATACCAAGTGTATTCGCTTTCGGCCAACCGAAAAATTAAGGAAGAAGGAGTGAAGTTCAAATCGCATATTGACGGTTCGAACCACTTTTTTACGCCCGAGAATGTGATGGAAATTCAGCGTACCATAGGCGCCGATATCATCATGGCTTTTGACGAGTGTACGCCTTACCCTTGTGACTATAATTACGCGAAACGCTCCATGAAAATGACGCACCGTTGGCTTGACCGATGTGTGAACCATTTGGATAAAGTACCCGTGAAATACGGATACGACCAAGCTTTTTTCCCTATTGTTCAGGGAAGTTGCTATAAGGACTTGCGTCAGCAATCAGCGGAATATATCGCAAATTCTAACCAAGTGGGGAACGCCATCGGTGGACTTTCGGTAGGGGAACCTGCGGAGGAAATGTACGCGATGACGGAAATAGTTTGCGAAATATTGCCCGAAGACAAACCCCGTTACCTGATGGGCGTGGGAACTCCGATCAATATTTTGGAAAACATTGCCCTTGGGATCGACATGTTTGACTGTGTGATGCCTACGCGTAACGCCAGAAACGGAATGCTGTTTACCGCAAACGGTACGATCAATATCAAGAACAAGAAATGGGAAGATGATTTTTCGCCAATTGACGAAATGGCCATCACCTATGTGGACACGGAATACACTAAAGCATATTTGCGTCACTTGTTTGCCGCCAATGAATACTTGGGGAAACAAATCGCCACGATTCACAACCTTGGGTTTTATATGTGGTTGGTTCGTGAGGCCAGAAAACATATCTTAGCGGGCGATTTCAGACCTTGGAAAGAAATGATGGTGAAGAATATGAGCCAGAGATTATAAATTAGGTTTTGGGTATTAGGTTTTAGGAACTGGAACCCAACACCCAATACCCAATATGCTAAAAAATATGTTAACAATAATAGATAAATACATCCTGAAAAGATACTTGGCCACTTTTGCGGCTATGTTGTTGATGTTTATACCTATTGGGATTATCATTGACGTATCGGAGAAGGTGAATAAAATGATAGAAAACAAAATTCCGTTATTGGAAATTGCGATTTACTATTATCATTTTACGATCTATTTCGCCAACAACTTGTTTCCGATTTTTCTGTTTTTGTCCATCATTTGGTTTACGTCAAAACTGGCCAACAACACGGAGATTATTGCCGTTTTAGGCTCGGGAATTTCTTTTACGCGCTTTTTGAGACCCTATATTATCGGTGCTTCGATTATTTCGGTTTTCGTATTGTTGATGGGTTTCTGGGTCGTTCCGGCGTCGAGCGAAGGCTTCAACAACTTCAGGTACACCTACCTCAAAGGGGGAGGGAAGGAGCAGATGCGTGGGGACAATACAGACGTTTACAGGCAAATTAACGACAATGAGTTTCTGTATGTCAACAGTTTCAATCCTGTATCTAATGTAGCCTTTAATTTTGCTTTAGAAAAATTCAAGAAGGACCAGCTGGTCTCTAAAATTACCGCCAGCAGAATAAAATGGAATCCCAAAGACAGTACCTATACCATGTATGATTACACGAAAAGGACCATTGGACCACTGGGCGATAAAATTGAGAAAATGCCAGAGAAAAATACCAAGTTCAGTTTTGAGCTCGAAGATTTGACTCCTGTAGTATATATTGCCGAAACGTTGAGTTTGAGTGAACTGTACGATTTTATCGACAAGGAAAAGAAGAGAGGTTCTTCTAATATCAATGTGTATATGGTCGTGTTATATAAGAAATTCAGCGTTCCGGTTTCGGCCTTCATATTGACCATAATAGCCGTTTCTGTCTCTGCGATGAAGAGAAGGGGGGGAATGGGGATGAACCTAACCATAGGAATCGCATTGGCGTTTGCCTATGTATTTTTTGACAAAATATTTGGCGTACTTGCCGAAAAATCAACTTTTTCGCCGCTGATAGCAGTTTGGTTCCCTAATTTCGCTTTCGGAATTTTAGCGATTTTTTTACTACGGAATGCAAAACGATAAATTCAAAAGTTACTTAAATCTCCATCTGATTGTGTTCATATGGGGTTTCACGGCCATATTGGGCGCCTTGATCACCATTACCGCCGATGCGATCGTTTGGTATCGCATGCTACTTGCGGCGGTGTTCCTGTCAGCTTTTATCGCCTTCAATAAAAAATCGTTTCGGATTCCCGCCAGATCGTTTGTCAAACTGATTTTTGTGGGTTTGTTGATTGCCCTACATTGGATTACTTTTTTTCATGCCATTCACGTCTCTAATGTTTCGATAACGCTTTCCATTTTTTCATTGGGTGCTTTTTTTGCATCGCTGCTGGAACCGCTTTTTTACGGTAGAAAAGTATTGTGGTATGAAGTGCTCTTTGGTCTCGTTATCATTGCGGGACTGGGAATGATCATGAAAGTTGAAGTTAGCTACCTGGAGGGAATGTTGTATGCTTTGGTTTCCATTATTCTGGGCGTGTTGTTTACGCTCATGAATGGCAAACTGATCGAAAACCACGACAGTTCAGTGATCTCTTTCTATGAGTTCATTTCTGGGGTTTTCTTTATTTCGATTTATTTTTTATACCAAAACAAATTCTCGACAGATTTCTTTGTTTTGACCTTCAATAACTGGATGCTGATTTTGATTTTGGCTTCTATTTGTACAGCCTATGCGTTTACCGCATCGGTGAAAGTGATGGAGAAATTGAGTCCTTATACGGTGATGCTTACCACTAACTTAGAACCGGTTTACGGGATAATTTTGGCCTATTTCATCATCGGGGGAAAAGAAAAAATGAGCATTTCGTTTTATATTGGAGCCGTAATAATACTGATTACCGTGATCCTGAACGGAATTATCAAACACAAGGACAAAGCGGTCTAATAGTGACCGCCATTAGCTTTTGGATTCAAACAGGCTAAGTAATGGCCCTAAGAATTTTATTTTCAGTAATTTAGCCTTCATAAATGCATTAATTCCGAATTGAATAATGAAAAAAAACAGAAAATTAATAGGGTTTTCACTGTTTGTCATAGTATTGGTTTTCGCGGGAAAATATGTTTATGACATGAATATCAACCACAATTTCGAGACAATTACCGAAGGGAAAGTGTACAAGTCGGGGGTCATTCCGCCAGATGAAATAGAAAGCTATGTCAAGAAATACCATATAAAATCAATTGTTGACTTGCGCATGCCGGGCACAAATGATTTGGTTTTAAACCCGGAGAAACCGGGTGAATTGCAGTCGGAAAAGTCGGCGGTTGCGAAAATAGGAGGCGTGAATTATTTTAGTAATCCTTCCGAGCAAGTGCCTAACGAAAAAAACATTGCCACATTCACTAAGATAATGGACAACAAGGATAACTATCCGGTACTGATACACTGTTACCATGGCACGGGAAGGGCCGAAATGTACTCCGCTTTGTACCGCATTGAATACGAAAAATTCACGAACGAAGAGGCGCGACAAGGCGTTAGAGCTTTGATAAAATTCAGCTCTTTTGATGACGGAACGCCAAAAGGAGAGTACCTGAAAGCATACCAAACAAGAAGTGAATTGGCTACCAAAAAGTAGTGCGTTTTTTAGTAAATTAAGATTTTTCTTGTAGAGTGAATTTAAAGTAGTCAATCACGGTTAGTGATTATAAGAGCAGCCCGTAAAGTATTTGTATAGAATTATTTACCAAATTTAAACTCGGAATCGGTGCCGATTTTCGCAGAAGCTCCGACCATTTTGGAATGTGTTGAGGGAGGGTTTCGCCACTTAATTCAAAAATAAAAGGCTGCAAACGATTTAATATTTTATATTTGCAGCTCGAATAAAAATCAAAAACGCACAAATCCTATGGAATATTTAGATTTTGAGCTTCCTATAAAAGAACTAGAAGATCAGTTAGAAAAGTGTCAAGTGATTGGTCTTGAGTCAGATGTTGATGTGACCAATACATGTAAACAAATCAGCAAGAAACTAATAGAAACCAAAAAAAGCATTTATAAAAACTTGACGGCATGGCAACGTGTACAATTGTCGAGGCATCCAAGCAGACCTTACACCCTAGATCATATTAAAGCGCTTTGCGGAGATACTTTTTTAGAACTTCATGGCGACAGGGGTTTTAAAGATGATAAAGCCATGATAGGTGGTTTAGGTAAAATTGACGGACAATCCTTTATGATTGTCGGACAACAAAAAGGATACAATACTAAAACTCGTCAGTACAGAAACTTTGGGATGGCTAATCCTGAAGGCTATCGTAAAGCATTGCGATTGATGAAAATGGCAGAGAAATTTGGTATTCCAGTTTTAACGCTAATAGATACTCCGGGAGCCTATCCTGGATTGGAAGCGGAAGAGCGCGGACAGGGAGAAGCTATTGCAAGAAATATCTTTGAGATGGTTCGTCTTCAAGTGCCTATTATTACGATTATCGTAGGAGAAGGCGCTTCGGGTGGAGCATTGGGAATAGGTGTGGGAGACCGCGTTTATATGTTGGAAAATACTTGGTATTCGGTGATTTCACCTGAATCATGTTCCTCTATTTTATGGAAAAGCTGGGAGTACAAGGAACAAGCTGCCGAAGCTTTGAAATTAACTTCTGCTGACATGAAAAAGCAAAAATTAATCGATGATATTATACCTGAACCTTTAGGAGGTGCACATTACGATAGAGAGGCTACATACATAACTGTGGAGCAATATATCATGAAAGGATATAATGAATTGAAAGACTTATCAACAAAAGACCTAATCGCCCAGAGGATGGATAAATACAGTAAAATGGGCGAATACAAAGAGTAAAATCTTACAAACACACAACTAATCCGAAGCCTTGCCGTTTCGGATTTTTTTTTGGTTATAAACAAAAAACGCTTACTTATAAACAATTATTTGTAATAAGTCAACAGCAATATTTTTTAATTTTATGTTACTTTCGCTACATGGAAAACTTCAGAAATATAAACCCAATTAAGGTAGATAAAACGACAATTATAAACCTCGAAAAAGGGAAGTTACCACCACAGGTATTAGAACTGGAAGAAGCAGTTCTTGGTGCCATGATGATTGATAAAAAAGGGGTAGATGACGTAATTGACATCTTACAACCGGATGCTTTCTATAAAGATGCGCATAAACATATTTTTGAAGCAATCGTACAGTTGTTCACTGAGACGCAGCCTATTGACTTGTTGACGGTATCGGCGCAATTGAAGAAAAACGCAAAATTAGATTTAGCAGGTGGAGATTTCTACTTGATTCAGCTTACGCAAAAGATTTCCTCATCCGCGCACATTGAATTCCACTCCAGAATTATTCTCCAAAAATTCATTCAGCGAAGTTTGATTCGAATTTCTTCTGAAATAATCGAAGAATCCTATGATGAAACAACGGATGTTTTTGATTTATTGGATAGAGCAGAATCTAAGTTATACGAAGTGACGCAGGGAAATATAAAACGAAGTTCCGAAACGGCGCAGAGTTTGGTATTGCAGGCCAAAAAGCGTATTGAAGAAATTGCTGGTCAGGAAGGATTGAGTGGTGTGGCAACCGGTTTTGAAAAACTGGATAAAATTACCTCAGGATGGCAACCGAGCGATTTAATTATTATAGCGGCAAGACCAGCTATGGGTAAGACCGCATTTGTATTATCGATGGCCAGAAATATGGCAATAGATTACGGGATGCCTGTTGCCTTATTTTCACTGGAGATGGCATCAGTTCAGCTAATCACCCGTTTGATTTCGTCGGAAACAGGTTTGTCATCCGAAAAATTACGTACCGGTAAACTGGAAAAACACGAATGGGAACAATTGAGCACCAAAGTTAAAAACCTGGAAAAAGCGCCATTGTTCATTGACGATACACCTTCGCTATCCATCTTTGATTTAAGGGCCAAAGCAAGACGTTTGGTATCGCAACATGGAATTCGAATTATCATTGTGGATTACTTGCAATTGATGACTGCAGGAGGAAATGGTAAAGGAGGCGGAAATAGAGAACAAGAAATCTCCACAATTTCCCGAAATTTAAAGGCCTTGGCAAAAGAGCTGAACGTTCCCGTTATTGCGCTTTCACAATTGTCGCGTGCCGTTGAGACACGTGGGTCAAGTAAAAGACCTTTGCTTTCTGACCTTCGTGAATCAGGTGCGATTGAGCAAGATGCGGATATTGTATCCTTCCTGTATCGTCCCGAGTATTATAAAATCGACGAGTGGGATGATGATGAGGCTTCACCTACCGCCGGCCAGGCTGAGATTATGATCGCGAAACACCGTAACGGTAGCATCGAAAACGTTCGTTTGAAATTTATTGGACATCTTGGAAAGTTTGATAACCTGGAGGATCATAGCGGTGGTTATGATGATCTGCCCTCTTCAATGAATCAGGATGATAATCCGTTTGTAACAAAAAACCTTCCTTCGGCACATGAAGCATTCGGAAGTAATTTGAATGATGATGATGACGATAGCGATATGCCATTTTAGAAATACCAAAAGCCTATTTAAATAGGCTTTTTTTTGGACCTTTATTTTTTATCATATATTCGAAATATTTATTACCTCTTTCTTAATAATTGTTTTATGTTTTTTTTTAATATGCTGACAGATACGGTTGAAAATATTACTATTAAAATTAGCGGAAATTGGAATAAAATAACGTAGGTGACAAATGTGCTTCTATATATCTTTTTCCAATTATTTATTATGTTTGAATGGTATAGCAGTTTTTCGAAAGATGAGACAATTTTACTTTCTGCGAGGAACTTAGGTATTTAATGGATTTTTCACTTTAAATAATTGTTTTATCCAAGATTACGCCTAAAATAATAAAAAGCGCTGTATTTTATTGTGTTAAAAAAATAAATTATCAGTATTTTAGCAATATTATTATTGCTATAACGAACTAATTTTAAGAACTTAAAAAAATATAATTAATGTCAAAAGAAACCACATCCGAAAAAGGAACATTTACTGTTGGAGGAATGATAAACGCCATTTCTTTAAAAAAAGCTCAAAAATGGGCAAAGCGGTGGGTGAAAATGGAGGGGAACTACAACAAACATCACAAACTCAATGCCTTTTTGATTCCGGCGGTAGATTTAAAAGAGTTATTGGATGAAGGCGGAACTCATGTTAGAGCTTATATTGGGGTTCAAAAGATAAAAGCTTCCGTAAAAGGAGAAAAGCCTACGTATATTGAAAAACTAATGTTTGTAGGGACAAAATTGGATTCTGAAACTGGCGTCTATGTTGATCAAATAAACTTTAGCACGGATATGGAAAGCAATCAAGCCGAAGCTGATGGTATATATGATTTTTCCACGCCATGTCCTCCAGCTGGCGATGCAGAAAGCCCTTTAGATTTTCAATAATGTATTATCCACTAGTAAATATAGGGTATGTAGTTTTATTCATTTGTTTAATTTTATTTATAAAGAGCAACGCTAATCAAGGGAAAGCCTATCTGATTTTTGCATGGTATTTAGGAATGGTTTTCAGTATCCAAATCATTTCCAATATCTTTATGAGATTGCGTATCAATAATTTGTTCTTGTCGCATTTTTATTTTGTTGGACAATTTATCTTTTTGAGTTTCTTTTATTTGAACGTTTTAAAAGAAGAACGGCAAAGAAAATTGGTGAAACTTGGTTTGTTGTTGGGTTTGTCGGCCATAGGAATTCAATATGTCAGTGATCCTGGTGTTTTCTTTAAATTCAATATGTTTGAAATATTTGTAACCTCTTTTTTATTAATTATTTATGCCGTTTTTCATTTTTACAATATGTTGAACGGAAAAAAAGAGTTTTATTACGTTAACATTGGGATTTTGTTTTACTTGTTTGGCAGTACGATATTATTTTTTGTCGGTAATTTGACAACTAAATTAAGCCCTAAAATAAGTTTGTTAACGTGGACTTTAAACGCCATTTTGTTGATCATTTTTTACCTTTTAATAGTGTACGAATGGAATAAAAGTTTTTCAAAAAAAGCAATTCAATAATTAAGATGAAAACAAATCCCATATATGAAAAGGAAATAGTATCGATTATTTTATATACTTCCCTTTTCTTTACTGTTGTGGCAATAGTTTTAATTTTGTTTTTCTACTACTCTCGAAAAAAGATTAGCCAAAAGGAATTAGAGAAAAAAAATTTGGTGATTGAACATCAAAGAGAACAATTACGGGCGGTTATTATTACGCAGGAAGAGGAACGAAAACGCATTGCGCAAGATTTGCATGATGAGATTAGTTCAAAACTTAACATCGTATCTTTAAACAGTCATTTATTGACAACACCAAATTTAGTGGATACGGAAATTTCAGAAATCACAAAAAATATTATTGATCTGGTGGGGAAGGCGTTGGAGAATACCAGAAGGATAGCCCATGATTTGTTGCCTCCAGTTTTCGACCAGTTTGGACTTGATGCCGGTGTTGAAGAATTGTGTTTAGAATTCAATAGCAGTAAAGCGGTTAAAGTTAATTACCAAAACGAAGTGCTGTTTGATAAGACGGATAATGACAGGCATCTGCACGTTTTTAGAATTTTGCAGGAGCTGATGAATAATTCCTTGCGTCATGGCAAAGCCCAAAATATAAGTGTCTTTTTCGAAGATAAGAATGAAAGCACTAGCTGCACATACTCCGATGACGGCCTAGGTTTTGATGTCCATTCCAGCGAAAGCAAGAATGGTCTTGGAATGAAAAACATTGAAAGTAGAATCGAATTATTAAAAGGAGTCATAACATTCGAATCGGGTTTAAATAAAGGAACGCTGGTCGTTTTTAATTTTTAAGGTATGGACAATCACATAAAGATAGTTTTAGTCGACGATGAAATTCTGTTCAGGAAAGGTGTTTTTTTTCTATTGGACAGGGAAAAGAACATCGAAATTATTGCCGAAGCCTCCAATGGGGTCGAGCTGGTCACATTCCTGAATGAAAATGAGAATCATCCTGATATTGTTATAATGGATTTAAAGATGCCCTTGCTGAATGGGGTAGAAGCAACCAAAATATTACACAAGGAATATCCGCAGATAAAAATCATTGCTTTGACCAGCTATGACTCGAGTTCTTTTATTGCCAATATGATTAATGTGGGTGCAGTTTCTTATTTGGTTAAAAACTCCACCCCTCAAGAACTGTTAAAAACGATAAATGAAGTTGCCGTAAAAGGGTTTTATTATAATGAAAAGGTGCTAAAAGTAATTCAACAAACAATTTCATCCTCCAAAAACAGTAAGTCTGCCCTAAATAATAATTATCTCACTAACCGCGAAATAGAAGTGTTACAACTGATATGTGAACAAAAAACAACAGCGGAAATAGGAGAAAAACTTTTTATAAGCCCAAGAACCGTTGAGGGGCATAGGAATAATTTGTTGCTTAAAACAGAATCTAAAAATAGTGCAGGACTAGTGGTATATGCAATTCAGAATGAAATTGCGGTTATTGTATAGCTGGATTCCATTCCTAATTTGCAAATTGTCTATATTTCAGTATTATTGAATTATAAAATTAATTGACAAAATATAAAATGTAAAGATAAGAATAGCTAACAGTAGAACGCCTATTTTTTGTAATAGTCGTAAGTTTTTGGAAGGACTTTTGTTTTCGTCGGGATTCATCATTTATGTTTTTATTTGATTCTATAATTTAAATTTCATCAACAAATTTAGAAATTGTAATCTGTATAGGTATACGTGTTTTTACCTGTTTTGGTTTTCAGGAAATGATTGTCTTATCTTTTTTGTTTTTAAAAGCACTTTTATTTGATTTTGTTCCAGAAAAATGATTCGCTTAAAATTCTGATTTGATGTGTTTAAACACTTTCCTTTCCTATCTTTGATATAAATAATTAAATAATTATGTCAGCTAGAATACTGTGTTTCCTTTTTTTACTCATTGCCATATCAACAAAAGCCTCTTTTATTTTGTTGCCCATGGATGAGAACACGCAACAGAACCATCTGAAAGCGTATGGGATTACATTTTGGTGTTTAGAAAAAAACTACAAAGCCAGTTGGTTACTAAATTATCGCGGCGGCTCATTTTTATTGCCAGATGCCACAGAAATACGGAAAGAATGCCAGATTCGCGGGGTAAGTTTTGAAATCCTAAGCGATAGTGAAGAAACCAGAATTCTGGAAGAAATATCGAGTCCCTCGCAAAATATGGAAACGGTTATCCTGGAAAAGGCGCCAAAAATTGCCGTTTATACCCCAAAAGGAAAGCAGCCGTGGGATGATGCGGTAACCTTGGTTTTAACGTATGCCGAAATTCCATTTACAGCTATTTATGACGAAGAGGTTTTAAGTGACCAGTTAGTGCTTTACGATTGGTTGCATTTGCATCACGAAGATTTTACAGGACAATACGGAAAGTTTTTTGGAGCTTACAGAAATGTTCCCTGGTATATAGAACAAAAAAAGGAAGCGGAAGAACTGGCGGCCAAATTAGGATATGCAAAAGTTTCTCAAGAAAAGGCGGCTGTAGCTAAAAAAATCAGAGATTTTGTAATTGGTGGCGGATTCATGTTTGCCATGTGTTCTGCAACCGATAGTTTTGATATTGCTCTGGCGGCAGACAGAGTTGACATCTGTGAACCGATGTTTGACGGGGATCAGAGCGAAGCCAACTATCAATCGAAGATGAATTACGGGAACTCGTTTGCCTTTAGAAATTTTATTTTGGAGAGACGACCCGAAAAATATGAGTTTTCTGATATTGACATGACCGAGAAAAGAAGAATTCCAATGGAAAAGGATTATTTTACCCTAATGGAGTTTTCGGCAAAATGGGATCCCATTCCTAGTATGTTATGCCAAAACCACACTCAACTGGTAAAAGGTTTTATGGGACAGACCACTTCTTTCGACTCGGGTTTGATAAAATCCAATGTGTTGATTATGGGAAGTTGTGAACTCAATGGGGAAGCGCGCTACATACATGGCGAGAAAGGGAAAGGCATGTTTACTTTTTATGGAGGTCATGACCCTGAGGATTTTCAACATCAGGTAGGCGATAATCCGACGGTTTTGGACTTGCATCCTAATTCCCCAGGCTACCGATTGATATTAAATAATGTTTTATTTCCTGCCGCCAGAAAGAAAAAACAAAAAACTTAGTGATAGAATTTCTGCACAAAACCAATTTGTAATTTATTGAAGAGAATGGATTTTACATCAATTTTACAGGAAATACAACAGGAGTTAGAAACTTTTCCAAGTGTTGGAACAGTTACTTCGACGATACCCGAATTAGCTAAAGTAAACCCAACGAAATTTGGAATACATCTGACAACTATAGGAGGAGAGGATTTCGGCATTGGGGATAGTGATGAGAAATTTTCCATTCAAAGTATTTCCAAGGCATTAACAGTGGCTTTGGCTTTTTCTTTTTTAGACGAAAAAATATGGAAAAGAGTAGGAGTTGAACCCTCGGGAACGGCTTTCAATTCCCTGATACAACTTGAATACGAAAAGGGAATACCAAGAAACCCGTTTATTAATTCAGGGGCAATTGTTATCGCTGACATGCTGGTCAGTTGTCTGAAAAATCCAAAGGATGATTTCCTGGAGTATATTCGGATGATTTCCGGAAGTCCGGCAATCGATTATAATTTGGCCGTGGCCCAATCCGAGAAAGACACACGTTTTAGAAATGCGGCGTTGGCTAATTTTTTGAAGTCTTTCGGCAATATAGATAATGATGTTGATGAAGTATTGGACTTTTATTTTCATCAATGCTCGATCGAAATGACATGCCAAGAACTTGCGCATTCTTTTTTCTTTTTTGCCAACGAGGGAAAAACAAAAGAAGGGAAGCAAATTTTGACCAAAAGTCAAGTGAAGAGACTGAATGCTTTAATGCAAACCTGCGGTTTTTATGACGAGTCTGGCGAATTTACATATAAAGTGGGATTGCCGGGCAAAAGCGGAATCGGTGGTGGCATTGTTGCTTTGTATCCTAAAAACTTTGTGGTTGCTACCTGGTCTCCAAAATTAAACAAGAAAGGGAACTCGGAAATGGGAATGCATGCGTTAGAATTACTGACTACCAAAACGGGAATGTCCGTTTTTTAAAAGACAACGGTTCTTATGAAAATAAAAAAGCTCCCGTCGTAGCGGGAGCTTTTGTGATTCATTTAAATAATGTAAATTAAACGATGCCGTGTTCATTTTCCTTGTCCAAGTATTCCTGCACAATTTCAATCGCATTTGTTACCACATCACTCAAGGCTGTAATAAAGCTTCCTTCTTCGGCACAATTGATGGCATGTCTTATGGCTTCCGTTTCTTTTGGTATAATTTCGTAGGTAACCTTTTTGCCCGAGTTATTTATTCCTTGCAAAATTAAATCGATAATTTCCTCTTCTGTTCTTCCTCTAAGGTATTTTTCTTGTCGAATGATAATGTGGTCGAACATTCTTGCGGCTATGGTAGCACACTCTCTGATGTCTTCATCACGACGATCACCGACACCTGCTATAATCCCTATTTTTTTAGTCGCATCGACACTTTGTAAATATTCTTCAACTCCTTTGTAGCCGGAGGCATTATGTGCGAAATCAATAAGGACTTTGAATTTTTTGAATTCAAAAATATTCATGCGTCCTGGCGTTTGCGCAGCACTCGGAATAAAAGTTTGCAAAGACAAGCTAATGTCTTCCGTTTTGAATCCCCATAAGTAACTGGCTAAAGTCGCGGCCAAAACGTTGGCAATCATAAATTTGGCTTTTCCACCTAATGTTAATGGTACGTGAGTGGCACGTTCGATTCGGATTTTCCACTCCCCTTTTTTGACGGTGATAAATCCATTTTCATAAACGGCAACTGTTTTTCCTTCGGCGCTTAATTTTTTTATAAATGGATTTTCTTCATCTAAACTGAAGTAGGCTACATTACAATTTAAATCGGCGCCCACTTTAATGCAATGCTCGTCATCTGCATTCAAAATGGCCCAACCGTCTTTCTTAATGCTTTTCACGACAGTGGCTTTCACTCTTGCCAAATCATCGAGAGTATGTATGTCGCTCAGTCCCAAATGGTCTTCCTGGATGTTGGTGATAATACCGATGTCACAGATGCTGAAGCCCAATCCGGAACGTAAAATTCCGCCTCTTGCAGTTTCCAAAACGGCAAACTCTACAGTAGGGTCTCTTAATACATATTGTGCACTTTGGGGTCCTGTAGTGTCCCCTTTCTCCATCATGTGATTCTGGATATAGATTCCGTCTGAGGTTGTAAAACCTACTTTATAACCGTTGTTTTTCACGATATGCGCAAGAAGACGGGTAGTGGTCGTTTTTCCGTTTGTACCGGTCACCGCGATTATTGGGATGCGACATGATTTCCCGGGAGGATACAACATATCAATAACAGGTGAGGCTACATTTCTGGGTAAGCCTTCAGAAGGTGCAAGATGCATTCTAAAACCGGGTGCCGCATTTACCTCCAAAATAACACCACCATTTTCTTTCAAGGGTTGCGTTAAATTTTCGGCCATAATGTCCACACCGCAAATGTCCAAGCCAATTACTCTTGAAATTCTTTCAGCCAAAAATATATTTTCAGGATGCATCATATCGGTGACATCTACTGAAGTTCCACCAGTGCTTAAATTAGCGGTAGATTTTAGGAAGACAATTTCGCCTGATTTTGGGATTGTCTCTAAAGTATAGTTTAATTTTTCAAGCAAATCTTCGGTATCGCGATCCACATCAATTTGCGTTAACACATTTTCGTGGCCGTAACCTCTTCTAGGATCCAGATTTTCAGTGGCGATCAATTCCTCGATCGAATTTTTGCCATTTCCTATTACATGGGCAGGAACTCTTTTTGCTGCGGCTACCAGTTTATTGTCGATTACAAGTATTCTAAAATCGAAACCGGTGATGAATTTCTCAACGATGATTCTCCTGCTGTATTCTTTGGCGAAAGCCAAACCGGAAACTGCATCTTCCCAATTGGTAACATTGATGGAGGCACCTTTTCCATGATTTCCATCGAGCGGTTTAAGAACAATAGGATATCCAATTTTATTAATTGTTTCGGCTAAATCCTCTTCATCCACACAGATACTTCCGCTGGCAACGGGAATCGAAGCCATATCGAGCATCTTTTTCGTCAGTTCCTTATTGCAAGCGATATCCACGGCAATACTACTCGTTTTACAAGTGATTGTCGCTTGAAAACGCATTTGATTTATACCATGACCTAATTGAACCAAAGAATTGGTACCCAGTCTGATCCATGGGATGTTTCTCGAGACTGCCTCTTCCACGATACTACCTGTACTTGGTCCCAGTCGAACACGTTCCCTGATTTCTCGCATTTTTTGTAAATCGCTTTCCAAATCGTAGTCGGTTCCGGCGATTAAGGCTTCGGCAATAGCAACGGCAGATTCGGCAGCAAATAACCCGACGTTCTCTTCCGTATAACTGAAAACAACATTATAAGTGCCAAGAGTTTTAGTTTCACGTGTTCTTCCGAATCCGGTATCCATACCGGCCAATGTTTGTATTTCAAGCGCAATGTGCTCAATGACATGCCCCATCCAAGTACCGCGTTCAACTCTGGAGAAAAATCCGCCTCGACAACCTTCGGAACAACGATGTTCTATCATAGTGGGGAACATGGCTTCTATCCGCTCTCCGAATCCTTCGATTTTGTTGGTGGGAAACTGTTCCATTTCTTCCAAATCCAATCTCATTTGGATTAATTTTTTTCTTTGGATACTCCATATGTTTGGACCACGAAGTGCTTGAACTTTTATTATTTTCATAAAAACGGAAAGGTTAATTGCTTTGAATGTTTCTTGCTATTTATTTAGAAATTTTAAAATAAATTACAGTATGCGAGCAATTTAAAGTTTTTAAAATGTGAATCAAAATTTATTGATTTAAATTAACATTTACAATTAAGGATCATTCGAAAAAAAGACTCAACTTCAATAGGTCTTTTTGTCTTTTTAGTTATTTTTGCCAAATGAATATACGAGGGAAACTAATTATTATAGGTGGTGCAGTAGATAAAGGTAGTTTTACTGAAACGGACATAGATAAAAATGCGTCAAGCAATTTAAAATTTTTTGAAACTGGGATTCTAAAAAGGATCATCAGCGAATCAAAACATAAAGAGAATTCACGGATAGAAGTAATTACAACGGCATCAAGTATTCCAAAAGAAATTGGTCCTGAATACGTAAAAGCTTTTGAATATTTGAATGCCATGAACGTTGGCGTTCTCTATATTGAAAAACGAGAAGAAGCTGCAGACGAAAATGTTTTGGTCCGATTAAAAGCGGCAGATATTGTAATTGTGACTGGAGGAGATCAATTGCGTTTGACATCCATTCTTGGAGGAACCCCTTTTCACGACATCTTATTGGATAAGTACCACAATGAAGAATTTGTTTATGCGGGAACTTCTGCTGGAGCGGCGGCAGCTTCGAACAATATGATTTATCAGGGGAGTAGTTCTGAAGCTTTATTGAAGGGTGAAGTGAAAATAACAAGTGGTTTGGGCTTGATTGACGGAGTTGTTATCGATACCCATTTTGTAAGACGCGGAAGAATTGGCCGATTGTTTCAAACCGTTGTCAGTAACCCGAGGGTTCTTGGGATTGGTTTGGGTGAAGATACAGGTTTGTTAATCACCAATAATACCCAAATGGAAGCAATAGGTTCCGGTTTGGTGATTTTAGTTGATGGTCGTGATATCAAGGACACTAATTTGACTCAGGTACAATTAGGTCAGCCCATTTCAATAAATAATTTGGTGGTTCATGTAATGAGTATGAACGACACTTACAATATTGAAACTCATACGATGCAAATTGAAACTTCACATTACATTTAATATAAGATTTAAGATATCGTAAATCAATAATGAAACTAATTATACACGGCGGTTTTTTCTCTGAATCGTCAACCAGTCAAGAGACTAAAATAGCCAAGCAAAATGCTTTGGAACGAATTGTTAAAGATTCTTACCACTTTTTAAAAACGCATTCAGCCGTTGAAACGGTCGTTTATGCGGTTTCACTTCTGGAGGATGATGCATTGTTTAATGCAGGAATTGGTTCCCAAATACAAGCTGATGGAAAGATCAGGATGAGCGCTGCAATTATGGACGGGGAGACCCAAAAATTCAGTGGAGTCATCAACATTGAAGCGGTGCAAAATCCCGTGCAGGTCGCACAAAGGTTAATGCAATATGACGACCGAGTGCTTGGTGGAATCGGGGCGACGAACTTTGCCAGACAAAATGGTTTTGGACCATTTTCAACAGAAATTCCACAACGTAGGAAAGAATATGAAGCCAAATTGAAGTCACTTGGAACCGGAACTGTTGGATGCGTTGCTTTTGATCAAAACGGAAAAATTGCCGTTGCCACGTCGACGGGTGGCAAAGGATTTGAAATACCCGGCAGAATTTCCGATTCGGCTACAGTGGCAGGAAATTATGCGAATGAATTTTGCGGAGTGAGTTTGACCGGAGTGGGCGAAGATATTATGAGTAATGCAACCGCCTCCAAAATTGTAACCCGGGTTACTGATGGATTTTCATTAGAAGTAGCTTTTGCCAAAACTTTCAATGAACTAAAAGCCTATGATGGATTTGCGGGAGCGATAGCAATTGACCACAAAGGGAATGTACATCACTTAGATTCACATCCCAGTATGGTTTTCGCTAGTTTTGACGGGGATAATTTCGAGGTGTTTAACTAGATTAAATCTCATTGTTTCTCCTTGTTTTCTGACGGCTTAATTTCAATTTAAGGAAAATTCAAACCAGATTGGAATATGATCCGATATTTTTCTCGCTTCTTTAAGGGAATTGAAGTTTTTGTAAAAGGAGATTATTCCTGAATTTAGACTCCTTATTTTAGTGGTTTTGTAATACATATTGTCGTACTCGGAGGCAAGACATCTGTTGTTTTTACATTTTTGTTTGAGGGAGGTTTTTTGCCCAGCCAGAACAGATTGATATCCCATTTTTTTTAATGGATTGAAAACGGTATGAGATTGAGGACAATTGAAATCGCCCGCAAAAATCAAATTCAAAGTAGGGTATTCATAAGGTAAATACTTGAAATATTTAATCTCTCGTTCAGGCTGCTTACTTTTGGGTATAGCGTGAAAATTAACTACGGTAAATTGTTTGTTATCATATTGAAAAGTACAATAATACGGCTCCCTTTCAATCTCCATGTGGAATTTTTTTTCAAGCCAAGCGGGGCCTATTTTTTTTAGTTTTTGCGTTTTCCAAATATAGGCATAGCGTTCCTGTTTATAAGGGCTGCCGCTCGTTGGTTTACTTATCACATAATCCCATTTGTCTCCTTTTCGATTGAGTTCATCTGCCAGTTTAGCGACCGCTTGAGTTCCTCCATATCCCGCCACAACTTCCTGAATCGCAATAATGTCGAAATGGCGGACTGTTTCTACCATGAAAGCAATTTCAGCATTGGATTTGGATCTGCCTAAATTTTGAAGATTCCATGAGAGAAGTTTGGTTTGGGAGTAAAAAACGGAACAAAAAAGGAGAAAGAGTATCGAAAGTAAATTTTTCATTTATGGGTTTAAAATAAGGCAGAATAAACCGCAACTTAATGAAATATTTCGGACAACAGCAAAGAAATTCGGTATTTATAAATTATGGATGAGTTCCAAATTTGACTGGGAATTATTGATTAGGGTCCACTTTTAGTTTGTACTCGTATCCTTTGACGTCGGTGGCAATTAATTGGTTTTGACTGATACGTTCTGCGACAATTTCTATACCCTTGGCTTCGGTTCCACTTATCATACCAATCCCAATTTCGCCTTCTATATTTACCGAGCCAAAGACCTTATTTCCATCTTCATCCGTGCCGTGAACTTTATAGTTGTTTTCGTCTTGGCCCAGTTCTTCTTCACTGCTGTCATATTCATACATGTATTCGGCAATAGCTGTTTCATTAGTTTTTTTAGACAATTTTGCGTCAGCTGCAGCCGTGGATTCAAATATAATGTCTGCTGTTTTCTCCAGTTTGTTTTCATTCTTGCAAGATCCTAGTCCAAGCGCTAAACTTAGGAAGATTAATTTTGTGGTATTAATTCTGTTTATCATTGCATTCATTTTTATCAAAAGTAAGTGGAAAGAAATTGGTTTGTTTACGGGAAACCTCATTTGGATAAGAAATATTTTAAGTTTTTCAAATTCCGCTGATACTTGATTAGAAGTCTTTTAATTAAGGAATGTCAGATTCATGGAGAGACAATTATTTATGTAGCTTAGTGTATTTTATTGGAGATCTCTACTTCATTATAGTAAACCTTTTTTCGAACATCATTTACGAAATTGACAGTTTCATTTTTCAATTTTAGCGGAACTGTTTTTTTAATGGATATTCCGTTTTTTAGATTTATCGTAATTTCGAATCGCTTGAAATTGTTCATTTTTGCTATCAAAAACACCATCAATAAAGACAAAATGAATAAACTTAAGCTAGCTTGTAAGTAGAAAATTGTAAAAAGAGTAATAACGGCGGAAAACATAATGAGTAAAAATTCATAATGGGGCTTTATTTTCTTGGCCGTAATGAAGATATCTTTTAATTCAGAAAATAATATTTCGTTTTTTGCACCTGCTTTATAAAATACGTGTAGTCTGTCATTTTCAACAGCTATTTTATCTATTTTTTTATTACTATTCATGGAAAGTGTTGGTAAGTTTATTTTATTGGATGTCAATTTATACGGTGTGTAACGTCCTTTATTTGTTCTTATAGATTTTTATTAGGATATAAGCAACACACGCTGCTCCTATAAACAACATTGTTATTTGGATAAGCAGAAGTAAATCAAAATCGAATACAGATTGCAGTTTCATAGCATGGGTTATTTTGTTCTGCAAACGTAGCTGCAATAATTAGCATTTGTTTACGGGAAACCGCATTAGGAGAAAATAAAAAATGAATTCGGATAATTGTAACACGTGCAAAACTCTAATCAAGGTTGGATACTAATTAGCGCTTGATTTAGAATTGTGTTTATTGATGAATAACGATAGTATTGTAATGCCGCTTTTTCGAGTGGCGATGTAGTGTGGGTATTGCAGAGGAATTTGGACGTGAAATGTTAGGTGTCTATTGGCTCTTATATCGTATTTATTCGCAAGTTGTAGTGAATTACTTTCATTTTAATTTTTGAAAACCTTTTGATTTGTTTTTCGGTTAAAATGGATTTGTCTTTTGCTTTCTTTAGCCGTCCAGCCAACACCTCAGATTTTATTTTCATGTAAGGATATTTGGCCAATGAAATCGTGTTGCCTGTTAAAGACCTGTTATAGTGCTTAATGTATTCTTTTACATAATTGCCGTAATCATCAAGACGTTTGGACCATTTGGCAGTTTTAACTTTATTTTTCACTTCTTCAAGAGGGCTGTATAGTGTGTCGTTATTTTCCATGGCTTATGATGTATGTGAAGTTAAATTCGGCACAAACATAAATACATTAAAAACGACTTCCTTACGGGAAACCGTAAAGCGGAAAGAAGATTAATTATCCAAACTCAGAAGATGCGTTTAATGGGATAGCTTTCCTTGAATGAAATGGCCAAATTATACTAAACCTAAGTCTTTCGATATAGCGATCAGATGCACATTATTATTTGCTTTGAAGTAAATTTTAAGTTTATTGATTCGTTTCTCGATACTGCTACTGCCATTTGGTATAATACCTGAGCTCTTAAGCTCCTGAGAAATCTCATCTAGAATAAAACCCTTGGATAATAATTTTAATAAAGTAATATCATATGCCTCAATTTCGAGTAAGGATTTGTCTCTCAAAACATCGGACCATTCGGAGGATAGAATTTTTTCGTCAGCGGAATAGATACTTTCAATGGCTTTCTTAAGTTGCGGGATACTGTTTCTCCCCTTTGAAACATACGCATTAATTCCTAAGTTGTTGAAAAGAGATTTAATTCTGTACGATTTATCTTCAATCGAAAATACAATTGTTTTAATGCCGGGTTGTAATTTTTTTACGGCTTCAATAAGTTCATCACCGCAAGTCAGTTTGTTCTCCCGGTGATCAATTTTGAATGAAAGATCACTAATTAACAGATCGTAAGGAACGTCGTCATGGAGTGCCTTTTTTATTTGCAATAAAGCATCATCACAGTATTTGGCATGATGAATCTCTGTAATGGATAGCTCCGTTAATGCTTGCGCAACAGCGATGCTAATACTATCCAAATCTTCGGCTATTAAAATTTTCTTAAACATGAAGTCGGCTATTATATAGGAAAAGTGATATCTACTTTGAATCCCTTATTGTATTGATTATCAAAAGTAATCGTTCCTTTTATAGCATGAATACGGTTTTCCACATTTTGGAGCCCATTTTTTAAATTTATTTTATCAAAAGGGACTCCAAGCCCGTTATCAGTGTAATTGAGATGCATTTTATTTTCGGTTACGTTGAAAGATAATAAGACCAAACTACTTTTACTGTGCTTTTTCATGTTGACCAGTAGCTCCTGAATAACACGATAGAGCGTTATTTTTTTTGATTTATCTATGATTGACCAGTTGACCGTCTCCATACCGTTTATTATTATATGCGTATTGTCCGTATTAAAAGCAGACATCATTTCTTTTATATTAGGTAGAAAATAAGGTCCTGTTTCGATAACGCTATTTTCCTGCGAAATGTTTCTTGTTCGGGAGTAAATCGTGTCTAGGTTGTTGAGTAACGTTTCTTTATTCTGAGTAGTGGATAAATCTTGTGTTTCTGCGAAGGTCATTGTCTGATAGACGTCGTTCGCCAGTTCATCATGCAGTTTTTTTGCTATTCGAATCTCTGTATTGTAGGAACTTTTTAACTTTTCTCTTTTGTTTTTTGCCGAAAGGTAATAATAGGTGAATAATGCGATGACGAAAGCGATTACGACTATGAAATAGATCAGTAAGTTTTTGTTTTTTTGTTGTTGCAGCTGGATAATTTTTTGCGCTTTTAGCTCTATATTTTCCTGCTTCTCTTTTTTAAAGTCGTATTTAATTTTGGCAAATTGATTTTTAGCCTGTTGTCGGACTTGCCTAATGCTATCATCGATATGAAGATATTGTAAGGAATATTTTTTAGCCAGGTTTCCACTACTGTTTTGTATTAATAACCTTAAACATTCAAGGCGAGAATCTACACTTTTTAACTTTGTTGATTTTTTATATCCTAAAAGAGCATACTTATTAGATAAGTTGGAGTTTTTTGTTTTGTAATATCCTGATAAATTGTAATAGCTTCCAATCAAATTCCAATTATCATTCATTTTTTCTCTTATTTTCAGTGCTTTATTTAGGTAGTAAAGGGCTTGAGGTTGGCCGGACTTAGTATAGGCATCACCTAAATTGCCATTAATATTGGCATATGTTATGGGATTATTGATAGATTCTCTTTTTAAAGTTAAGGGTAATAAAGTTTGTATTGCCCTTTGATAATCCCCTTTTTCAATATAAGCTTTACTGATATTATTCAAAATACCGGATTTAATGTCTTCATCGGTTTTTGAATTTATTGCTTTTTTGAAATAATATATAGCATTATCATTTTCGTGTAGTAGGAAGTAATTATTACCTAGCCCAATATATATGTTAGTTTCTCCATAAGGGTACTTGTTAGGCTGTTCTATAAACGGAAGAGCTTCAATGCTGGTAGTTTCACTTCCGGAATAGTCTCCCCGATTTCTCTGAATTTGTGCTATCCAACTTATAGAGTGAATAATTCTCGAAGTGTCTTTTTGCAGTTCGGCAGCATCTTTGGCTTTGTTGTAGTAATAATAGGAACTGTCAAATTCTTCATTTTGATAATGTTTTTGACCAATTGCTAAGAGATTATTAATCGCCGTAACGTCCTGTTCTGGCCGGGAATTATTTTGCTCGTTTCTCTCGCATGATTGAAAAACAAAAAGCATCGCTAATAAAATGATGTGAATCGAAAATCGCAGTTTTTTTAATACCATATGACGAAAATAGGGTATTAATTCGAGTATTGTTGTAACATGAGATGCTATTTTTGCGAATGGTTTTTTTTTGTTTCGGCAGCTTATTAAAAACAAAAAAACCCCAATCTTTCGATGGGGTTTCTTTATAAGTAAGTAAGCTAAATTGAGTTGATAAAACGTTTATTTTACTTTATTAAGTACAGCTTTGAAAGCTTCAGGGTGGTTCATAGCTAAATCTGCAAGAACTTTACGGTTCAATTCGATGTTATGCTTTTTCACTTTACCCATGAATTGTGAATAAGACATTCCTTCCAATCTAGCTCCAGCGTTGATACGTTGAATCCATAATGCACGGAAATTTCTTTTGTTCACTTTTCTGTCACGGTAAGCGTAGCACATTGCTTTCTCTACCGCATTTTTAGCTACTGTCCAAACGTTTTTACGTCTACCAAAGTATCCTTTGGCTAGCTTCATTATTTTTTTTCTTCTTGCTCTTTTTGCAACTGAATTTACCGATCTTGGCATAATTTTATTGTTTTTTTGTAGCAGGCGTCCCGAATTGAATCAAGAGAACTTAAAGGCCATACTCCAAGGTTATTTTAAATTGTTTTAACCTAAAGAATTGTTATATAATTCTTAATTGTTGTTTGATGCTTTTCATATCTGTTTTGTGAACTAGCGCTGAATGTGTCAAAGCTAATTTACGTTTTTTAGATTTTTTGGTCAAGATGTGACTTTTAAAAGCATGCTTTCTCTTAATCTTTCCAGAACCAGTAACTTTAAATCGTTTCTTGGCGCTAGATTTGGTTTTCATTTTAGGCATTTTTTCCTAGTATTTTAATTTATTCTTACTTACTTATCTTTATAGTCCAAAGTTTGAATGTCTAAAGTCCAAATGTCAATTGCTGACTTTTTACTTTAAGACTTTCCACTTTACAACTTATTTTTTCTTCTTAGGAGCAATGAACATAATCATTCTCTTTCCTTCCAAAACTGGCATTGCTTCCACCTTACCAAATTCCTCCAAGTCCGTAGCCAATCTCAATAGTAAGATTTGCCCTTGGTCTTTATAGATGATTGAACGTCCTTTAAAGAAAACAAAAGCTTTCAATTTAGCACCTTCTTTCAAGAATTTTTCAGCATTCTTTCTCTTAAACTCATAATCATGCTCGTCTGTTTGTGGTCCAAAACGAATCTCTTTAACAGTTACCTGTGTAGATTTTGCCTTTAGGATTTTATCACGTTTCTTTTGTTCGTAAACAAATTTCTTGTAATCCATGATTTTACAAACTGGCGGCTCTGCATTAGGAGAAATCTCAACTAGATCCAATTCAAATTGGTCAGCTAATCTTAGAGCCTCCGAAAGTTTAAAAACTCCAGGCTCAATATTTTCACCTACAAGCCTTACTTCTTGTACCCCACGAATAAGATTGTTTATTCTGTGGGCATCCTTTTTTTCTACGCGAGGTTGATAACCTCTGTTGCTTCTTATTGCTATGACTTTATAATTTAAGTTAAACTGTAAATACTTTTAATGTTTTTCCGATCTCTTCGTTCACCATCGAAGCAAATTCTTCTATAGTAACGCTCACATTACCTTTCCCTTCTTGCCCATGGCGACGGATAGAAATAGTGCCGTTTTTTTCTTCCTCTTCTCCTACAATCAGCATAAACGGGATCTTTTGCATTTCAGCATCCCTAATCTTCTTCCCAATCGTTTCGTTTCGGTTGTCAATCTGGGCGCGAATTTCGTGATTTTCTAGCGAATCTAAAACTTTTTTGGCATATATTTCATATTTCTCGCTCAAAGACAATATTATGGCCTGTTCTGGCATCAGCCAGAGTGGGAAATTTCCTGCTGTGTGTTCCAGTAAGATGGCTATAAAACGTTCCATTGAACCAAAAGGCGCTCTATGGATCATTACGGGTCTATGTAATTCGTTATCAGATCCTTTGTAAGTCAAATCAAAACGTTCCGGCAGGTTATAATCTACCTGAATAGTACCTAATTGCCATTGTCTGCCCAGCGCATCTTTCACCATGAAATCCAATTTTGGGCCATAGAAAGCGGCTTCGCCATATTCAACAACGGTATTCAAACCTTTGTCGGCTGCTGCGTTAATGATAGCATTTTCGGCTTTTTCCCAGTTTTCATCGCTACCAATATATTTATCTCTGTTCTCTTTGTCTCTCAGAGAGATCTGGGCGGTGAAATTTTCAAAACCTAATGAACCAAATACATATAGCACCAAGTCGATTACTTTTTTGAATTCTTCGTCCAGTTGTTCAGGAGTGCAAAAAATGTGTGCATCATCCTGAGTAAACCCACGTACACGTGTCAAGCCGTGCAATTCACCGCTTTGTTCGTATCTGTAAACAGTACCAAATTCAGCATAACGCTTCGGTAAATCTTTGTATGACCAAGGTCGCACGTTATAAATCTCACAGTGATGAGGGCAGTTCATTGGTTTTAACAAAAACTCCTCTCCTTCTGACGGAGTGCTTATAGGCTGAAAGCTATCTGCACCGTATTTGGCATAATGCCCAGAAGTCACATAAAGTTCTTTTTGGCCAATATGCGGTGTAACCACTTGCTCGTAACCAGCTTTTTTCTGTGCTTTCTTCAGGAATTGCTCCAGTCTTTCTCTCAATGCAGCCCCTTTTGGTAGCCATAAAGGTAAGCCTTGACCTACTTTTGCTGAGAAAGCAAACAATTCTAATTCTTTTCCTAGTTTTCTGTGGTCGCGACGTTTCGCTTCCTCAAGTAAAGCCAGGTATTCTGCTAGCTCTTTTTGTTTTGGGAACGAAGTCCCGTATACACGAGTTAACTGTTTGTTTTTTTCGTCGCCACGCCAGTAAGCCCCGGCAACGCTCATGATTTTCATGGCCTTGATAATTCCTGTGTTCGGAATATGACCACCACGACATAAGTCAGTAAATGTATCATGATCGCAAAACGTTATTGTCCCGTCTTCAAGATTGGTAATCATCTCTGTTTTGTAAACATTGTCCTTGTATAGCTCTAACGCATCCGCTTTAGAAACAGGACGTAATTTGAATTCGTGCTTTCCTCTCGAAATCTCAAGAACACGGTCTTCTATTTTTTTAAAATCAGCATCAGTGATCTTCTGGTCTTCAAAATCCACGTCATAATAGAACCCGTTAGAAATTGCAGGCCCAAGTGTTAATTTGATTCCGGGAAACATTTCTTCAAGAACTTGCGCCATGACATGCGAAGTCGAATGCCAGAAAGCTTTCTTGCCATCCGCATCATTCCAGGTGTATAATATAAGACTGCCATCCGTAGTCAAAGGAGTTGTTGTTTCAACTGTCGTACTGTTAAAGGAGGCCGAAATTACATTTCTGGCAAATCCCTCACTAATGCTTTTAGCAACTTCCATAGGAGTTACGCCTGGCGCGAACTCTTTAACTGACCCATCGGGCAAAGTAATCTTAATCATTGTTTGTTAATTTAAGAGTGCAAATATAGTCGATTACAAAAATAGATACAATATATATATAAGGTTTGTTCTATATATAGGTGCAAAAACAAATTGCGGGCATTTAAATGAGTTTTTCCGGGAGCTATTTCCCGCTATTCGCTGCAATCTTATATGCCGAACCCCGGCACATAAGGATTTTCGCTGCTATCGGGGCTAGGGCAGTTGGGTTAAACGTTTATTTTGGCAGGATAAACGATGGTATATAAGGTCAGACCACTTCCGCAAAGTCTCCCTTTCCTTTAGTGAGGTTAGGAGAGAGGGTAAAGTTATCTGTTTAATATGGTATATAAGGTCAAACCACTTCGGTAAAGTCTCCCTTTCCTTCGAAGGGGGGCGGGGAGAGGGTAGAATATGTCTTCAAAACACACAATTCCAGTAACTTAAAATTAAAGTTAAGAAAACAACAAAAAAAGGTTCTCAGAAAGCTTGAATTACACAATAAAGGTGGTAATTTTGCACCCGCAACAACGCAAACGTTTTTACTTATTTAATGGAAAACAAAACTTAAAAATTAGAGTAATTTAATTAAAAAAGTGTTGTGAGAAATAAAAGAAGTAATTATCTTTGCCGACCCGAAAGGGAGCAAGTTCTTTAACAAATTGAGTAAGTGAAGCACGGGAAACCGATGTTTATTAAAGGAAAAAAGAGGAAGGAAATTTTCTTTAAAAACTTTTAAAAAACAC
>Ga0209320_10000254_pt1 | contig 27627 bp, 29 predicted proteins | sample Rifsed13ft4_FD_184008 | JGI IMG/M metagenome (GOLD analysis project Ga0209320, IMG submission 184008) | Soil microbial communities from Rifle, Colorado, USA - sediment 13ft 4 (version 2) | ecosystem: Environmental > Terrestrial > Deep subsurface > Rock core/Sediment | place: Rifle, Colorado... | reverse complement strand
TCGTGATATATCTTTTTTCCATCGAATACTCTCGAATTTCTCCTTGTCTCAGCTTTTCTAAATTAGATAAATCTTCTTCGAGATCTTCAGGATGGGTGACGGATTGAAAAGTTTTATCCTTAATTTCGGCTTCTGAATATTCCAAAAGTTCGCAATATTTTTTATTAATTTCCATGAAATGTCCCGTAAAAGAATCAATGCGCGCGATTCCCACTGAGGCTTGATCAAAGATGGTCTTAAATTTTATTTCACTATCAAACAACTTATTGGCCTGCTCGTCTACTAAAATTTGTAATTCAGCTGGTTTCTTTATGATTAGAAGAATCAAAATACCAAAAAACAAGGCTAAAATAAATCCTAAAACAGTAGGGACAATGAGTTGAGCATATAGATCTTTTGGGTTTTTTGCGATCAAATATATTTTCCAGTTTCCATCGGGTATCGTTTTTGAAACATAATTTTTTGTGGAAAAGTCTCCGACCATGGGCAAGAAAAACTCATCCTCTAAAGTGTTTGGATTGATTTTAGAGAGCTGAAAATAGTATTTTGATTTATCGATGGCATTAATACCGGAATTATTTAGTAAAGTTTCCAACCTTATAACAACGGCCGAAAATCCCCAAAATCTATTTCCATTATAAACAGGGAACCTTCCTACGATTCCTTTGCCACCCTGTATGAGTTCAAAGGGCCCTGCAAAATACATTTTTTTATTGGCTATGGATTGCAAGGCTTCTTTTCTGAGGTTTTTTGTCTTCAGGATATTTAAGTCCATCGCGGCTTCATTCCCTTCGAGGGGATAGATGTACTTAATAATTCCATTAGGTACCAATTGAACGGAATTTATACTATTGTTTGATGCCAACAATTGGTTCGCAATTTTGTCAAAGTTTTGGGGTACGGCATCATCATCGTTAATAAGAAGGGCCAGTGTCAGCGTTGTAGTATAGCAATTTTTTAAAGATTGCCCAATATTCTGTTGGACTCCCGCGAGGATATGCTCCATTTCTTTCTGTTTGTTTTCCTTCACGATTTGATAGCGTTGAGAAACAACATAGAACACGACGATACATAAGATTAGTGAAACTAAAAGCCCCGCAATTTTTGGCCTTTTTAAAAACCAACCGATTAAATTAGACCATTTATTTTTAGACTCCATTAATTTTATTTGGACGTTTTGGGTAGCTGAAATGATTAATATCCGAATGATACGATGAATAAGTAATCTTAATCGTAGGCAAATTAACTAAAAAATGTTTTGGAAAGATGCTTAAGAATTTTTTTTATCAACTACTTTCTAACAGTCGAGAAATCATCTTTTTTTATTGAAGAAGTATATTTCAATGGAAACAAAGGGAAACCAAATTATCGTTTGAAAATGGATTAATCCATTTTTTCTCATTTCGGAATAATTTTTTATTGCAGTAAAAATGCCGAACTTTACGAAGAATTAACGAGAGTCGAATCAAAAGCGGAAAAAGATAATCTATCAAGTTGTTATTATCGCTATAAAAGTAGGCGTTAATTCCACTTTAACACAAATATTATGAGCAGAAACAACGAAAAAAATATTAAAAAACACAACGATAAGTTACATAAAGCCCAGGACAAGGTAAAACAGGCGGAGATTAGCCGTAAGGAAAAATTAAAACAGATTGTAAAGAAATTTAACGACACGAAAGAGTCAGGAACAAAATAAACACAAATCCCATGGATAAAAATAAATATACAGATCTGAAGAAAGGTGTTCAGGAAATCATTGATTTAATTGCCGATAGAAACGCTAAGGAAGCCAACAATAAATTGGTCGAAGTAAGCGAGGTGTTAGATGAATTGCTGGACTACTCCGAAGATGACGAAGACTTGATTGAGATAAGTAAGTATCAAGTGCTATTGAATCAACTGCACCAATCTATAATTGCACTTGACGGGCAAATCTAAATGCAGTATGTAATGAAGCAAATAGAATGCTTTTGCGGATCTCAAATAAATTTTAATGATTGCTGCAAACGATATATAGATGGAACGCAAAAAGCACCTACGCCATCGGCTTTAATGCGTTCCCGCTATTCTGCGTACGCCACACATAATGCGGACTATCTAGTGGCAACAACCCATATTTCAACTCGGAAACAGCATAATAAGAAAGACATTCTTGATTGGTCACAAAGCAATCAATGGATAAAGCTAGAGGTATTGCAGGCAACGGATAACACAGTCGAGTTTAAGGCCTTTTATCTGGATTGCCAGATGCAGATGCAAATCCACCATGAACACTCCACTTTTAAGATGGAAGATGGGAAATGGTTTTATGTTGACGGTGAATTTTATTAGTTTTTTCGAAAAACAGACTCCTTTTGAATCCAAAGTGTCGCGTGAGTGATGGAAGTGGAAATCCCACGCTTTTTTGCGTGGATTGAGAGCGGACAGCACGACCCTTGCGGTCACGCCCAAATTATTAAAAAAAAGAGCCATAGTTTTTAACTAAAAATTAGTAATCGTTTGACGGAAGTGCATTTTAAAATGATGTAATTTTAAAGTCTATGGAAAAGGACAATAAAAAAGGGTTTTATTTTAAGCAATATGAAGCGCCTTATCAGTCTCCGTTTGAGAAGCTCTTCGGTGTTTTTAAGGAATTAATCACTCATACTTCGGGGGATTTTGACGAGGCCATCGATTGGCTGCGCGAATTGGACAAGGAATACAAACTCACCGATGAACACTATACAATTGATGATTTTATTGAAGATTTAAAGAAAAAAGGCTACATCCGAGACGAACTTAAGGACGACGGCAGCTCGGGATTTGGAATTACCGCCAAAACGGAACGTGCAATCAGGCAGCAGGCATTGGACCAAATTTTCGGAAATTTAAAACGTTCCGGCAGCGGAAATCACAAAACCAAACATTCCGGAAACGGCGATGAGCATACCGGCGAATTCAGGGAATTTCATTTTGGGGACGGTTTAGAGCGAATTTCGTTGACGGAAAGTTTGAGAAATGCCCAAATCAATAATGGGGTGGGCGATTTCATGCTAACCGAGAATGATTTGGTGGTGGAAGAAACCCAATATAAGTCACAAATGAGCACCGTGCTGATGATTGACATCAGTCACAGTATGATTTTGTACGGTGAAGACCGTATCACGCCCGCCAAAAAAGTAGCAATGGCTTTGGCAGAGTTAATCACAACTCGCTATCCTAAAGATACCTTAGACATTTTGGTGTTTGGGAATGATGCCTGGACCATCGCAATCAAAGATTTACCTTATCTAAAAGTCGGTCCATTTCATACCAATACCGTTGCGGGTTTGCAGCTGGCGATGGATTTACTGCGCAGAAAGCGGAATACCAACAAGCAAATTTTTATGATTACCGACGGGAAACCTAGTTGCGTGCGCGAACGTGACGGCTCCTATTATATGAACAGCAATGGTCTGGACGAGTACATCGTGGATAAATGTTACAGTCAGGCGCAGCAGGCCCGAAAATTACATATTCCGATCACCACCTTTATGATTGCCAATGATCCCTATTTGCAGCAATTTGTCAATCGATTTACCGAAGCCAATCAAGGGAAAGCATTCTACACAGGACTCAAAGGCTTGGGCGAAATGATTTTTGAAGATTATGAAACAAATAGGAAGAAAAGGATAAAGTAGGTTCGAAGAGAAAAGATACAAGGGATATAGAATAAGGTTGAAAACAAAAAATAAATTGAATTTTTAATCATTTAATCATTCAATATTTAAATACTAAACATGAAAACAGAAAACATAAATACTTTAGGTGAATTAAAAGCATCTGGATACGAAAGCAAAAGTATCAAGGATGAATTAAGAAACAATTTGCGAGATAGAATAAAATCAGGGAAACCTGTTTTTGAAGGCGTTCATGGTTTTGAGAATACGGTAATTCCAGAAATGGAACGGGCCATATTGTCCCGCCATAATATTAATTTATTGGGACTTCGCGGCCAAGCCAAAACGCGATTGGCGCGTAAAATGGTCGAATTACTAGACGAGTACATTCCTTTTGTGTCGGGTTCCGAAATTCATGATGATCCATTTAATCCGATTTCTCGTTATGCGAGAGATATTATTGAAATCAAGGGTGATGACACCCCGATTTCCTGGTTGCACAGAAATGATCGTTTCTCCGAAAAACTGGCCACACCTGATGTTACCGTTGCCGATTTGATAGGTGATGTTGACCCGATAAAAGCCGCTAATTTAAAGTTGTCGTATGCGGATGATCGCGTGATACATTTTGGGATGATTCCAAGAGCAAACCGTTGCATTTTTGTGATTAATGAACTACCGGATTTGCAGGCCAGAATTCAGGTGGCTTTGTTTAATATTTTGCAGGAAGGGGATATTCAAATACGTGGTTTTAAATTGCGGATGCCATTGGATATGCAGTTTGTTTTTACCGCAAACCCGGAGGATTATACGAATCGAGGAAGTATCGTAACGCCGCTTAAAGACCGTATAGGTTCCCAAATATTGACACACTATCCTGAAACGATTAAAATTGCAAGAACAATCACTGAACAAGAAGCCAAGCTGGACCAAATACAAAACGACATGGTTCACGTGCCTTCATTGGCAAGGGATCTATTGGAACAAATTAGTTTTGAAGCTCGTGAAAGCGAATACATTGATAATAAAAGTGGCGTAAGTGCAAGATTGAGCATTACCGCTTTTGAGAATTTATTAAGCACCGCCGAAAGAAGAGCACTGAAATCCGGGGACGATAAGACTACGGTTCGACTATCTGATTTTATGGGCATTATCCCTTCGATTACGGGCAAAGTGGAATTGGTGTATGAAGGAGAGCAGGAGGGAGCCGCTGCGGTTGCCCAAAACCTATTGGGAGCGGCAATTCACACTTTTTTCCCTGGCTATTTCCCTAAAATCGAAAAATTGGAAAAACCAAATGAGAAAACACCTTATACGGATCTGATCGAATGGTTCTTTGCCGAAAGCGGTTTTGAATTGTTGGATGATTGTCCCGATGAAGAGTACAAAAGGATTTTGGGAGCCATTGTGCCTTTGGAAATTTTAATAAAGAAATACCAACCGAATTTAGAAAAAGAAGACCGATTTTTCATGAAGGAATTTATTCTTTGGGCTTTGGTAGAATACAAAAAACTGAGCAAGGATAGGATTGCCGATGGATATCAGTTTAAGGATACTTACGGGAGTTATATCAGTAAATTGTAGTTGAACCAAAAGAAGCTTTTGGCTTTTTATGATTGACAGATTATTTGAAAGTAAAAAAAATCTTCTTGTTTATAAAAAACAGGAAGATTTTTTTATTTACATAAATTCAAAATATTTCAGTTTAGGGAATTGAAAAAATAAGCACGCTACTTATCGTCCGATACTGAGTTTCCTCCAAATGTAAAGGTTTCGGTGACAATATACTGTTTAGAATTTTCATCAAATTTCCGCAAAACAATGTTGTCGCATGAAAAATTGATGTCTATTATTTTAAATAGGACCTTAGCCCGTTCCAGTTTACGGGGGGGTAATCTGCGGGCAATGGTGAGATGCGGGTTTTCATTTATTTGCAAATCGGGAATAAAATTCAGCGATTCGTTGACTTGTTTCATTATAGGTATCAACCTTTTTTTAGAGATCGCATCAGGAGCTATATAAAAAGCGCCATTTGGATAAGCGCCAAAATCGTTCAGGGTGACTAGAACAGGGTTGATATCACTACAAATTTTGCGTAATATCTCTTTAACGGATTTAATTGTCTCCTCGGTTGCCGTGAATAAACAGATAGTGATGTGACCCACCGAGTTTTTACTGTGAAACCAACCCACTTCTTTAGCCAGCGCTTGTTTCATCGACTTAATTAGGGAAATGACAGGCCCTGAAGGATATATTACAACGGTGTATTTTTCCATGACTCAGGTTTTCATTGCCGTTATTTTAGTTAGATGTAATGAGATTAGTCTAGTCTTGAGCCTTTCTTTTATTGTGTTTTGTGTGTTCCGTAAACCCGTGATACGTAAACACCATTTAAAAATGTTTTAGGGTCGATTTGGCTTTGCAACAGCACTCCACTATGCGGGTTTTCAAGCAGCAGTTGGGCGGCTTGCGCCAATGGGGCCGCCGTGGTTGTCTGTATCGCTCTTAAATGGTGATTTCCCACTTGTTGGGGAAGTATACGTTTTGCAATTTCCCGTCTGCGCAAAATCCCTGTTGCGTCTTTTCCCTCGACTGCGGCATACAATACAATTTGGTCGTCTTCCGTATGTGGTATTACGGATTGCATTTTTTTTTGGAGATCCTCGATTGCGTTAATTGGATTCCCCAATCCGTCCAGTTGCTCATCTACCCAAGCATAGTGCCCGGGATGGCGCAAGGTCTTGTAGTCGAGTGAACGTACTTTTCCGGACAGTGCATCGGGCAAATCGGCTGCGCCTCCCGAGGTAAGGTCTTCCTCATAGGCAATGCCGTCAATAATGATGGTTGTCCTTTCCGACAAGGCGGGCAAGGTTGTTTTTTTATAATCGCGAAGCACTATCGCATCTTTGAGGTATTCCGTGGCCACACCAACAGGGCTCCATGTGAACCCGTAATAATGCGGTGCAACGGCATGGTTGGTTAAAGCACCCACTTTAAACTCCAGTTTGTCTACTGTGTGTACATCAAAGTCGTCACAAAATTCTCGAAAAAGTCCGTGGGCGAGCAAGTCTATATAGCCGGGCGCCAGACCGGTTTGAAGTACGAAGCCGGTTTTGGCGTCAGACGCCATTGCCATTATTTTTTCAGTTTCGGCGACATATTCGGTCAGATTGGCGTAATGCATCCCAAAATCCTTGGCAAACTGGGCCATTTTGGGTGCCTGACTACCGGGAAGACAGTCTAGAATGATATCTCCTTTGAAGAACAGATCTCTCATCTCGTCCGTAAGGCCATTCTCGGGAAGAAGGAAGGCCTTTATTTCGCCCTTTTTGGTGCTGCCTTCTTCAATCCACAGTGCCGATTTTTGAGCGTTTGAAAGCGTTCGGTTGCCAATGAAAAGGCTGGGGGTAACCTCGCTCCATTCCATCAATAACAAGCCAACGGCTTCGGCAATGCCGCCCGCACCGGCAATAATAATTTTGAAGTGCTTTTTCATACCTTAAAGTTAATAAAAAAAATATTTTAAACAACTGTTTATTAGTTAGTTAATATTTATTTTATGCAACGATACCGATACAACTTAATTTTCTGTCAAGAAGGGAAAAAAGATCCGAAAGCGAGGACATTAGATAACAAACCCCAAAAGAGGGACCAGAGGAAGCTCGTTTTGGGGTTGTGTTGCTATGGTACTATAATGGGTAATTTAGGGACAATTGGGGAAATTACTTTCCGATGCAGAAATTGGCAAATATGTTACCCAGCAATTCGTCGTTCGTGACCTGCCCTGTAATCGTGCCGAAATGGTATAAAGCCTCCTTGATATCGATGGCCATCAGGTCGCTGGAGAGATTCGTTTCCAGGCCGTATTTGACTTTCTGGATCTCGTCTAAAGCTTTCAGTAAAGAATCGTAATGCCTTGTGTTAGTAACTATTGTTTCGTTGTTTCGAAGGGCTCCGGTATTTACAAAAGAAAGCAGTTGGTCCTTCAAGTCTTCGACCCCGATGTTTTCTTTGGCACTTAAAAAAATTAGCTTAAGGTTTAAGGCTTCAAGTTCTTTACGAATGGTTGCGATTTCTTTTTCCGAAAGCAAATCCAATTTGTTGATTACTACAACCAAAGGTTTTAAGGGAAATTGGTTTTTGATTTTTTCAATTTCGATGATGTATTCCGAAGTTTGAAGCTTAAACTTTAGGCGATCAAACAAATACAAAACTACTTGAGCCTGTTCGATTTTTTCGAAAGTTTTCTTAATTCCAATGCTTTCAATAACATCTTTAGTTTCACGGATTCCCGCCGTATCGATAAATCGAAACCCAATGCCTCCGATGACCAATTCGTCCTCGATCGTGTCGCGTGTCGTTCCTGCGATTTCCGAAACGATGGCGCGTTCTTCGTTCAATAATGCATTCAACAAGGTCGATTTCCCCACATTGGGTTCACCCACAATAGCGACAGGAATACCGTTTTTGATCACGTTTCCTACAGCGAAGGAATCTATAAGTCGTTTGAGGACAAACTCGATTCGGTTCAATAACTCATGAAATTGGCTGCGATCGGCAAATTCAACATCTTCCTCAGCAAAGTCCAGTTCCAGTTCAATAAGTGAGGCGAAATTTAATAACTCTTCACGCAATTTGGCTATCTCATTGGAGAATCCGCCACGCATTTGTTGCATGGCAATTTGGTGCGAAGCCTCATTATCGGAAGAAATCAAATCAGCTACCGCTTCCGCCTGCGACAAATCGAGTTTGCCGTTCAGGAAAGCCCTAAGGGTAAATTCACCCGGATTGGCCATTCGACATCCTTTGCGAAGTAATAATTGGATTATTTGTTGCTGTATGTAGGTAGAACCGTGACAAGATATTTCGATGGTGTTTTCGCCCGTATAGGAATTCGGCCCCTTGAAAATGGAAACCAAAACTTCATCCAGCGTCTTAGCCTCATCTACAATATGACCCAGATGTAAAGTGTGCGTTTTTTGCTGGAGTAAATTTTTGTTTTTAATAGACTTAAAAACACTGTTGCCAATAGCAATTGCTTCATTTCCGGAAATTCGGATTACTGCTATGGCTCCCGCTCCTGAAGGCGTGGCCAATGCTACTATGGAATCGTTGTATAACATATTTTTTTATTCTAAGGCTCAAAGGTAGTAAATCTTAAGAAGTATCTATTTTTTTATGACGGATGTGTTTTTGGAGAGTAAAAAAACCGTAAATATCTGATAATTATCATATTAATGGTGTAACTTTATGTCTATATTTGATAGATGTATCACGTAAAAACCTTTATAAGATGAAACGAATATTATTCCCAACCGATTTTTCCGAAGTGGCCACTAACGCATTTGTTCATGCATTAGAATTTGCAAAAATAGTTCAAGGAGAAATCATCTTGTTGCACACGTTCGAATTGCCCGTATTCGACAACCAGTTTTTCCCGGAAAATTATATGGTCATTTATGAATCTGTCGAGCTATCTCAATTCGATATGTTTAAGGACGAAATTCCCAAACTTAGGTCCATTGCGGAGGAACATAATTTGGGCAATATAAAAATGACGCACCGACTTATGGATGGTAGTTTGACTTATAATATTGAAAAGGCAATCAAAGAGGACAAAATAGATTATGTTGTAATGGGAACGGAAGGGGCTTCGGGATGGTCTGCCTTTTTTTCCGGGACCAACACGGGTGCAGTTCTCTCAGATGTTAGAGTGCCCCTTTTGTGTGTTCCGATGGAAGCGAAATTCAAAAAAATAAAAACGATTGGTTTTACCACAAGATTCAGGTCTAAAGATAAAAAAGCCTTGAAAAAAGTGTTGGAAATAGCAAAACTGGCCGGTGCAGACATCAAATGTCTTTATGTAAAAACCGATAAATCTGACGTTACCAAGGAAATAGTTAAAAAATGGGAGAAAGATTTCGAAGAGGAACCAATCGAATTTTTTGTGATTAGCAGTGACGAAGTCAAAGAAACCATTTTAGACTTTATTTTATATCAGGAAATTGATATTTTGACTATGCTGACCTATAAAAGAAGCTTTTTTGAGGGGTTATTCCACCCTAGTTTAACCAAGAAATTCGCCAATAATTTCGATGTACCTATATTGGCCATTCCCATAGAATAATTTTATTTTTTAGCTTTTTTCGAAGTATTATAAAGCCATTCTTATAGCTTATTTATTTGGGTAGCGCTATCTTTGTATTTCATTAAATGAGGACATGGAAATATACAGTGCCAAAAGCAAAAGTCATTCGGAAGAGTTAAACAACGTCAATAAAAAATACAACAGTGTCAGTTTCTTTAGGCTGATCAGCATAATTCTTTTTCTGGTTTCCCTTTATTTTTACCTGAAAGATAACGAAATGATCTTTCTCATTCTCGCAGTTTCCCTTTTTATGGGATTTGTATTTTTAATGCGAATCCATTCCAAACTACTTTTTAAAAGGAAGATAAAAGAAGCATTGGTAAAAGTAAACGAAGACGAGATTTCCTATTTGGATAGAAAAACAATTCCGTTTGAAGACGGAGGCGAGTTCAATGATTTTCACCATCCGTACGCTTATGATTTGGACATCTTTGGAGAACATTCCTTATTTCAAAATTTGAATAGAACGGCCACTTTTATCGGCAAGAAAAAGTTGGCAAAGCAATTGCTTGTTTTGTCCCATTCTCAAGAGATTTTGGATAACCAAGAAGCCGTAAAAGAGCTGACACAAAAGTTGGATTGGCGCCAGGAATTATTGGCTTTGGCCAAAATCACTAATGACACCGAATCCAGTTATGAAGCATTATTGAAATGGAGCAAATTTTCAAGTGCACGGTTGCCAAAATGGGCAATTATAGCATCCTACGTTACTCCAGTTTTATTTTTTGGGACATTAGTGGTCTACTTCGTCACAAAAAATTCAGCTTTCCTAACTTATCTATCCTATTTCTTTGTTATCAATTTGATCATTTTCGGCAAATTTTATCAGCGCATCCAAATAGAAATAGCCAATGCCGAAAACATAGATGAAATCATAAGCCAATACGGTTTGCTCCTTAAAAAAATTGAAGATGAAACATTCCAATCGAGAAAATTGCTTGGTTTACAACAAAAGCTGAAATTCAAAAAAGAGAAAGCTAGTCACCATCTTAAAAAATTATCAGGATTGTTTTCTAATATGGATACGGTAGCTAACCTTGTAGCGGCTTCACTATTCAATGGAACATTCCTTTTTAACCTTCATGTTTTAAAACGTTTGTTGGATTGGAAAGAAGAACATGCTGCAGTATTGGAAGAGTGGTTAGCGGTTATCGGTGAATTTGAAATGTTAAATAGCTTAGCCAATTTTTCTTATAACAATCCAGAGTTTGTTTATCCAGCGTTAAATTCCGATTTCAAGATTGACTTTTCAGATCTAGGCCATCCGTTATTAAACGCACATACTAGGGTTAACAATGAAGTTAGCTTTTATCCGCAGTCATTTATGATATTGACGGGTTCGAATATGTCCGGCAAAAGTACTTTTTTGAGAAGTTTGGGTGTCAATATGGTTTTGGCGGGAATGGGATCTGCTGTGTGTGCCAGCGCGGCTAACGTGCACCCTTTGCCTATCTTGGTATCCATGCGACTATCTGATTCCTTATCTGACAGCGAATCGTATTTCTTTGCGGAGATAAAGCGCCTGAAACAAATTATGGACGAACTGGAGAAGAATCCTGCCTTTGTCTTGTTGGACGAAATATTGAGAGGGACAAATTCAGATGACAAAAGGAACGGTACCATTGAAGTGGTGAAAAAGGTGATTGCGAAAAATGCCATAGGAGCCATAGCGACGCACGATATAGAAGTGTGCTTGACAACAAATGAATATCCAGATATTCTGACTAATAAATGCTTTGAGGTGGAAATCCTAAATAATGAATTGGATTTTGATTATAAGCTTCGCGACGGTATTTGCAAAAACAAAAGCGCCACTTTCCTGATGAAAAAAATGGGGGTTATTTAGGAGTACCAAGTTAAACGAAATGGAGCAAAAGCAAAAGAACCGCAATTTCTAGATGAAATTGCGGTTCTTTTAAATATAAAAATGGTTTGGTTAATAGCGTATTGAAGTACAATGATAATGATTTATATTCGAATATCAAAAATCAAATATAACAAAATCATAATTTAATGTTAACTGTTCAGCATAACCGGCATTACCAACATCGTTACCGTTTCACCATCTTCCAGTCCGTCAACAGGAGTAAGGATTCCGGCTCTATTTGGTAAGGACATTTCAAGCATAATCATATCTGACTGAAGGTTGGTTAACATTTCAGTAAGGAAACGCGAGTTATATCCTATTTGCATATCGTCACCTTGATAATCGCATGTCAATCTTTCTTCCGCTTTATTGGAGTAATCAATATCCTCTGCGGAAACGTTCAATTCAGCTCCAGCAATTTTCAAACGAATTTGGTGGGTCGTCTTATTTGAAAAGATAGCCACACGACGTACAGAGCTCAAGAATTGAGAACGGTCTATCATCAATTTATTTGGATTCTCTTTTGGAATAACCGCTTCGTAATTTGGATATTTCCCGTCAATTAAACGACACATTAAAATATAGTTGTCAAATGAGAAGGTAGCGTTCGAATCGTTATATTCGATTTTCACCTCTGCATCTGAAGCAGAAAGTATGTTCTTTAAAATGTTCAAAGGTTTCTTTGGCATAATAAAATCAGCAACCTGAGATGCCGTAACGTCGGTACGGGCATATTTTACCAATTTATGTGCATCAGTTGCCACAAATGTTAATCCCTCTGGAGAGAACTGAAAAAACACGCCTGACATCACCGGACGTAAATCATCGTTACCCGCGGCAAAAATTGTTTTGCTTATGGCAGTTGCCAAAACATCGGCAGGAACTAAAGTCACAGATGGCTCGTCTAAGTTAACCGCTTTGGGGAACTCGTCACCGGGGGCATAAGCCAAAGCATATTTTCCTGAATTAGAACTGATTTCAATTGTACTGTTCTCCTCAACCGTAAAAGTTAACGGTTGCTCAGGGAAAGTTTTCAATATTTCCAAAAGCAATTTTGCAGGAACGGCAACGCTTCCTTGACTTGTGGAATCAATAGCCAGACTTGCAGACATTGTTGTCTCTAAATCGGATGCAGAAACCGTTAATTCATTATTGTTTAATTCAAATAGGAAGTTGTCCAAAATTGGCAAAGTATTGCTGCTGTTGATAACATTACCTAAAACTTGTAATTGTTTTAATAAGTACGAACTCGATACTATAAATTTCATCTGTTTTATTTTATTTTTTGAGGTATCTATTTTAGTTTAATTTTAAAACACAATACATTTTACAAATATATCGTAAACTATCCTAGTATTGAAACTTTTTTATTAACATCTACTTACTGTATTTTCTTTTTCGGAGGTAGGTAAAAAGCAGACCAAAAAGTGTTAATATTAGAATTGGAAGCCCGATAGTTATGACTTGAATCAGGCTGTAGTTTTCGTAAACCTTTTCTTTATCCAGTAAGGGCAGATCAAGGTCCTTGCTTCGAATGTTAATAAGTCCGGTATCATCCAGTAAATAATTGACGCAATTCAGTAGAAAATCCTTGTTGTCATACAAATTCCCTGACCTTTGATCATAACCTAATTCTACAGGCTGATAATTTTTGTCCAACTGGTTTTTAGTCAAATCTCCATCGGAGACCACAATCATTTTACTGGCCTTTCCGCTTGTCGCAAAAGTCTTTTGGTCAAAAGACAGTACCCGGTTTTCGAAGACGGAATGGAAGGAACCTTCAAGTAAAATGGCAAGCGGAATATTTCCAGTATTGATATAGTGATTTGGGCTGGTTTCTTCTGCTACGATATCCAAATTAACTTCTACAGGCGTGCCTATTTTTTTCGAATAGCGAGATGTTTTTAAAAGAACGCTTTTCTTAATTCCATTTTTTAAAGTGTCAATAGGGTTGGCAAAATCGAATTTAATGCCACCAAGATTTTTTACTATTGGATGCTTACTTTCGGGATAAACCAAAGGGGCAAATTTCCAGTTGAATTCCTGATATTGTGTTGCGCTACCTTGTTCTCCTGTGGCTAATTTTATCGGACTTCCTTGCTCGTCCTTGACGATATCGGGATTAATACGGAAACCGTACTTGAAAAACATGTCGTTTAAGTTCAAATCTCGCGGGTATGCCAAGGTCGAGCCCGAAGGATTGTAGAGGCTGTCCATTTCTGCTGAAACTTGATCTATTAGCCATAATGTCTTCCCGCCGTTGATTATGAATTGGTCTAAAACTTGTTTTTCGGAATCCGAGAATGTTTCCGTGGGTTTGGCTATAATGGCCAAATCATATTTCTCTAAGGCTTCTAAAGTGCCTATTGGGCTTTTAGCTACCGAATCCAGGGTAAATGGACCAATATGATAACTTTCCCTTATTTGCAAAAGGAATTTGGCCATAAAAACATCCTGCAGCTCCCCATTTCCTTTGATTACTGCTATCTTTTTTTGCTTGTTTTTGGTGATTTTGTTTAAAGCATCGGCGATTGAATACTCCAGGTTTTGGACTGAACCAATCATTTTTTCGGTCGTCGAGGCGCCCATTTTATTTTTAAGCAAAGGGATGTTGACTTCTTTGTTGTGATAAGTTGCAATGGCCCAAGGGAAAACCATGGCTTGCGATTGCTTTCCTTTGTCATCCACAGTTATATTTACGGGCGTTAGCCCTTTTCGGTACAACTCCTTGATGTTGTCCATGTTTGAATCTTCATTCTCCAACGGATTCACAAATGTAAAAACGATGTTTTTATTGTAAGCCTGGAATTCTTCAAGCAATTGCTGCGTTTCCTGCTGCAATCGCTTGAATTCAGCGGGCAATTCACCCTGCATGTATATTTTTATCGACAGCGGTTCTTTGATCTGCTTTACGATGTTTAAAGAAGTCTCTGAAAGCGTATATCTTTTATCTGAAGTCAAATCGAAACGGTGGAAAAACATATTTCCAATTCCATTGGCAATCAATAAAACGCCAATAATTAGGACCAAGTTTTTTAAGTTACTTTTCTTTATGGGTACCATTATAATTTCAAAGATTTAAGTTTGTAAACGGTAAGCGATAAAAACAAAACCGTCAGGCTGGCAAAATAAAGGATGTCTCTAGTATCGATCACGCCGCGCCCCATGCTTTTAAAATGATCTTGCATTCCGAATGCCGCAATCATGGTAGAGTAGGACGGTGCAATTGAGGCCAAACCGTCGAATCCAAAATAAAAAAAGAAGCACACGAAAACGGAAACAATAAACGCCACAATCTGATTGTCAGATAAGGTAGAAGCGAATATTCCAATTGCGGAATAGGCTGCAATCAGGAATAATAGTCCGAAATAAGAACCAATTGTGCTCCCCATATCAATATTTCCTTCTGGCATACCTAGTCTCGAAATCACCACGACATAGATGAAAGTTGGTATGATTGCCATGACGATTAACAACAACGCTCCAAGGAATTTCCCATTTACGATTTGCCAGATGCTCAAAGGTTTTGTTAGCAACAATTCTAGGGTGCCTTGTTTTTTCTCGTCTGAAAAACTGCGCATGGTTACCGCAGGAATCAAGAAAATCAGAATCCAAGGCGATAAGGTAAAAAATGGCGTCATGTCAGAAAATCCAGTATTCAGAATGTTGTAGTCCCCTTGAAAAACCCAAAGAAACAATCCGTTGAGGATAAGAAACAGCGCAATGACCAAATAACCTATTGGAGAACCAAAAAACGATTTGATTTCGCGTAATAAAATGGCTTTCATATTTTTTGTTTAATGTTTGAAATGTTTAACGTTTTTAAATCCTATGGACTTTAAACCTTAAACTAAGATTTTATTCTAAACTCACTAATTTGTCGACGCTCCAGGCTTCGGGCTTATCGTTAAACAGTTTTTTGGTGAATGACCAAACGGCGGTAAAGAGTTCCGATTTTCTGTAATTTTCCAAATCATCTTCAGTCTCCCAATAACTGTATGTAAAAAAGATACTTTTATTGCTTTTGTCTTGGTATAATTCTAAAAAACGATTTCCTGGGGCGCTTCGGATTTTTTCCTTTACCGATTCGAAATTTTCCAGGAAAGCAGGAATATTTTCTTCGTGAAAACTCATTTTTACTATTCGTACAAACATTTTTTATTTTTTAACGGCGAAGCTCACAAGGTTTTTCGCCAAAGTTCACAAGGCAATTTTTTGTTTATTCTTCAAAATCTTAATTCTTAAATTGAATGGAAACCACATCTTGATAATTCAAGCCCAACAGGCTATTTGCAGAACCAACCTTTGAAGGGTTACTTCTGAAAATGGCAATTTCGAGGAAACCGGCTTCGTTGAAGATTGCCAATTTTTCCCCTTCATAATTCTTGATTGGATATTTTTCGGAACTGGCTATTGCGGAATAATTGGGCAAAATGGTCTTGATGTTTTTGGTTTTCATAAGAATCTCGTACGGACGGCCCTTGGCAATCTCTAAGAATTGTTTTTTGGTGATATTGGTAACCACATTCCCGAAATGGTCTATATAAATGACATGCCCTTTGAGCATATTATTGTCAATTGAGCTTCCCGCTTTCAATTCAAATACCTGCTTAATGTTATTTATTTCCCTGCCAATAACGTTCAACAAACCGCCCTTGGCGATATGACAGGCCACTTTTACAAAAACGTCCATACCGGTTGCGTCACTTTGCAGACGATCATGAATGTTTATCGCAACTAACTTTTGCGGAACAATTTTTTGCGAAAGCATGCTTAAAATGCCATTGTCGGCGGCAATAAAATAGGAATCATTCCACTGCATGACGATATGCTGGTTCTCCTTGTTCAATTCCATATCGACTCCGATAAGGTGGACCGTTCCTTTTGGAAAACTAGAATAGGCCGCGCCGATAATGTAACTTGCTTCAACAGTGTTGAATGGGTCAATATGATGCGAAATGTCGATAATGGAAGCTTCAGAATATTCAGATAAAATTTTCCCTTTCAACGCACCAACAAAGTGGTCTTTCAAGCCGTAATCGGTCGTAAGGGTAATTATTGACATAAATTTTTTTATAATTATTGGTGCAATCTAAAACTAATTTTCATTAAATTTGAGAAATGCAAATCTAATAATAGTAAATTCAAAAAAGCAAAAAACAAAAAACAAATTCCAAATAAGTAAGACAAATAATATTGTGGTTTACAAGCCAAATGGATTAGATGTGTTTATTGATTAATTTTATATAAAACTACAACATTTGAACGAAAGAATAATCGAGCTCATAGACATCGCTCCAAAAGAATTTTGGGGCGCTCAAGACACTCATCTTGAAACAATTAAAAAATATTATCCAAAACTTAAGATTGTTGCTAGAGGAACTACATTAAAAGCTTTTGGTGAAAAAGAAATTCTGGACGAGTTCGAAAAACGTTTCCAAAGATTAATGCTTCATTTTACGCGCTATAATACAATAGACAATAATGTTATAGAACGTGTCATTTTAGGCGACAGTCAAGACGATAGAAGAACCCTCGTCAACGATAAAATTCTTGTGCATGGAGTGGGTGGCAAAATAATTAAGGCCATGACCCCGAACCAACAACTGTTGGTTGATTCAATAAATAAGAACGACATGGTTTTTGCCGTCGGTCCGGCTGGAACGGGAAAGACCTATACGGGCGTTGCAATGGCCGTCAAAGCGCTGAAAGAAAAACAGGTCAAACGTATTATTCTTACACGTCCTGCGGTTGAAGCTGGGGAAAATCTAGGTTTTCTTCCGGGTGATATGAAAGAAAAACTGGATCCCTATATGCAACCCCTTTATGACGCTTTACGGGACATGTTACCCAATGAGAAATTAGAAGATTATATTCTGAAAGGGATCATCCAAATTGCGCCGCTGGCTTTCATGCGCGGAAGGACGTTGGATAATGCATTTGTAATTTTGGATGAAGCCCAAAATACAACTCATTCGCAAATGAAAATGTTCCTGACCCGTATGGGGAAAAGCGCTAAATTCATGGTTACCGGTGATCCAGGACAAATTGATTTACCAAGAAGGACCATATCAGGACTAAAAGAAGCGTTGTTGATTTTGAAAGACATCGAGGGGATTGGTATTATATACCTTGACGATAAAGATATAGTGCGCCACCGATTAGTCAAAAAAGTTATCGATGCCTACAAGTATACCGAGAACCCAGATTAGTCAGCTAGGCTGTTTTTATGGCAATAAAAATTAAACGTTATTGTTAAAATGAATAAATTTAACTTACTGTTTTATAGTGTAATATGATGTACGGCCCCAGATGGGGCCGTTTTTATTAATGAATTAACCAATTTTAAGGACTGTTTGCCGTTAAAAAAATTATATTAGCAAAAAACTATATATAGTGAAGAACGTAATCATAACAGGAGCTTCGGGTGGAATTGGGAAAGAAATCGCTTTGCATTTTGCCGAGAACGGTTGGAATGTTATTGCGACCATGCTTTGTTTGGAACATGGCAAAGAATTGCAAGGGATAAAGAACATTAGTTGTTATGTGCTGGATGTAACTTCAACAGAAAGCATTGCAACTGCCAAGAAAAAAATAGTGGAAGATTTCAAAACCATAGATGTTGTCATTAACAATGCAGGAGTGGGATACAGAAGTTTTGTAGAATTGGCGGAAGACGATGAGATCAACAACATTGTGGATATCAATTGGCTTGGTGTGGTGAAAGTATGCCGCGCATTCATCCCAGTATTCAGGGCACAAAAAAGAGGGCACTTCATAAATATTTCTTCGATTGCGGGATTGGTGAATTTACCGTTAGGGAGCTTTTACCACGCGACTAAACATGCCGTTGAAAGTTTTTCGGAATGTATGGCTTATGAATTGATCGATTTTAATATCAGTGTTTCAACCATGCAATTCGGGAATACGCCCTCCAATTTTCAAAAAAACGTCGTTAAATCAGAGCATTCTTCGCTAGTCTCTTACAATGTTTTAATGGACAAAATAAGTTTGATATTAAAAAATAAGACCGCGAAAAACACAGATTTAAAGCCACTTATCATTCGGGAATTACTGAAAATCGCTGAAAACCCGCCCAAAAACTTCAAGAGATATACCATCGGTTTTGATGCCAACAGTCTTAGTATCCTTAGGTCAAAAATGGGATATCGTTTATTTGGAAGGTTGATTAGACAATCGGTTTTGAAATAGGGTTCATTAAATGTGCATCTGATTTGATAATTTACATGTAATTAATTTCGAAAATAACGAGAGTCAGATTATTAAAAACGAGTTCTTTTTAGAACTTGTCTTTTTTTCTTTTTATATAAAAAGGGAATTATATAAAGATTAAAAACACTGGATATAGTTGCTGCGATTAGCCAAGACTGAGTCCATAATATTATAAAATCAATAGTGTTTCTTGAAGTTGTATTTATTGTTGTGAGTGTAAATGTGATAAAAGAAGTCACAAGTATACTACTAAGAATAGTTTTACGCATTGGGGTTATTTTGAAAAATTGAATTCCAATCAGTAAATTCAAGATCTGACAGATTAGATTCGTTCAAACTATCAATAAAGGCGAGATAAGCTCTGTTGAACAATGATTTTAACTTGCAATTGTGTGATTTGAAGATGCAAGGTTTAGCATCACAATTGATGACCGGATTATCGTCCTGCTCCAGAAGGTGAATTAAATCCCCTAATGGAATTTCTTTAGCTTTTTCTGAAATTACAATCCCTCCTCTTTTGCCTCTTTTGGTCAAAACCAATTGATTTGAAGATAAAAATTGAACCACTTTAATGAGATGGTTTCGTGAAATTTTGAATGTTACAGCCAAATCGTCCAAAGAACTTTGAGGAGTATCTTTTTTTTGATTCAGATAAATCAATACACGCATACTAAAATCGGTAAAGTGGTTTAATTTCATAAATGAGATTTATTAATTTAAAGCTAATAATTGTGGGCCAAATTCCTCATAAAATATTGCCTCTTTAGTTACGCCTAACTCAATTAGAGATTGATATTGTTTTCTGATGAAAAGTTCCGGTCCACAAATATAATATTTTGCCTCATTAATAATAATTTCTTCTTTGTAAGTATGCAAGTCAACTCTCCCTTCTATCGCATCCGTCTTGTAATCTGGCAAGGTTTCGTAAAATACATAAGAACTTAACCAGTTTTCCTGACTATTTAATTCTTCGATAGTGTCTTTAAATGCATGTACGTTTTCATTGCGACAGCTGTGAACCCAAACAGTTTTGTTTTTTTGGAGCGATACTTTATTGGCTTCCACCATACTCATTAGTGGGGTTACACCCACGCCTCCGCTAATTAGAACTAATGGATTTGCCGATTCAGGATCAGCGTAAAAGACGCCAGCAGGCGCACTGACATCGATACTTTCTCCCACTTTTTTATTGTGGAGAACATTAGAAAAAACTCCGTCAGGAATTGCATTGATTCCTTTCTCTTTTTTTACTGAAATACGGTAGTATTCATTGTTAAAAGAGGAAGATAAACTATATTGTCGGGGTTGTTCATAACCAAGTTCCGGAATAAATGTTTTAACGGAAAGGTATTGCCCAGGAAAAAAATCGGCAATGTCTTTACTGTCTTCCGGCTGCAGATAAAAAGATTTAATTTCGTCACTTTCTTCGACAATTTTCAAAATTATAAATTTTCTCCAACCAATCCAACTCCCTTTTTTCAGGCTGTCTTTTTTGTACATCTCCGCTTCAATCCCGATCATTATCTGCGCCAGTTCCGTGTAGGCGCATGTCCAAGCTGCTATTAATTCTGGTGTTGCCAAATCGCCCAGTACTTCTTTAATGGAGGCGATAAGATGGTTCCCAACAATGTCATATTGTTCGGGTGCAATGTTTAAACTGACATGTTTGTTCCCAATTGATTTCAATACATTTATCAGTACGCTGGGGTCTTCAATATTTTCTGCATAGGCCAATACCGCTCCTGTCAACGCATTCTGTTGTTTGCCGTTGGCTTGGTTTGCCATGTTGAAAATGTTTTTTAACTCTGGGTTATTAGTAAGCATTCTTTGGTAAAAATAACTAATCAAATCATTACCGCTTGATTTTAAAATTGGAACCGTCGCTTTTATTAATTCTTTTTGAATTGCATTCATGTTTGTGATATTTAATTTTGGCAAATATAGACCAATATTCTACATGTTTCATTTAAAATACAACAATTAAGATGATTTTATCCTTTGCTTGTTTTTAATTTATTTATGTTCTAATGTTAATAGCGATATAAGTAATTGATATTTAGGATTTGAAAAAAAATGTTCCTGTTGTACTAATCAAATTTTGGTTTCATATTATTTCTTAAACTATTCCTTAATTTTTGGGATTCTGTTCAAAATTGGATATTTTTGGAATTATTAAAAATGACAGAGAAAAAGAAAGAAGTGAAAGATAAAATAAAAGTGGTGATCAGCGATTTAGATGGCACATTACTAAACAAGGAACATAAAATATCAGAATATACCAAAACAGTTTTCAAGGAACTTCATGATCAAAATTATTTAATCATTGTTGCAACAGGACGTCACCATCTTGATGCCATGCCTATTGTGGAGGGATTGGGCTTTCCGGTTTATTTAGTTACGTCCAATGGGGCGCGAATTCATTCGCCGCAGAAAGAACTTCTTTTTTCTTTTGACATAGACAGTAAGTCGATAAAATCAGTATTGGATTTGGGAATAGATTCTGAAATCACAACAGTGTTGTTTAAGGAAAACGTATGGCAAACCAACAAGCACAATGAGAATCTAAACAGTTTTCAGACTGAATTAAATTATTTGCCGGAACTGGTGGATTTTGACATGGTTGAAGATTTGAGCGCCATTAAAATGTTTTTCACGCATAATAGACATTCAAAATTGATGGAATTGAGAGATCAAATTCTGAAAAAATACCCGGATCTTTTTAGCCATGCCTTCAGTTTGCCGCTTTGCCTGGAGTTTATGGACAAATCAGTGGACAAAAGCGTTGCCATCGCCAAGATTTTAGAAATTGAAAATTTTAATTTTGAGCAGTCTATTTCTTTTGGTGATGGATATAACGACGAGAAGATGCTGAATGCCACGGCCAAGGGACTTTTGATGGGGAATGCTCCCGAGAGTCTGAAAAACAAACTTTGCAATCTTGAGGTAATCGCAATGAATTACGATGATGGTGTGGCAAACTACCTGTCGCAAAAACTTTTAAGCAAAGACAGCTTATTTGCAAAATAAGTTGTTTAACAGCTTTTTAAATATTTTTTTGTTGCTACAGCTGTTTATTACGGCTACTATGAATGATTCTTTGCTTTTCTTTCTAAAATAATTCTAAATTTGCATTTAGAAAACAACAACACATACTTATTATAATGAGCAATACAATTACGACCACTAATTTTAATTTCCCAAACCAAAAATCCGTTTATCGCGGTAAGGTAAGAGAAGTGTACAATATTGATGATGAACTATTGGTAATGGTTGCTACGGATAGGCTTTCTGCTTTTGACGTGGTTCTGCCAAAGGGGATTCCTTACAAAGGACAAATCTTGAACCAAATTGCCACCAAATTCATGGAATTGACCCAAGATATAGTTCCAAATTGGTTAATTGCAACTCCGGATCCCAGTGTAGCAGTAGGTCATTTGTGTACTCCTTTTAAGGTTGAAATGGTGATACGTGGCTATCTTTCAGGACATGCCGCCCGTGAATATGCGCTTGGGAAAAGATCCATTTGTGGAGTCCCAATGCCGGAAGGACTAAAAGAGAACGACAAATTCCCAACGCCGATTATAACGCCAACTACAAAGGCAGATAGTGGGGAACACGATGCCGATATATCAAGGGAGGACATTCTTTCAAAAGGGATAGTATCTGAGGAGGATTATTTGGTTTTGGAAAAATACACTCGCGCTTTATTCCAAAGAGGAACCGAGATTGCAGCGAGCCGTGGTTTGATTTTGGTGGATACTAAATATGAATTTGGAAAAACTAAAGACGGAGTAATTGTTTTAATTGATGAAATTCACACACCTGATTCTTCTCGTTATTTTTATTCAGAAGGATACCAAGAAAGACAAGACAATGGAGAAGAACAAAAACAATTGTCAAAGGAATTTGTACGTCGTTGGTTGATTCAAAATGGTTTTCAAGGTTTGGAAGGACAACAAATTCCTGACATGAGTGATGAATATATTGAAACCGTTTCGGACAGGTATATTGAATTGTATGAAAAAATCCTTGGCGAAAAATTCGTAAAAGCGGATATCTCAAATATCAATGAACGAATTGAAAAAAATGTTCTGGCATATTTAGAAAACAGATAAAAAAACAAAACATATAGTTATAAAAGAAAACCGCAACCCTTATGGAATTGCGGTTTTTTCATTTATCAAATTATGGGATTTTGATCGCTAATTTTTTGATATTTATTTAATTCATACTCAATATAGGTAACATCCGTTATTAGATTTGTTTCTGAAAGTGATTCGATTTTTACATTCGAATCCCCAGTACAGGGGAAACTATAAGTTATTTTATTATCAGAGGATACCACAAATGTTCCTGTATTACAATTTTCAGACATACTTGAAATAACTATTTCAGAATTTTCTTTATACCAAATATCATAAGGCTTTCCCGTATCTGTTTTTACCCAATAATTTTCTCCATTTCCGGAGTTAGTGTATATTTCAATTAGCTTCCATTTTCCGATTAAATTGCCAGGAATATTAGTTTTAGGGTCGTCATTGTTTTTAGAACATCCAAATGATGTTATTGCAATCAGTATTATTATAATTAAGTTTTTCATTTTTAAATTGCATTAAATTAAGTACAACCAATTAACATTCGCATGTGCATAGTTTTTATTCAGTTGTTTTTAGGTATTTAATTCCAGCACCTTCAAAATCATCCCACCAAATTGTTAAATTAGTGTCACTCAAAAATTGTATTTCAGCTGGGAATTCATTACCATTTGGTAAGAAATAAATTTTATTATCGGAAACAGTATAGCTGCAATTATTACATTCTATAGCTGTACCATCAGTATATGTGCCGTCTGCCTTTAACCACAAATCATAATTTTTACCAGAGTCGTGGTTGTCCCAACCACTCCCTGTTGAACTCCCATCAGTATAATATTCCTCCGTAATTTTCCATTTTCCAATTAACTTGTCAGGAATATTATTTTTAGGATCGTCATTGCTTTTAGAGCATCCAATGGATGTGATTGCAATTAATGTTATTATAATTAAATTTTTCATTTATTGGTCTTAAATATATTTTAAAACTAGGTGTTTTAGTGTATTTCGTTTTTAGCTTCTAAAAAATTTGAACACGAATTTCACTAATTTTCACAAATTAATTCGTGCTAATTCGTGAAATTCGTGTTTAATATTGCATTTTTTCAAACTCGCAGACCTACAACCTGCCAATCCAATCTATGGACTTGAAGTCCATAGTGGTTTAGTTAAGTTTTTCATTCATCAAATGATGGAATGTTATTTTTCCAAAATCACCTTTAGGTTATCCAGTCCCGTTTGTAAATCCTTTCCAATGACTTTGTCCATTTGTAAAAAGGGCAACATTAAATTCATGGGATAATCCATACCGCCGTTAAAGCCCCACTTCACCTTTGTTTCTGTTGCGGAAATCGCCTCTGTAGTCATATAAGCATCCTCAGTTGCTTCAAACGGAGTTTTAAAACGTAATTCAAAATCAATGCGTTTTCCTTCTGCTATTTTTTTGATTTCCTGCTCTCCAACGCCTACATTTTCATCATTGCTCTCCCATGCGGAAACAGCGCCCACGGTTCCGTCAACTCCCGTAAAAGTCTTTTTCATGTTAGGGTCTGTTTTTGCCCAGACACTAAAGTTATCTTGATTTTTTAAATATTTCACATAATTGAAAACGCTGTCTCTGGGCTGGTTGATGATGACTTCTCTTTCAACGGCGTATTCTTTGGGCATAAAAAATGCTGCAACTAGCGCCAAGACAATGATTCCCAATATTGAAAATAGAATCGTTTTAATTATTTTCATAATAATAAATTTAAAGGTTGTTGGCTATTTTGGCTTCTTGAATTGTGTTTCATAACTGTTGATCCAGTCTTCAATGGATGTTTTTCGGACTAATTTTGCAATTAAATCATAAGGGATTTTGTCCGGTTTTTTAAACCTGATGCAGCTTTTTCCCATATCCAGTTTTAAATCGGTATGTTTTAAGAATTCGTCAGTGAACCATTTTAACAATTCCGGATTTGCATAAATTCCCATGTGATATAATGCAATGAAATTTTTTTGTGAAGCAATGTTGATGAATGGTAAGGGCAATTTTGGATCGCAGTGATAACCATCTGGATATTTAGAATGCGGAACAACATAACCAATCATTCCATAGCTCATGGTTTCAACAAAACCTTCAGGAATATTTTCAAGGATTGTTGCCCGAAGTTTGTTCATGACCGCTTTCCTATCCTCTGGAAGTTCGTTTAAATATTCTTCGACTGTTTGCGCTTTTGATTGCATAGATAGGAATTTTAGGATATAAATTTAATGAAAAAAAACCGCAATCCAATATTGAATTGCGGTTTTTTAGCCCCGATAGCTGCGGCATCTCCCGATTTACAAAAACAAGGCTTTTTTCAGCCGCAGTTTTTGTTTATCGGGAATACAGCGGATAGCGGGATTAGCTCATGATCCTATTTAAAATAAGAATAGCTTTCATTGTTTTCCAATTTCAACAAAGTCTCATATATTAGTTTAATGACATTTTCGACATCGTCACGATGCACCATCTCAACGGTCGTGTGCATGTAGCGCAACGGAAGCGAAATCAAAGCCGAAGCCACGCCGCCATTACTGTAAGCGAAAGCATCGGTGTCAGTTCCTGTAACACGGGAAGAAGCAAGACGTTGGAATGGAATTTTCTTTTCCTCGGCAGTGTCCAGAATTAATTCCCTAAGGTTATTTTGAACTGCTGGCGCGTAAGTAACAACAGGTCCTTTCCCGATTTTTGTCTCCCCTTCGATTTTCTTCTCGATCATCGGGGTAGTGGAGTCATGACATACGTCAGTTACAATCGCCACGTTTGGTTTGATGGTTTTGGTTATCATTTCGGCGCCACGCAATCCCACTTCTTCCTGAACGGAATTAGTGATGTACAATCCGAATGGAAGTTTCACTTTGTTTTCGTGCAGCAAACGGGCCACTTCGGCAATCATGAAACCGCCCATGCGGTTATCAATTGCGCGACAAACAAATTTGTTTTCATTCAGTATCATGAATTCGTCAGGGTAGGTGATAACACAACCCACATGAACGCCCATCTTATCGACCTCTTCTTTAGTTTCACAACCAAGATCAATGAATAAATTGCTGATTTTAGGTGTTTCTTCTTTCTCTCCTTTTCGAGTATGTATTGCTGGCCAACCAAATACGCCTTTTACAATTCCTTTTTTGGTATGAATGTTAACGCGTTTTGAAGGAGCGATTTGATGATCAGAACCACCATTTCTAATTACATAAATTAGTCCGTCATCAGTGATGTAATTCACGTACCATGAGATTTCATCAGCGTGACCCTCGATCACTACTTTATAAGGCGCATCAGGATTGATAACTCCCACCGCGGTTCCATAAGTATCGGTTATGAATGTGTCAACATAAGGCTTCAAATAATCCATCCATAATTTTTGACCTTCGGCTTCAAAACCGGTTGGGGATGCGTTGTTTAAATATTGCTCTAAAAATGTGATGGAGGATTTTTTTAATATCGATTTTGTGCTCATAAAATATATTTTTTGCTAAATTATAAATTTGGCATTACAGTTGTGTATATAATGTATAATTTTACAATTAAATTATGCCCTATGAAGTTTGTTGCATTCGTATTTTTATTTTTGTCCATTGTCGTTAAGGCGCAAGTAGTGCCATCAGAACCCGTGAAAATGGGTTATGAGATTTCGGAAACCACCGATATTGTAAATGACACTATAGAACTGGAAGAAATTGTGGTTTCTAGGGAAAAACTGGATCCCGATGCCAGAAAGCAATTCCTGATTCTTCAGAGCAGGGTATATAGGACATATCCATATGCAAAACTGGCTTCAGAAAGACTAACACTTCTGAATAAAGGGATGGAGCGTCTTTCAACTAATAAGGAAAAGAAAAAATACTTTAAGATAGTCGAAGATTACCTTAATAATGAATTCGAGGCCAAACTCAAAAAATTGTCTCGCAGTCAAGGACGAATCTTGGTGAAATTGATTCATCGCCAAACCGGAACCACAACCTATGAATTGGTAAAGACGCTAAAAAGCGGCTGGAAAGCCTTTTGGTCGAATACTGCTGCCAGCATGTTTGATATTAATTTAAAAACGGAATATGCCCCATATGAAGTAAATGAAGACTTTTTGATTGAAACAATATTGGCTAGGGCCTTTGAATCAGGAAGGCTGCAAAACCAAACGCCGGCAAAACCGGTTGACATTGACAGTCTCAATGATTTTTGGGAATCAAAAGCACAGAATGGAAAACTATAACATCAATTCCATATTAAGGACTCTACCTTATATATATAAGTGGTGAATGTTTTTTTAGGAGCTATTTCCTGCTATACGCTACAATCTTATATGCCAAAAACTGGCATATAAGGATTTTCGCTGCTATCAGGGCTAGGGCAGTTGGGTTAAACGTTTATTTTGGCAGGATAAACGATGGTATATAAGGTCAGACCACTTCCGCAAAGTCTCCCTTTCTTTTGGTGAGGTTAGGAGAGAGGGTAAAGTTATCTGTATAATATAGTATATAAAGTCAAGCCCCTTCCGCAAAGTCTTCCTTTCCTTCGGAGAGGGGTAGAGATAGGGTAAAGTTATCTGTTTAATATGGTATATAAGGTCAAACCACTTCGGTAAAGTCTCCCTTTCCTTCGAAGGGGGGGGCGGGGAG
>Ga0209320_10000249_pt1 | contig 27825 bp, 22 predicted proteins | sample Rifsed13ft4_FD_184008 | JGI IMG/M metagenome (GOLD analysis project Ga0209320, IMG submission 184008) | Soil microbial communities from Rifle, Colorado, USA - sediment 13ft 4 (version 2) | ecosystem: Environmental > Terrestrial > Deep subsurface > Rock core/Sediment | place: Rifle, Colorado... | reverse complement strand
CGAGCGACAGCGATTTCTCGCCGTTCGAGATCACGACCACGAACAACCTCGAGGATCATGATCAGGACACGTACGAGATACGCTTCAGCGGCACGGCCGCCAACGATCGTTTGGAATGGACCGCGGGCGCGTTTTACTACGACGCGGCGAGCTTTCTCGGCGGACGCGTCGAGCTCGCGCAGTTCAACTTCATAGGCTTCATCCCCGAGTTCGACCAGAACGACAAGTTCTGGACCGAGAACAAATCGGCGTTCTTCCATCTCGTCTACGACTTGACCGATCGTCTGTCCGTTTCCGGCGGCTTCCGGTCGACCGACGAAGACAAGAAGTACACGTTCGACCACACGGGCTTCCTCACCGTCACTGATCCGTTGTTCTATGGCATCAGCCGCGACGACTGGAAGGTCGGTGTCGACTACGCATTCACCGACAACATCTTCGGCTTCGTGTCGGTGGCGACGGGCTACCGCTCGGACGGCGCGAATCCGCGCCCATGGACGCCCGGCCAGCTGCTGCCGGCGCCCGGCGAAGAGCTCGAGAACACCGAGGTCGGCGTCAAGGCCGACCTGCTCGACAATCGCCTGCGCATAAACGCGAGTGTCTATCAGGCCGATTACGATCCGCGCTTGTACAGCCTGTTCGGCTTCCAGTGCGAGGCATTCAATTCGCCGGATCCAGGCCCGTTCTATGCCTTCGGCACCTTGCCGCCCGGCAACATCTGTCCTCCGGGCTCGGGCAACGCCGGCTTCCCGGCGTTCAACTGGTTTGCCTACTTTGCGACGTCGGGCGTCACGGACGGGGTCGAGGTGGAGCTCAGCGCCTATCCGACCGAGAACCTCTCGATCGATTACTCGTTGGGCGTGAACAGCTTCGAGGGTGATCCGGGCCCGGGCGACCCCGCCTACATACATCCGACGGCGTTGCTGCAGCCCGAGCGCAACATGAGCGCCGGGATTCAATACGACTTCAATCTGACGAACGGCGGTGTGGTTTCTCCGCGCCTCGACTGGTTCTACCAGTCCAAGCGAACGAACGGCCCGCTCACGGTCGAGCAGGTGTGTCCGCAGTTCTGCAACCCCGAGTACGACTACTTCAATCTACGCCTCACGTACTTGAACGCGAATCGTGATTTGCAGATCTCGCTGGCTTCCACGAACGTCACGGATGAGTTCTGGTGGTATCAGATCGGCGCCGACACCAACATAGCGGGCATCCCGAGCCGTCCGCGCAGCGGCGTGCCGAGCGCACCGCAAATGTGGAACTTGTCGCTGCGGAAGAGCTTCTAGGTCGCGTGGTGTAGGAGCGGCTTCCAGCCGCGATCTTTCTCGGTAAGGCGCGCTCAGCAATGAGCGCGCCTTACTCGTTCTCGAGGGGGAATCAAACGTGAATGCCGGATCGTTGTCGAGAGTCGGGATCCACTCTGCGCTTTTGAGCTGCGCACTCTTCCTTTCGAGCGCCGCTCTTGCGCAACCCCCACCGGGCTGCGACCGCGCCTGCCTCGAAGGCCTCGTCGATCGTTATCTCGAAGCGCTCGTGACGCACGATCCGTCCCGGGCGGCGTTCGCGGCGAACGTCAAGGTCACCGAGAACGGCCAGAATCTGGGCATAGGCCAAGGGCTTTGGAAAACCGCGTCGAAGGACTCGAGCTATCGTCTTTATTTCGCCGATCCCTTGCCGGGACAAGTGGGTTTCATCGGCGTCATCGAGGAGAACGAGCAGCCGGCGATCATCGCGCTGCGGCTCAAGGTTCAAGACGGGCAGATCACCGAGGCCGAAACGATCGTGTCACGCGTCCAGGCGGGCGGCTTCGCGCGCGTCGAGAACTTCGTCGAGCCCTACCCCGTGCTCGTCGAGGCGCTGACGCCCGAGCAGCGGGTGCCGCGAGCCGAGCTCATCGCCGCGGCCAACAGCTACTTCACCGGGCTCGATACCGAGGAATCGGGCGCGAATGTCCCGTTCGACGACCGTTGCCAACGCCGCGAGAACGGCGCGATCACGGCCAACAACCCGGCTCCCGATGCGCAGGGCATGGCAGCCATGGGGTGCAAGGCCCAGTTCGATACGGGCTTCTCGGCGTTCGTGACCGATATCCGCGAGCGGCGCTTCCCGGTCGTCGACGAGGAACGCGGCCTCGTTTTCACGGTGATCTTTTTCGATCATGCGGGCGACGTCGCGTCCTATGCACGCCCCGACGGCACCGTAGTTCCCGTCGGCGCTGCATTTCGCCGCCCGCTCACGTTCATGATCGGCGAGCTATTCAAGATCGAAAGCGGCAAGATCCGCCAAATCGAAGCCGTGCTCCTGCAAGTGCCGTATGGCATGCCCTCCGGTTGGTAGCAGGATTGCGCTTGTAGGAGCGAGCTTCGCTCCCGATCTTCAAGCGAACGAATAGAAGAATCGCGAGCGAAGCTCGCTCCTACGGGGACGGCGAATGCGCGGCGATGAACGCGGCGACGGGCGCCGATAGCGACTCGTCGGTCGTGCCGACGGCATAGGTCTCCGAGAGATGCGAGTGCCCGAGCAAATGCAAGTACTGCACGGGCCGCCCCGCGGCGACGCGCGCCGCCGCCAACCGCTCCGCCTGCGCCTGGAACTGCTTCGCATCGTCGAGCTCGGCGTCGGTGACGAGTAGCGGTAGGTCGGCACGCGCGAGCCCCGCGAGCGAGGAGCGCTCCGCATAGGTCGAGACGTTGGCTCCGTAATAGGCCTGCCACACCGACACCTCGTCGCCCAAGTCGTAGAACCCCGACGTCAGGATCGCGCCGGCGAGGCCCGTCGGCTTATCGTGCAGCGTGCGCGTCGCGATGTAATCGCCCGCGTGCGCGGCGCCCGCGGAATGGCCCCAGAGGAATATCCGTTCCGGATCCCCGCCGTGGTCGGCGATATTGGCTTTGAGCCATGCGACGACGGCCGTCAGATCTTGGACGCCGCTCGGCCATGTGTGCTCGGGCGCGAGCCGGTAATTGATATTGACGCCGACCAGACTCGCGCGCGCGGCCCATAACATCACGTTGTCGTAGAAGGGCGAGCCCGGCGTCTGCTTCGCGCCGCGCGCGAAGCCGCCGCCGTGAACGAACACGATGACCGGCTTGCCGGCGGCGGCTTCCGGCGACGTGAAGACGTCGAGCACATTGCGTTCCGTCGGCCCGTAGCGCAAGTCGCGGACGACGGTGACGCCCACATACGGCTCCTGCGCGTGGAGCGGCGCGTAAATCTCCGCAGTACGTTGCGCATCGATGCGCGCGCCGATCGCTTCGAGCTTGGCGGCGATCTCGAGCGGCATGGCGCCGGGCTCACCGGGCGCGATGCTGACCGTGCGGTGCGATGTCTCTACTTCTCGTGGCATGGCGGCGGGTCCTGCGGCGCGTCCACTGACCGGATTGCGATAGTGGTACGGAATGTCGTAAACGTTCGGGAACATCGAGAACTCGAGCGTCGGCGGGCCGTCGGGCGGATAGTCCGCGCTCGGCCCAGGCACGAAGCCTTGGCTCTCTGTCCAACCTTCCGCGTAGCCGGCCGTCCACGTGTTGTACGTATGCACGACCTGGAATTTCCAGACACCGTCTTCCTTGACGGCCTCGTTCTCGTACACGGACGCGCCCATCGAGGCGCGCTCGCCGAACGAAAGCTGCTGCATCATGCGCGAGCGGATTTTCGCGGAGCTGCCGTCCGGCGACACGTGGATCACGGGCTGCATGTGCACGTGGTTGCCGAGACGCCCTTCGACGGGGCCCTCGCCGCCGCGTCCGAACACATTGAGCAGGAAACCGCGGACACGATCGTTGCCGCGATACACGCCGCGCTGCGCAAGCTCGATCGAGCCTTCCGCGGCGAAAAGGTCGGCAAGATCGTTCCAGAGATTCTTGTCGAGATAGTAGCCGTACGCGTTCTCGAGATTCTCGAGCTCGTGGTAATCCTTGGCGCGCATGACTTGCCGCTCGGCCTCGGCCGCGACGGCTTCGGTATCGTCCTCGGTTTCGTGGCGCCCACCGTCGTCACGCGCCGCCGGGCGCACGGGCACCGTCGCGGCCTGGATCGCCGCGCGCGAAGGCTTCCCCTGCTCGCTCGGGTATTGCGCCTCTTGTCCCGTCACGGGGTTGCGATAGTGATACGGCGGGATGTGCGCTTTCGGAAAGATCTCGTAGATCTCGCTGGGGCCTCGATCGGGCGGCAGCTCCGTGCTCGCCGTCGGCGGCGGCTGTGCGTCCTGCCCCCAGCCTTTGGCGTAGTCGCTGATGAAGGTCGGGTAATAGCGGAGCGTCCGGTACTTCCACACGCCGTCTTCCTTGACGAACGTGTTTTCGTAGATCCCTTCGCTCCACTCCGCATGGCTGCCGTGCTCGCCCGTCATGTTGAGCGACCGGCTCCGCATCTTCGCGGTCATGCCATCGGGCGCCACGGTCACGACTTGTTGGAGCTGCACGTGGTCGTTGAGCCATCCGTCGCGCCCGCCGTGTGGGCCGAGCACGCCGAGAAACGCGCGAATGCGCTCCGGACCTTCGTAAACCCCTTGCAGCGCCATCTCGATCGTGCCGTCGGCGGCGAAGAGATCCGCGATCTCAACCCACTGCGCGCGGTCGTAGTAATAGCCGTAAATGCGCTGCAGGTTCTCGATCTCCTGCTCGTCCTCGAGCAACGAGGCGCGCCGCGCGAGCTCGCGCGCGCGGTCGGCGAGGTCGCCGCGGCCGCGCGCTGCGGACCCGACGGCTTGCGTCTCCGTCCACACGTGGCCCCCGCCGCCCGTGCCCGGATTCTCGTAGTGGAACGGCGCCAAGCAGGCCTCGGGAAACCCTTCGCACGGCATGTTGCGCTCGCGATCGGCCGGATGCGGCAGGTTCCTCGGACCGCGCGCCTGCCGCGGTCCCGGGTTCACCCATCCCGTTGTATACGGCGCGCCGAAGCCCGAGTGGTAATCGAGCGTCTTGATCTTCCAGACGCCGTCTTCCTTCGCGTACGTCATCTCGTAGACGCCTTCGGCCCATGTTGCGCCGCGGCCGAGGCTTCCGAACATCGCGAACGCGCGCCAGCGGCCCTTGGCCGTTTGACCGCCGGGGTCGAGATGCACGACGGGTTGTATGTTCATGTGGTTGTAAAGGCGGTTGTCGCCCAAGCCGATCTCGCCCATCTCGCCGCCCCCGACGTTCATGAACAAGTGGCGACGAATGCTTTCCTTGCCGATATAGACGCCGGCCGGATAATTCGCGACCGCGTCGTCGGCGAAGAACTCGGCGAGATCCGCCCACATGCCCTTGTCGAGATAGTAGCCATAGGTGCGCTGCAAACGTTTGACCGCGCTCACGTCCTCGGCGCGCTCGATGTCGGCCTCGAGACGATCGAGGCGCGCGGCGAGCGTGCTATCGGCGCGCTGCGCGTGGGCCGTGCCGAGCGCGATGACGAACGCCAACGCGCCCGACGTTACGTGCGTGACTAACCGAGACCGCATGATTGTCCCCTCAAAGATTGAACAGGCGCTCCGCATTCGTCTGAAACAACTTTTTCTTGTCCTCGTACGGAATCGGTACCGTATCCGTCGCGACGACTTCGAAATCGTCCATCTGGTACGGATAGTCCATCGCATAAAGGACATGATCGACGCCCAAGACGTCCTGGCAGAACTCGATGGCCGGTGCCCAGGCCATGCCGCTCGTCGTGATATACAAGTTGTCGCGCATGTATTCGCTGATCTTGCGCGTGAGCTTCGTGCCCTCGGGGATATCACGCGCGTTCGGCCGCTCGGCGAGCATCTGCATGTAGTCGAAGCGGTACATGAGAAGCGGCATCCCCTCGCCCATGTGGCCGATGACGATCTTGAGGTTCGGAAACGCGTCCAGGGCGCCCGAGGTGATGATGCCCATCGTGTGCAGCCAAACTTCGTGAGAGAACCCCGCGAGCGCGCCTTCGAGGCCGCGCCAGACATAGTCACGGCCCATGGCCGCCGGAGGCGCGGTCGGCTGAATGTAGATCGGCGCGTCGAGCGCCGCGGCGGCTTCGAGCAGCGGCCAGAACTTCCGCTCGTCGAGATACTCGCCGCCGATATGCGAATTCACGATCGCGCCCTTGAGGTCGAGCTCCGTGATGCCCCGCTCGAGCTCCTTGACGGCGCCTTGCGGGTCTTGCGGCGCGATCACCGTCAATCCCGCGAGCCGGTCGGGATATTTCGCGATCGCTGCGGCCATTTGATCGTTGGCATCGCGCGCCAACGCGGTGCCGACGCCGGGTGCGAGAACCTGCACGCCCGGCGCCGTCAGCATGAGCACTTGCTTCTGAATGCCGAGGCGGTCCATGGCCGCGATGCGGCCGGCGCCCAAGTCTTGGAGCGGCTCCTGGAAGCGCGCGTTGCCGGCGAAGCCGCGAGTCATGCTCGCGACATACGGCTGCTCGCGCGCGGCCGGGCTTTCGGTCCACTCGAGCTGCGCCGCGACGAGCTCCTTGGTCGTCCAGGCTTCCTCGCAGGCGATGCGCTGGTAGCCGGGGTTCCGGTCGATCGTGATCGGCGCATCGGCGGGCGCGGCCGCCGCGCGCTTCTCGCCGAGGGCGGCAGCCTGCAGCGCCGCGAAGGAAGCGAGCCCGTACTTGAGTAGCGTGCGGCGATCTGCGGTCATGATCTTTGCCGGACGCTACGTCGTCGCCGCCGCGGACAAGTTGAACACGCGTTCGGCATTCGTCTGGAAGAACATCTTCTTGTCGTCGTACGAGATCGGCAACGCGTCCATGGCGTGCACTTCTTCGATGTCGTACTGATAAGGGTAATCCATCGCATAAAGGACACGATCGACGCCCAATACTTGCTGCGCGAACAGGACCATCGGCGCCCATGCCACGCCGCTGTTCGTGATGTAGATGTTCTTCCTCATGTAGTAGCTCGGCAGCTCCTTGGAGCGCTGATCCGGCCGTCGGACCGGATGCGTGCGGTCGATGCGGTAGAGGTTGTAAGGGATGCCCTCCCCGCCGTGACCGATGACGAGCTTGAGATCCGGGAAACGATCGAAGACGCCGGCATAAATCATCGCTTGCGTGTGAAACGCGACTTCGACGCCGAAGCCGAGGTCGCCGCGGTGCATGTCGTGATCGACGAACGGCTTGACCATGGCCGGCGAAGGCTCGCGCGGATGGATGTAAATCGGCGCATCGTTGGCTTCGGCGGCTTCGAGTATCTCCCAGAACTTTTGATCGGAGAGATACTCGCCCTTGGTATGCGAGTTGATGATGACGCCTTTCAGGCCGAGCGCCTTGACGCCGCGCTCGATCTCGAGGGCGGCGCGGCGCGGGTCCTGCGGCGCGACGGCGACGAGACCCGCGTAGCGATCCGGATGGTCGCGGCAGGCCTCGGCGAGTTGGTCGTTCGAGTCGGCGGCGATCGCCGTGCCGGTCGCCGCGTCGAATACCTGCACGCCGGGCGCCGTCAGCATGAGCAGCTGCATGTCGATGCCGGCTGCGTCCATCGCCGCGAGGCGATTCGGGCCCAAATCCGTGAGCCGCGGCGTGAACCCCGTGTTGCCCGCCGGGTCGAGATTGCGCCACAGGGCGATGAACCCGGGCTCGTCGGCGGGGTTCGAGTCGAGCACGCGCTTCCACTCGCGGAACATCTCGATCGGCCCCCAGGCTTCCTCGGCGGCGATGCGCTTGTAAGGCGCCGGCGACACGTTCGGCAAGTCACGCGAAACGCCGAGCTGCGCGGCGGCGCGCGACGCGGCCAGTGTCGTGCCGGCCGCGGCGGCGGCCGTCAGGACTTGGCGCCGCGTAAAGCGGTTACCGGGAAAATCCTCGTGTTGTGATTGAGCGGACATCTCAAGGCCCCTTCGCTGAGCGTGTGGGAACGACGTCTCTTGTCTTGTAGGAGCGAGCTTCGCTCGCGATCTTCTGAAGGTCGCGAGCGAAGCTCGCTCCTACGTGAATTGCGTGTCGATCGCCGCGACCGCGACGTCGCCGTCGGTGCGCGGGCGCCCATACGCGATCGGCTCGGCGTACCGCGGATAGACGCCCCACATGTCATCGATGGTCCAGTCGGTCAAAAGCCGCGGTCCCTCGGTTCCCGCTACGGCCAGGCTCGCCGGCAACGGCAGCAGCGAAACCGCGGAAACGGCGGCCGCACTGCCCATGAGCACGCGGCGGCTCACGACCCACGTCGTCTCGCCGCTCATACGCCTGCCTCCTGCGCGGCGAGCTCGTCGGACGAGAACCAATTGATGTGCGTGCCGCCGCGCAACCGGAACGGCAGCTTCACCACGGCGACCGCGCCCTCCTCCATGCGTGCGGCATCGACGATATGGAGCTCCGAAGCCATCTCGGCGTAATTGCTCGCGACGCCCATGACGTAGCCGTCGCTCTCCGCCGTGCTGCCTTTGCGCGGCACGAACCCGCTTTCCTGGAGGCTCTGCGTCGGACCGACGAAAAATGCCGACTCTTGGCCGGTGTGCATGTCGAAGCGCCGATACGTATTCGTGACGCGTCCGGCCCGGTCGCCGCCCGTGGCGGTGTCGTACGGACGGCTCGGGTCGTTGTGCCCGACGAAGCCGTAACGGTACGGCAACGACAAATAACGATCGTCCATGCGGGCGAGCACGCCGTTCGACGTCGAAACGACCTCTTCTTGGAACGCATCGTCCCGCGAATTCAAGTTAAACGTCCACCGTTTGATCTGCGACGGCGTGCGCTCGCCGTCGGAGACCGGCAGCTCCATCGTGATCTTGTTGTCGACGTCCGTCGCATTGAGGAAGTGCAGCGTGTTCCGCGACGGGCCTCTGAACCAGCGCACGTCGCTTGCATCGCCGTCGCGCGGCAACACCCCGACCAGCGTCGGCAAGTCGCCGTTCCACTCCCACATGGGCTCGCCGGATTGCAACCGCTCCAGGCTCGTCGTGCGCGCGATGACGGGAATCAGGATGTGCTTCTGCGTGATGGCGATGTCGTGAATGATGCCGAGGTACGGAGACTTGAACCAAACTTCGTTCGTGATGTGGCCGGCCGGGTTGATCGTGTAGACGGCGATGTCGTCCGACAAGTCCCCTTTGGCCTGGTAGCTATAGCCGATCATCTCTCCCGTCACGGGGTCGATCTTGGGGTGGGCCGACATGCTCGTCGCGGTCCATTTGCCGTTGAAGTCCCAACGGCCGAGCGTCTCGAGCGAATGCGGATCGATCACATAGGGCATGGCATCTTCTTTGAACACCAGCATCTTGCCGCCGTGCCAATAGATATGCGTGTTGGCCGCGCCCCGGTCGACGTTGGCGACCATCGGGTCGTCGGTAAAGTGGTTGCGGTAGACGCCCCACAAGCGCTTGCGGGCGCGTCGCTCGGCCATGAGGCGCTCGGTTTTCACGTAGCGCGCCTTGAAGTCGACGGAGCCGTTGGCGAACCGGAAGGCGCTGACGTGGCCGTCGCCATTGAATCCCGTCAGCCATTCGTTCTCGGGCGGGCGATAAGCGAAATCGCATTGAACGCGATAGAAGGTGCCTTCGATGTCGGACGGAATCTCCCCCCAAACCTCGCAATCGTAGATGTCCGCTTCGAACCGCGTGGGGCTATTGAAGCCTCGCGGGAACATGGGGTGACCCCTGAAATCGACAGCCATATCTAATCCTCCTCGATCCCCTCGGCGTTAACGCCCATTCTAGTCGCACTCGCCGGCGGGCGACAGCGCATCCGGCGGGCGGAGCGCGCCGCTCACTCGCTTTGCAGCACGTCGAGCACGTACCTCGTGACGTCGTTGAGGTCGGCCCGCGAGTAGACGCGGCCGAATGCCGGCATGGAGTTGCGGCCATCCGCCGCGATCGCCTGAATCGTCTCGGCTTCGAGTCCGCCGATCAGCGAGGGGCCGCCCCCGTGTCCGCCGTCGCCGGCCTCGCCGTGACACGCGAGGCACGCTTCGCGATAGATTTCGCGCCCGCGTTCGAGGTCGACCGGCCGGCTTTCCTCGACGGCCGCCCTGGGAGGTCCGAACCCTCCTCCGCCGAATCCGCCGCCACCGACGGGAAGGGATTTCATCGTGCCCGCCAACGAGAACATCCAGATTCCGTCGCCGCGCGTCGCGCCCGCGAACACGCCGCCTCCGGCATGCACGACGACCCATTGCTCCCCATCGTGCTCGAACGTCGTCACGGTCGTATTCACGCCGGCGTCGGTCATGAACTCCCAGAGCATGACGCCGTTGTCCTTATCGAGCGCCGTCAACCGGCCGTCGTTCCGGCCGACGAATAGCAGCCCCCCGGCCGTGACGACCGAGCCGCTGTAGCAGATCTCGCGCCATTGCTGTCGCCACACGATCCGGTTCGTCGTGACGTCGAGGGCGGCGAGGATACCGCGATCGTCCGCCTCCGCTTGCGTGAAGCGGCCGCCCATATAGACTTGATTGGCGACCGGGGCCTCCAGGTCCGCATCGACGCTGAAGGAATTGATTCGGTCGGTCGCGCAAACGTACAGCCGGTGTGTTTCCGGATCGTAGGAGCTCGGCGGCCAATTGGCGCCGCCCATGGTGCCGGGCTTGAGCGCGATGGCGTCGGTCCAAAACGGCGTAAAGATCTTGCCGTCGTTGATGACGCGCGCACCGCTCGGGATGATGCTCGAGCCTTCGGGCGGAATGTCGATGAACTGCGGGACGATCGCATCGCCGACCGGGAAAGGCTGCATTGCAGCCGTCGCCTGGCGAGGCTCCTGAAGGACGGGACGCTCTTCGATGCCGATCAGGGGCTCTCCGGTGACCCGGTCGAGAATATAGGCCCAACCGGTCTTCGATACTTGCACGAGTCCCTTGCGCGGCACGCCGTCGATCTCGACATCGAATAACACGACGGGATTCGGCGAGTCATAGTCCCAAATGTCGTGGTGGACTTGTTGAAAATGCCAGCGGTACTCCCCCGTTTCGACATCGACGGCGACGATCGAGACACTGAAGAGATTGTCCCCGGGACGCACGCCGCCGTGCAGATCGGGGCCGGGATTGCCTGTCGAGAAGTACAGCAGGCCGAGCTCGGGGTCGACCGCCGGCGTCTGCCAGACGGGTGCACCGCCGAATTGCCAGGCATCGCTATCCTCCGGCCACGTCTCATGGCCGAGCTCGCCCGGTCCCGGGACCGTGTTGAACGTCCACACGAGGCTCCCGTCGTCGGCATCGAACGCGCGCACCTTGCCGCGGCTGGCCATCTCGCCGCCCGAGAAGCCCGTGATGACCATGCCGTCGTAGTACAGCGGCGCGCTCGTGATGCTGAACCCGCTCTGCCACCGCTCCGCTTCCGTCGACCAGACGACTTCACCCGTCCGCTGATCGAGCGCCACGAGCTTCGCGTCGAGCTGCGCCACGAAAATTTTCCCGTCGCCCATGGCGACGCCGCGGCTCGAGCGTCCCATGGGAACGCCGGAGCGCGGATCCGGGTTCCCGTGGTATGTCCAAAGAATGGCGCCCGTCGGAACATCCAGCGCGAACACGTCGTTGACTCCGTTGACGACGTAGAGCACGCCTTCGTAGACGAGAATCTGTGCTTGGCCGGAATTGTTCGGATTGGCTCCCGAACCCATGCTGGTCCGCCACAACGCCTTGAGCCCGCTGACGTTGTCGCGGTTGATGAGCGTGAGCGGCGAGTACCGCTGATTGAAGACGTTGCCGCCGTTGGTGATCCAGTTCGACTTAGGCGACGCCACCAATGCGTCGGCCCGGAAAGCGGGACTGTTGGCGATGCGCCGCTCGGGGACCGCGGTTTGCGCGCCGGCTTCTGCGGCGACGACGACGCCAATCGCGGCGGTTGCCGCCAAAACTTTGAGACGCATTGAATTCCCCCTCGTTCGATCCGATGCTAGCGTAGCGCACCGGGGCCGAGCAAGGCGTGTACTCTTCACGCGACACGACCCCGTCGCATCGCCGTCAGGCGCTCCCGGGTCATGGCGAGGCCTTTTCTGTGCAAGGGGGAGCAAGACAGGAATCAGACCAGTTCAGGCCATGACCCGGGAGCGAGGCATTATACAAGAATGTCTTGAGAATAGAAGATTATTTTTCGCGCAATTGTACAGAGTTCACAGAAGGCCCGAATTTCATATGTTTACGCCCGTGTGCAAGGCGACGTTCGTCATAGGGGCTGTGTTGTTGCTCAGTGCGTGCGGCGAGCAAGACGCGCCAAGCGGCAGCGTGGCGCCCCCCGATCCGGCCACGCTGCCCGGTGTCTATGCGGGCACTTTCCCTTGCGGTAACTGCCCCGGCATCGACGTGCGCTTGTGGTTGCGCGACGACGGTGTGTTCTTCATGCGTCAGGATTATCAGGCTACCGACCAGAGCCCCATGGAGCGCGTCCACGCGCTCGGCCGCTGGGCTTGGGACTCGGCAGCGCCGGCGCTCGTGCTCCGCGGTCAAGGACCGGAGCGGCGATTCAGCTATAGAGAACCGCTGCTCACGATGCACACGCTCGGAGAGCGGCCCGTGCTCGAGCGCGACGACGCGGCAGGCCCCTTTACCGATCGCCTGCCGTTGCAGGGTGAATACGTTTCGGGGGGGAACGCCGGCATGTTCGCCGAGTGTATCAGCGGCTTGCGATTGCCCGTCCAGGAGGATTCGCGCGGACGCGATCTCAAGCGGCGGCATCGAGCCGTGAGCCCTGCCGACCGGCCGGCGCTCGTGTCGATCGAGGCACACGTCGCCGATTCGGGGGCCGGCGCAGCGCAAGAGATTTTGATCGTGGATCGCTTCCTCGCGCTCCGGCCGAGCAGCGATTGCGGGAACTGAGCCATCAGGGATTCCCCTAATTCGCCCGCCGCTTCGATTATTCGTGAGATCGAACACGTATTTGTGTAGGAATTGCACATATGTTTAGATGTGAATGTCGTTCGATACTCGAAGTAAACTGGAGACGTAGATGGTCGCGGATACCGTTGTTCTCAACGGTCAGCTCATTCAAAACGGCGAACGCTTCTTGTGGTGGGTCGTTTCCGGCGCCCCTTCGCGCGTCACCGTGAGTCACCCCGCCCGCGGCACCATAACCCGCATCTTCGAAGGAGATCCCAAGCAATCGGCGCGCACGCTCGCGAAAGAGATGTTGAGCCGCCCCTTGCCCACCAAGAACGCGGCGAGCTGAGCGCGCCGCACCGAAGTCAATCGAGATCGGCCGGCGAATCGACGTAGACGAGCCCGGCTCTCGCGAGGGCCTCGCGCATCTTGTACAAATCCAAGCCGAGCTCGCCCGCGGCCAAGCGTTTGCGTTTACCGTCTTCGTTGGCGATTCTCGTGCTTCCGGCCTCGAGCACCCGTGCAGCGTCCTTGCGCGGAACGGCGACGACGCCGTCGTCATCGGCGACGATGACGTCGCCGGGGCTGACCAGCGTACCGGCCACGACGACGGGCACGTTGACCGAGCCGGGCGTCGCTTTGACGGTCCCCTTGGCGCAGATTGCGCGGCTCCATACGGGGAAGCGCATTTCGGTCAAGTCTCGGACGTCGCGGACCCCCGCATCGATGACGAGCCCGCGGGCGCCGCGCGCCTTGAACGAGGTCGCGAGAAGATCGCCGAACATGCCGTCGCTGTTTGGCGAGCTCAAGCCCACGACAACGATATCGCCGTCCTGAATCATCTCCCCCACGACGTGCAACATCCAGTTGTCGCCGGGATGAACCAACGCCGTGACCGCGCTGCCGCCGACGCGCGCCCCCGCGTAAATCGGCCGCATGTAAGAGTGCAGCAGTCCCGTCCGCCCCTGCGCCTCATGCACCGTGGCGACACCGAGCTCGCCGAGCGCGGCGACGATGTCCGGTGGCGCGCGTTCGATGTTCTTGACGACCACGTTCTTCACTCGAGATCTCCACAGGGTGTGATTGGACAAGGGCTTATACTAACGCGGAATCGCAATCGCAAGACCGGATCGACGTTGCAGAACGAATCGCCATTGAGCTCGATAAGGGTCATCGACATGACCGAGGCATTGGCGGGACCGTTCTGCGGGATGCTCCTCGGCGATCTCGGTGCGGACGTCATCAAAGTGGAGCGGCGCGGTGTCGGGGACCAATCACGAACCTGGGGTCCGCCGTTCGTCGACGGCGAAAGCGCCTATTTTCTCTCCGTGAACCGCAACAAGCGCAGCATCGAGCTCGATATCAAGGATCCTACGGACCTCGACGTGTTGCACGCGCTCGCGCGGCGCGCGGACGTATTCCTCACGAACAATCCACGGTTGAGCTCGCTCGAGAGAGCTCGCATCGACCCGCAATCCCTGCAAGCGCTGAATCCCCGCCTCGTCTATGCGGCGATCAGCGGCTACGGGCATACCGGCCCGAAGGCGAATCGCAGCGGCTATGACATCATCGCGCAGGGCGAGGCCGGTCTCATGGCATTGACCGGCGAGCCGCAAGGCGGGCCCTATCGCTTTCCTTCGCCGATGGCGGATGTCTCGGGCGGCATCTACGCGGCGATCGGCGTGCTGAGCGCGCTGTACGCGCGCGACGCGGGGCGAGCAGGCGGCCGCGGGCAGTTCATCGACGTCTCCTTGGTCGATGCGCAGACGAGTTGGCTCGCCAACCTCGGCGGCTCTTACTTCGCGACGGGTCGGCGCCCCGAGCGCCTCGGCAACGCCCACCCGACCGTGACGCCGTATCAGCCCGTGCGCGCCAAGGACAAGATGATGATCATTGCCGTTGGTAACGAGCGGCTCTGGCAGCGATTTTGCGACGTTCTCGGGGCAACGAGCACACTCATGACGGACGAGCGGTTCGCGACCAACGCACGCCGCAACGAGAACCGCGCGGCGCTGATCTCGCTGCTCGAAGAAATCCTCATGACGCGCACGGCCGCCGAGTGGATCGATGACCTCGTAGCGCAAGGGATTCCGGCCGGCCCCATCAATTTTCCCGACGAGACCCTTAACGACGCGCACATTCGGGCGCGCGGCATGATCGTCGAGCTCGAGCATCCGCTGATCGGCGCGGTGCGTTCGTTGGCGACGCCGATCGTGTTCGGCAACAACGGCTTGAGCTATCGACGTGCCCCGCCGCTGCTCGGCCAGCACAACGAAGAGATTCGCGTCGAGCTCCTGTTGTAGGAGCGAGCTTCGCTCGCGAATAGAAGATCGCGAGCGAAGCTCGCTCCTACAAAGGCGAAGATCGCGAGCGGAGCTCGCTCCCACAAGGCAGAGGGATCAGCGCTCCCAGACGCTCTGCAGGTAAGCGCGGAAATTTTCCCCGAGCTCCGGGTGGCGCAACGCGTACTCGACCGTAGCGCGCAGGTAACCGATTTTGCTGCCGCAGTCGTAGCGCGTGCCCTCGAACGGCAGGACATGCACCGCTTCGCGCTTGAGCAGTGCCGCGATGCCGTCGGTGAGCTGAATCTCGCCCCCGGCGCCGCGCTCGGTTCGCTCGAGCTCGTCGAAGATCGCGGGCGTCAGCACATATCGGCCGACGACGGCGAGGTTGGACGGCGCGGCCTCGGGTTTGGGCTTTTCGACGATGCGCGTGACTCGTTGCACGCCGGGCGCGGTCTCCTCGACGGCGACGATCCCATAGCTATCCGTCTGGTCCGGAGGCACGCTCTCGACACCCAGCACGCTGCATCCGTGCGACTCGAAATGCAGGCGCATCTGCTCAAGACACGGCACTTCGCTGTGGATCAGATCGTCCGCGAGATGCACGAAAAACGGCTCGTCGCCGACCGCGGGCCGGGCGCATAGGACCGCGTGTCCCAAGCCGAGCGGTAGACCCTGGCGGATATAGACGCAATTGACGCCGGCGGGGACGATGTTGCGAATCATTTCGAGCACTGCGAATTTCTTGCCCCCTTCGAGCGTGCTCTCAAGCTCGAAATCCACGTCGAAGTGGTCTTCGATGGCGCGCTTGGAGGAACCCGTGACGAACACGAGCTTGGTCGCACCGGCCGCAATCGCTTCTTCGACGGCGTATTGAATCAGGGGCTTGTCGACGATCGGCAACATCTCCTTCGGGGATGCCTTGGTCGCGGGAAGGAAGCGAGTACCTCGCCCGGCAACGGGAAAGACGGCCGTACGTATCGTCGACATGAGCACTCCAACCGCGTCAACTCGCAAATGATACTGCGAGAAGCCGCCGGTGGGATTGCCTACGTCGCAAATCTGCGCGGGGCTCGGAGGGCTCATGTCCGAGCCCCGCGCCGGGGTCGCGAGCGAAGCTCGCTCCTACGGGGAGCCCTTCTGGTCGGATACGAGAATGTTCTGGCGGTTCATCTCGACAATGCGGGGACCTACGCCTTTCACGCGCGTGAGGGCCTCGGCGGACTCGAAGCTGCCATTCTGTTCCCGATCCCGCACGATCTCGGCGGCGAGCGCCGGCCCGATTCCCGTAAGCTCGGCGGCCAACGTTGCGGCGTCGGCCGTGTTGATGTTGACGGGACCTGCAAAAACGACGCCTGGGCCGAGCAAAGACAAGCACAAGACCACTAATCCGATGCGCACTTTCATCTGCCGTACTCCTCAATGTATGGAGAACGGGATGCTACCGGCGCCGCTGGTCGGCCACAGCAAGTGAATCGCGTGAGTCTCGAGAGATTCGAGCTGCCGCTCGAGAGACACTCAACTCATGAGCGATTCGAGCGGCACGCGCTGAATCGGCCTGATCGATTCCCACAACTTACAGCTCGGACAGTGCCAGAGAAATCGCTGCGTGCTATACCCGCAGTTCGCGCATCGATAACGCGCATTGGACAGCGTGAGCTTGCGGAGTGCGCCTGCGATTCGTCTGAAGGCGGCGGTCCGCCGCTCGAGATCCTCGGCTTGCAGATCCTCGACGTCGACGAGGTTGCTCAAGATCTCATCGTGCAGGACGAAGTTCTCGACGCACTTGACGAGGGCCGGGGACTCGGTGAGATCGCCGGCGATACCGGCATAGGCGAGGTCGTTTGCCGCGCTCTCGTCCTGCTCGATGAGCTCGGCGACGTAACGCTCGAAGGCCGCCACTTGTCCGGTCGCCTGGAAGCAAGCGAACAAGTTGGGCAGCACCTCCGCAATGAAAGCCCGGTCGCGGTCGAGGACCTGCTCGTACAAGCCGAGCGCCTGCGCGTAATCTCCCTCGCGCTTGGCGATCTCAGCCCTTATCAACGCGCCTCGCAACGCCCCCGTTTCGCTGCGCACGGTGCTCTTCAAATGGTCGCGCGCAAGCTGCAAGTCGCCGTCGCGGATCGCCTGCTCCGCAAGCTCGCAGTAATAGTGGGCAACTTGGCTCGATTTCTCGCCGCTCAGCACCTCGAGACGCCGGTGGGTCTCGATCGCTTTCTTCCACTCCTGCTCGCGTTCGTAGATATAGACGAGTCGCTCGAGCGCCGCTTTCGCTACCGTCTCGCTGTCGCAGAGCTCGTTGAAAAGCTTCTCGGCGCGATCGAACAACCCGGCGCCGAGATAGTCCTCTCCCAACGCATACAAGGCTTGGTGCCGCTGCTCCTCGCTGAGACTGGGTCGTGCGAGCAGATTCTGGTGGACGCGAATCGCCCGATCCACCTCGCCCCGTCGTCTGAACAGGTGCCCCAGCGCGAAGTGAGTCTCGAGGGTGTCGTCATCGACCTTGGCCATCTGCAAGAACAATTCGAGCGCCTCGTCGGTGCGCCGGCTCAGGACGAGGTTGAGACCCCGAATGTAGTCCGCGCTGATTCGCGTAGGCGGCGCATTGCGATCCTTGTCGCCGAATCGCCCGAAGGCCCAACCGCTGGCCGCCCAGACGATGAGCAATGCCGCGAGGAGGAAGGTCGCCTCAGTTGGCATCTTGCAGCGGCAGCGCGCGCAGACCGCTGAGCTCCGCCTCGGCGAATCGCAAGTCGCGTCTCAAATCACGCCTTTCTCTGGCCATGCGCAAGAGCGCGAGTCCCGCACAGACGAGACCGAAGAGCCAGCCGAGGCCGAACGCGAAAACGAAGGCCACCGTCATCGAGACGTTTTCAAAACGGGCGAAGCCGATATCGACGGAAATGGGGTCCGGGTTGCCGTACGCGAAAATCAGGGCCGCCAAGATGAACAGGACGGCGATTACGACGTACGTAAGTCTGCGAATCGTGGCCAATTTCGCACCTTGGGTTCAGGCGGCATTGACCGAATTGTAATTGATTCCAGCCGCTAACTGCGCACCGGCATGTTGCGCGACTCGTTGACGCGCTCGCGAAGATCCTTCCCGGGCTTGAAGTGCGGAACATGCTTGCCGGCCAACGCCACGGCGTCGCCCGTCTTCGGATTTCGACCCATTCGCGGCGGGCGAAAATGCAGCGAAAAACTGCCGAACCCGCGGATCTCGATTCGTTCGCCGCTCGCGAGCGCTTCGCTCATGAGCTCGAGAATGTGCTTGACCGCGAGCTCGACGTCTTTGGCGGGAAGGTGCTTCTGATCGCGCGCGATCGATTCGATCAACTCGGATTTTGTCATCGGTTCGGACCCTTTCACAGCAACGACCTTTATTCGGGAGTCATCCTTTCTTTGAGGAGATCACCCAACGTCGTCGACGTGGATGCCTGCCCGCTTTCCGACTTGTAGCTCTGTATCGCTTGAGCTTCTTCATGCGCCTCCTTGGCCTTGATGGACAACGAGACGACCCGGTTTTTGCGGTCGACGCCGGTAAACCGCGCTTCGACTTCGTCACCGACCTTGATGACGGTGCGCGCGTCCTCGACCCGATCGCGGGAGATTTCGGAGGCGCGCAACTGCCCGATGACGTCGCCGTCGAGCTCCACGGTCGCCATTCTCGCGTCGACTTCCTTGACGACGCCCTTGACGACGCTGCCCTTCGGATGCTCGGCAATAAACAACGACAGTGGATCCTTATCGAGCTGCTTGACGCCGAGCGAGATGCGCTCCCGCTCCGGATCGATGCCGAGCACCATGGTTTCGAGCTCTTCACCCTTGGTGTAGTTGCGGACCGCATCTTCGCCGGGAATGTCCCACGAAAGATCCGACAGGTGGACGAGCCCGTCGATGCCGCCCGGCAGCCCGATGAACACGCCGAAATCCGTGATCGACTTGATCTGGCCGGTCACGCGGTCGCCCTTGTTATAGTTTTCGGCGAATTCGTTCCAGGGGTTGGCTTTGCATTGCTTGAGACCCAACGAAATGCGCCGCCGCTCCTCGTCGATGTCGAGCACCATGACCTCGACCTCGTCGCCGATCTGGACGACCTTGTGCGGATTCACGTTCTTGTTGGTCCAATCCATCTCGGAAACGTGCACGAGGCCTTCGACGCCCTCCTCGATCTCCACGAAACAGCCGTAGTCGGCGATGTTGGTCACCTTGCCGAACAGCCGCGTGTTTTGCGGGTAGCGTCGTGCGAGGTCCGCCCACGGATCCGCACCCAGTTGCTTGAGGCCGAGCGAGACGCGATTGCGCTCCCGGTCGAATTTTAGCACCTTGACCTGCAGCTCCTGTCCTACGCTCACGACCTCGGAAGGATGCTTGACGCGCTTCCAAGCCATGTCCGTAATGTGCAGCAAGCCGTCGATGCCGCCGAGATCGACGAATGCTCCGTAGTCGGTGAGATTTTTGACCACGCCCGTGAGCTCGGTGCCTTCCTGGAGATTCTTGAGCAGCGACTCGCGCTCGGCGCTGAATTCTTCCTCGACAACCGCGCGGCGCGACACGACGACGTTATTGCGTTTCTGATCGAGCTTGATGACCTTGAATTCGAGCGTGCTGCCCTCGAGAGCTATGGGATCGCGAACGGGCCGTACATCGACGAGCGAGCCCGGGAGGAATGCCCGCACGAGCTCGATATCGACGGTAAATCCGCCGCGCACCCGGCCGCTGATCATGCCCGTGACCACCTTGCCGCCCTTGAATGCCTCTTCGAGTCGAATCCACGTGCGCGCGCGCTTGGCTTTTTCGCGGGAGAGGCGCGTCTCGCCGTAGCCGTCCTCTACCGTGTCGAGCGCGACCTCGACCTCGTCGCCGACCGCGACCTCGACCTCGCCGCGCTCGTTCAAAAACTGGTTTGCGGGTATGACCGCTTCCGACTTGAGGCCCGCGTTGACGATCACGACGTCTGAATTCACGTCGATGACTCTGCCGGTCAAGATCGACCCGGGCTTTATGTTTCGATTCGCAAGACTCTCTTCCAACAATTCGGCAAACGATTCGCTCATCTCGCCTCTCGATCTATTCGATCATGTGATCCTCGCCGTTGCGTCCTGCTCGGGCGGCCTGCCAGTTTTAAGCGCCGACATCCTGTCGGTGCCACCTTATTCTTCCCTCGGCGCGACGCCCGCAGCACGAAGCCACGCCAAAATTCGGCTGACGACTTCATCGGGCGTGAGACTCGTCGAGTCGACGATCCGCGCGTCTTCAGCGGCTCGAAGCGGCGCGACGGGCCGACTCTCATCGCGGAGGTCGCGTTTTGCGATCTCCCGGGAAAGGTCGCGCAGGCTAACACTAATCCCCTTTTCTTTCAACTGGTTATAGCGCCTTCTCGCTCTTTCCATGGGGCTGGCGGTCAGAAAGACCTTGAGAACCGCGCCCGGAAACACGATCGTTCCCATGTCGCGGCCATCGGCGACGAGACCCGGCTCGCGGGCGAAGGCCCGTTGGCGCTCGAGCAGCGCGCTCCGTACCTCGGGCAGCCGGGCCACCTGCGAGGCGGCTTCGCCGCTCTGCTGCGAGCGCAATATATCGGTGACGTCCCGGTCGTCGAGCCACACTTGCTCGCCGGCTTCCGGCTTTGCAAACGCGATCTTGAGAGACCGCGTGAGCGTTGCGAGCGCCGCGCCGTCCCCGAGCGCAGTCCCGCGTTGCGTTGCCGCAAGGGCCACGAGTCGGTAGAGCGCACCGGAATCGAGCAGATGCCAGCCGAGGCGCGCGGCCAACAGCCGGCTCACGGTCCCCTTTCCGGAACCGCTCGGCCCGTCGATCGCCACGACTGGCGGCCGTTTCGCCATCTTAAGAGGCGTCTCCCCGGCGGCGGAGCTCGACACGGAGCCCAGCGGCGCCGGCCACGTCGACGAAATCCGGAAACGACGTCGCGACTTGGTCGGTGTTGCGGATCTCGATTCGACCCGTGCTCAACACGCTCGCGACGGCGAATGCCATTGCGATGCGATGGTCGCCATGGCTCTCGACGACGCCGCCGCTTAAAGGTCCGCCCTCGATGACGAGGCCGTCGGCGCGCTCCTCGACCGCGGCTCCGACGGCGGCGAGCGCGCGCGCCATGGCGGCGATGCGGTCGGTTTCTTTGAGCCTGAGCTCGCCCGCGCCGCCGACGATCGTGCGTCCCGCCGCGCCGGCGGCCGCGATGAACAGAATGGGGAACTCGTCGATGGCGAGCGGCACGAGCTCCTTCGGCACGAGAAGCCCCTTGAGCGCGGACTTCCTGATGTACAAATCGGCGACCGGCTCGGCGCCGAGATTACGCGGATTGCGGCGCTCGATGTCGGCGCCCATGCGCTCGAGTATCGTGAGGACACCTGTGCGTGTCGGATTGACGCCGACGTTGCGGATCAGCAACCCCTGCTCGGCGGCAAGACACGCGCCGACGATGAAAAAAGCGGCCGACGACAAGTCCCCGGGCACGTCGATCGCAGTCGCGCTGAGATTCGCCGGACCTTCGACGGACACGATGTGCCGGTCGGGATCGGCCTCGACGCGCACGCCCATCGTGTCGAGCATGCGCTCCGTGTGGTCCCGCGAAGGTCCCGGCGATTTGATCGTGGTACGCCCCGTGGCGCGGAGCGCCGCGAGCAACAGGGCCGATTTGATCTGCGCGCTCGCCACGGGCAACTCGTAGTCGATCGCGTGCAAGGCGCCGCCCCGAACGCGCACGGGCGCATTGCCGTTCGTGGTTTCGATGCTTGCGCCCATGGCACGCAACGGCGCTGCCACACGCTCCATCGGCCGCCGGCGCAGCGATTCGTCGCCGGTGAGCTCGCTTGCAAAGGGTTGTCCGGCCAGGAGTCCCATCATGAGGCGAATGCCGGTCCCCGAATTGCCGAAATCGAGCGGCCTCGCCGCTTGCCGCAGGCCGTCGGCCCCGCGCCCCCAGACGGTCAGCGTGCCGCGTTCGTCGAGCTCGATGCGCACGCCGAGCGCGGCGAGCGCGTCGCGCGTCGCGAGGCAGTCTTCCGCCGCGAGGAATCCGCGCACGGTCGTCTTGCCCGCGGCGACGGCGCCGAGCATCAAGGCTCGATGAGAGATCGATTTATCGCCGGGCACGGAGATGTCGCCGCCGAGCCGGCTGCCCGGATCCACGACGAACGCTTGCGAAGTAGTCACTGTTACGGGCGACTAAAGCACGGCCCTGGGGTATGCGCCGAGAACGCGAAAGAGGTTCGCCTGCCGCTCTACTTCCTCGAGGGCCTGTTTGATCGGCTGCTCGTCGGCATGGCCGTCGATGTCGACGAAAAAGACGTAGTCCCATTTACGCTTGCGCGACGGGCGCGATTCGATGCGCGTCATGTTGATGCCGTGCCGGGCCAGCGGATCGAGCAGGTGCATGAGCACGCCGGGGCCTTCGGTACCGGTCGCCGACAGCAATAACGAGGTCTTGTCCTGGCCGCTCGGCGGGAACATCTTGCGGCCGATCACGAGAAAGCGCGTGGTGTTGTCCCCTTGATCCTCGACGTTGCTGAACAAGACGGAGAGATCATAGAGCTCCGCGGCCGCGTCTCCGGCGAGAGCAGCCGTGCCCTCTTCGTCGCGAGCTCGGCGCGCGGCTTCGGCGTTGCTCGAAACGATGATCTTTTCGACGTCGGGCAAGTACTGCGCGAGCCACGCGCGGCACTGCGCGAACGATTGCGAATGCGAGCAGACTCGTTTGATCTGGCCGAGCTCCTTCATGCGGCCCAGCAAATGCTGATGAATGCGCAGCTCCACCTCGCCGCAGATCTTGAGCGGCGACGTCAAGAACATGTCGAGCGTGTGATTCACGGTTCCTTCGGTCGAGTTCTCGACCGGAGCCACGCCGAAATCCGCGACGCCGGATTCGACCTCGTGAAACACCTCGTCGATCGACGAGACCGACAATGCCCGCACCGAGTGCCCGAAATGCTTGGTGACGGCGGACTGCGTGAACGTTCCCTCCGGACCGAGATAAGCGATGCGCAGCGGCTCTTCTTGGGCGAGACACGCGGACATCAATTCCCGGAACAGCCGCACCATCTCTTCGTCGCTCAACGGTCCCTTGTTGCGCTCGACGACGCCTCGCAGCACCTGCGCCTCGCGCTCCGGCCGGTAGAACTCGGACTTCTCCGTGAGCCCCTTGACCTCGCCGACGCGGTGCGCGCAGCGCGCACGCTCGGCGATGAGGTTCTGTATGTCGGTGTCGATGCGGTCGATTTGCGCGCGCAACGACTCGAGGGCCGCTTGGTCCGATGGCGTCGACGATTTGCTCATACCCTTACGACTCGCTGATCGGCAGGACTCGCACGGAGAGTATGCCATCTATGGCCTTGATCCGCCGCAGAGTGTCGTCGTTCGCCGGCGAATCGAGATCGGCGAGCGTATAGGAAATGTCGCCGCGCGATTGATTGAGCATGTCGGCGATGTTGATGCTTTGCGCACCGACCGTCGACAAGATCTGCGCGACCATGTTCGGCACGTTCCGGTGCGGAATGGCGATGCGATCGCGGCGCGTGCGCTGTAGAACGGTCTCCGGAAAATTCACCGAATGCCGCACGTTGCCGGCCTCGAGGAACTCCTTCAAGTTCTCCGCGACCATGACGGCGCAGTTCTCCTCCGCCTCCTCCGTCGACGCGCCGAGATGCGGCAGGCAAATCGCCCGCGGATGATCCTTGATCGCGGCGGCCGGGAAATCGGTGACGTAGGTCGCCAATCGCCCGGCATCCAAAGCGGCAATCACGGCCTCGAGGTCGACGATCTCTTCGCGCGAAAAGTTGAGCAAAATGGAATTGCGCGGCATGAGCTTCAAGCGCGCCGCGTTTACGAGGCGGCGCGTATCGTCGAGCAGCGGCACGTGCACCGTAACGACGTTCGCGCGGCTGAACAGATCGTCGATGCTGATGGCCTTTTGCACGGCCGAGGACAATTGCCACGCGCGCTGCACCGTGAGGTTCGGGTCGTAACCGATGACCTGCATGCCGAGATTGAGCGCTACGTTCGCGACCTCGACGCCGATCGCGCCGAGGCCGACGACGCCGAGCGTTCGGCGCGGCAGCTCGAAGCCGACGAAGCGCTTTTTGCCCGACTCGACGGCGACCGCAATCTCCTCGTCCGAGCCTTTGAGGCCGCGCACGTAGTCCGCCGCGGCGATGAGGTTTCTCGCCGCAAGGAACAGGCTGCCGAGCACGAGCTCCTTGACCGCGTTCGCGTTGGCTCCGGGCGCATTGAATACCGGGATGCCGCGCTCGCTCAAGCGCGCGACGGGGATGTTGTTGACGCCGGCGCCGGCGCGACCGACGGCGAGCACGCTTTCCGGGATCTCGATGTCGTGCATGGCCGCCGAGCGCACGAGAATCGCATCGGGGCGGCTCATCTCCGACGCGATCTCGTAGTGCGTGCGCGGCAGGCGGTCGAGCCCCGCGACCGCGATATTGTTGAGCGTCAGTATCTTGAAGCTCATGGCTTTAGCCATAGCGGCGCTCGAAGTCGCGCATGAATTCCACGAGCGCATCGATGCCGGCCTCGGGCATCGCGTTGTAGAGGCTCGCGCGCATGCCGCCGACGAGGCGATGGCCTTTGAGGTTCGCGAGGCCCGCGGCGCGGGCTTCGGCGAGGAAAGCTTTGTCCAACTTGGGATCGCGCAGCGTGAACGGCACGTTCATCCATGAGCGGCACGCGGCGTCGACGGGATTCGCGTACATCTCCGATGCGTCGATCGCGGCATAAAGCTTCGCGGCCTTGCGCTGATTGCGCCGCCCCATTGCCTCGAGGCCGCCCTGCTCGGCGAGCCATTCGAACACGAGCCCGGAGATATACCAGGAGAAAGTCGGCGGCGTGTTCCACATCGAGTCGGACTCGGCCATGACCTTGTAGTCGATGACTCCGGGCGTGATGCGGCGCGCCCTCCCGAGCAAGTCGTCACGCACGATGACGACCGCTATCCCTGCGGCACCGATGTTCTTTTGGGCGCCGGCATAGATGACGCCGTAGCGGCTGACGTTGAGCGGCCGCGACAGAATCGTCGACGACATGTCGGCGGCGAGGGGAGCCGCGGAAACCTCGGGGATAAAGTGGAACTCGACGCCGACGATGGTTTCGTTCGGCGTGTAATGGAGATAGGCCGCGTCCTTCGAGACTTGCCAGGAGTCAGGGTCGGGAATCGTCGTGTAGCGCGTCGCTTCGCTATCGGCGGCGATGTTGACTGTCGCGTAGCGCGCGGCTTCTTCGGCCGCTTTCTTGCCCCAACTGCCGGTGAGGACGTAGTCGACCGTCGTCCCTTCCGGAGCCAGGTTCAGCGGGACCGACGCGAATTGCAGCGTTGCGCCGCCCGCGAGAAACAACACGCGATAATCGCTCGGAATCCCGAGCAAGGCCCGGAGGTTGGCCTCCGAGCGTTCCGCGTACTCGATGAACTCGGCGCTGCGGTGACTGACCTCCATGACGGACATACCGAGCCCTTGCCAGTCGAGCAATTCCTCGCGCGCCCGCTCCAAGACGGGCTCGGGCAATACCGCGGGGCCGGCGCTGAAATTGTAGATGCGACTCATGGCCGGCGCTTCCCTACTCGGAGGCCTCGCTGTCGCCGGCGGACTCCGCGTCCTGCTCGACGCGCTCGATGCCGACCAGCCGGTCGCTCTCGTCGAGCCGAATCAAGCGCACTCCCTGCGTGTTGCGTCCCATGACGGAAACGTCGGCAACCGGCGTTCGAACCAGCGTGCCCGCGGACGTGATCAGCATGATCTCGTCGTCGGCAGCCACCTGGAGCGCCCCGACGAGCGTACCGTTGCGCTCCGAGGTTTGGATCGCGATGACGCCTTGGCCGCCGCGTCCTTGCAGCGGAAACTCGTCGCGCTCGGTGAGCTTGCCGTAGCCGTTCGCGGTGGCGCTCAAAATCAGCCCGTCCTCGAGGATGATGAGGGCGATCACTTGGTCGCCGGGCGTGGTGAGACGCAGGCCGCGCACACCGGCGGCCGTCCGGCCCATCGGCCGCACGTCCGCTTCGGAAAAGCGGATGGCTTTGCCGTTGCTCGCGAACAGCATGATGTCTTGCGCCCCGCTCGCGATCCCGACGCCGATCAGTTGATCGTCGGGATGCAGATCGAGCGCAATGATGCCGTTGCTGCGCGGCCGCGAGAACGCCGACAGCGGGGTCTTCTTGACCGTGCCTTGCCGAGTTGCAAACACGACGAAGCGGTCCTCGTCGTACTCCTTGACGGGCAGCACGGTCGTGATGCGCTCACCTTCCTCGAGCGGCAACAGGTTCACGATCGGACGCCCCCGTGAGCCGAACCCCGCCTGCGGCAGCTGATAGACCTTGAGCCAATAGACCTTGCCGCGTGTCGAAAAGCACAGCAGCGTGTCGTGCGAGTGCGCGACGAACAGCTGATCGATGAAATCCTCGTCTTTCATGCGCGCCGCGGCGCGTCCTCGTCCGCCGCGCCGTTGCGCTTGGTAATCGGCGACGGGCTGGGCTTTCGCGTAACCCGCGTGCGACAGCGTCACGACGAGCGATTCTTCGGGGATCAAGTCCTCGATCGTGAGATCGATGTAGCCTTCGACGATCTCGGTGCGCCGCGGATCGGAATACTTTTCGCGGCTGTCGTCGAGCTCGGCGCGAATCACGGCTTGCAGCTTGTCGGGGTTCGACAGTATCTCAATAAATTCCTTAATATTGTTCAGTAACTCACTATATTCGCTTGATATTTTCTCTTGCTCCAGGCCGGTGAGGCGCTGCAGGCGCAAGTCGAGTATCGACTGCGCTTGCGCTTGGGACATGCGATACCCCTGCTCGCTCACGCCGCATTCTTCGGTCAGATCCTCGGGGCGCGTGGCGTCGGGGCCGGCCTGCGCGAGCATTTGCACGACGGCGCCCGGCTTCCAATAGCGGCTGCACAACGCGATCTTGGCGTCCGGCGGCGTCGGCGAGCGCTTGATCAGGTCGATGACCTCGTCGATGTTCGCGAGCGCCACCACCTGGCCTTCGAGCAAGTGCGCGCGCTCGCGCGCTTTGCGCAAGTCGTAGAGCGTGCGCCGCGTGACGACCTCGCGGCGGTGGCGCAGGAACGATTCGATGAGCGCCTTCAAGCCCAGCACGCGCGGCTGGCCGTCGACGAGCGCGACCATGTTGATGCCGAATACGCTCTGCAGCGGCGTCTGCTTGAGCAGATTGTTGAGCACCACGTCGGACAGCTCGCCGCGGCGGAGCTCAATAACGACGCGCATGCCGTCCTTGTCCGACTCGTCGCGAAGCTCCGTGATGCCGTCGAGCCGCTTCCCACGCACGAGCTCGGCGATCTTCTCGATGAGCCGCGCCTTGTTGACTTGGTACGGAAGCTCCGTGATGACGATCGCTTCACGGCCGCGGTCGTCGATCTCCTCGATATGGGTGCGCGCACGAACGTAGATGCGGCCGCGGCCCGTTGCATAGGCGCTCAGGATTCCTTGGGCGCCGTGAATCTGCCCCGCCGTCGGAAAATCCGGCCCGGGAATCAGCTTGATGAGCTCGGCGAGCGAAACGGCGGGATTGTCGAGCACGGCGAGACACCCGGCCACGATTTCACCGAAATTGTGCGGCGGAATGTTGGTCGCCATGCCGACGGCGATACCCGACGACCCATTGACGAGCAGATTCGGGATCCGGGTCGGCAGTACCGACGGTTCTCGCTCGCTTTCGTCATAGTTGGGCGTGAAGTCGACCGTTTCCTTGTCGATATCCGCGAGCAGCTCCTGCGTGATTCGCGCCATGCGAACTTCGGTGTAGCGCATGGCCGCCGGTGCGTCGCCGTCGACCGAGCCGAAGTTCCCCTGCCCGTCGAC
>Ga0209320_10000245_pt1 | contig 28057 bp, 32 predicted proteins | sample Rifsed13ft4_FD_184008 | JGI IMG/M metagenome (GOLD analysis project Ga0209320, IMG submission 184008) | Soil microbial communities from Rifle, Colorado, USA - sediment 13ft 4 (version 2) | ecosystem: Environmental > Terrestrial > Deep subsurface > Rock core/Sediment | place: Rifle, Colorado... | reverse complement strand
CGCGCGGCCGCCATGAAGCGACCGGGCGCGGTTGCATGATCGTCTGCGACAAGGCACTGGAGAAATTCAAGCGCAAACGGCCGGAAACCCGCGTGATCATTCAGGGCTTTGGCAACGTCGGCTCGATGGCCGCCAAGCTGATGCACGAGGCCGGCTACAAGATCGTCGGCATCGCCGACGTCAGCGGCGGCATCTATCATGAAAAAGGTCTGGACGTGCCCAAACTCCTCGACCTGACCTCCCATGGACGATTCGTCAAAGACTTCAAAGAGGGCCAGCCGGTGGATCGCAGCGAGATCCTCTTCCTCGACTGCGATGTCCTGATGCCCGCAGCCGTCGAAAATCAGATTACTTCCAAGAATGCCAACCGCGTCCAAGCGAAGATCCTCTGTGAGGCAGCCAATGGCCCCACCACCGCGCCCGCCGACGACATCCTCGAGCGAAAGGGCGTCTTCCTCATCCCCGATATCCTCGCCAACGCCGGCGGGGTAACGGTGAGCTACTTCGAGTGGGTGCAGGACCGCCAGGGCTATTTCTGGAATGAGCAGCTCGTCAATCACCGGCTGGAAGAGATCATGGTCCACAGCTTCGATGACGTCGTGCGCTACGCCGAAATCCACAAGGTAACTAACCGCATCGCGGCCTACATGCTGGCCATCGATCGAGTGGCCTTTGCCCTCAAGCTGCGCGGAATCTACGCCTGAAGCTCCCTCTCCGTGGTCGGCCAAGGGCCGCTCGATGCCGTTCGCCGGAAGGCCCGCCGCGGCGGTGCCAGCCTCCCAGCCGAACCATTCGCCCCTCCCGGCCGACCCTGACGTTGACCCGCCCCGCCCGACATTCATCCCCCGCCCGGGCCGTGGTAAAGCCGCCTAGGGTTTTTCATTTACAACCGCGAAGCGGTTCGCTACGATAAGGCGTCTTTTTGCGGTGGCTTACGGCCAGCGTTTACACTACAAATGTAGGAAAAAGCCACTGACCGATGGGAGCAGATGACCACCCGGTCTGACACGATCACTCCCGGCGGCTTGAAGAGTGACGACGAGCACCGGGCCGATATCTGCAACGTCGGGCGGTGGATTCACCAGCGCGGCTACGTGGCCGCGACCGACGGCAACATCACGGTGCGTCTCGATAACCAGCGCATCCTCACCAGTCCCACCGCTGCTTCCAAGGGCATGATGGAACCGGACGACCTGGCCATTGTGGACTACCAGGGCAAGAAGATCTCCGGCCGCAAGGCAGCTTCGTCGGAAATCGCCATGCACCTGCTGATTTACAAACGCCGCCCCGATGTGAATGCGATCTGCCATGCGCATCCGCCGGTGGCAACCGGGTACGCTGCCGCCAATCTTCCCCTCAGCAAGGCGCTCATCTCGGAGGTGGTGCTGGCGCTGGGGTGCATTCCGGTGGCGCAGTACGGCACTCCCGGCACGCCCGAACTGACGCGGGCGCTCGAACCGCTGGTGGCCCGCTACGATGCCATCTTGATGGCCAATCATGGCGTGGTAACGTACGGCGAAGATTTGCGGATGGCCTATTTCCGCATGGAGACGGTGGAGCACTTTGCCCGGGTTTCGCTCGTGACCGAACTTTTGGGAAGAGAGGTGTTGCTTTCCAGCACAGATGTGGAAAAATTGCTCGAAGCGCGGCGCCGGTACGGAATTGAGACGGCGGCGCCGATCAGTGCCGAGTGCCCGGTGACGGCTGAAGCCCGCCGTGAAGAACCCGCTCCCGAAGCTTCGGGACGACCTGTTCCGGCGGCGAGGCGCGAGGAAAGCTATGGCGGGGCCATGCACCAGCACGGCGCGGGCTGCGCCTGCGGCCTACCGGCCGGCGGCGAAGGTGCCAGGTTTTCTCTTACCCCGCAAGAGCTGGAACGGTTGATTGACGAGGCGATGCGCGAGCTGCATCGCCGCTAATCCTCCCGAAGTTTCGGGAGGAGGCGAACCCTGGGGATGCAAGGTGCAGGCAGCGATAGGACGGGAGGATCAGAATGGGTGAAGCACTAGGAATGATCGAAACCCGCGGGCTGGTGGCGATGATTGAAGCCTCCGACGCCATGGTCAAGGCAGCCAAGGTCACGCTGGTCGGCTGGGAGAAGATCGGTTCGGGCTACGTGACCGCGCTCGTGCGCGGCGACGTGGCGGCGGTGAAGGCCGCCACCGATGCCGGCGCGGCTGCCGCTCGGCGAGTGGGCGAGCTGATTGCCGTGCACGTCATCCCGCGGCCGCACGGGTCGCTCGAAGATGTGCTGCCGATCGGCAAGTCGGCGCTGGCAGCAGCGAAGTAGCGCCCGGGCCAATCGGACGATACAGCGCGTGGCCACAGTCTTCCGGCTGTCGCTCGGCAGTTGCTTCGCCGCCTCACTCCGGGTAAGGCGAGCAAGGGACGAATTTCAAGCAGGGCACGAGTTTCGAATTTCGCTTTTCGATTTTCCATCATGCTTTTAGCACGCATCGTCGGCACCGTCGTCGCGACGCGGAAAGACCCGCGGCTTGAGGGGAAGAAGCTGCTGGTCGTGAAGCCCATCTCGCCGGAGGGCGCGGATGAGGCCGGATACCTCGTCGCGGTGGATACGGTGGACGCGGGCTTTCGCGAGACGGTGCTGATCGTGCAGGGCAGTTCAGCGCGCATGGCCGCCGAATGCAAAGACCGGCCGGTGGATGCGGCGATTGTCGGCATCGTGGATACCGTCCAGCTCGACGCGCAGCACGAAGCCGAACTGGCAGCCGCAAGGAAGAAGTAAAGGAAGCAGAGGAAGCAAAGGAAGTACACGACGAAAAGGAAATCAGTGAGAAGCGAAAGGCACAAGATTTACTGTAGAGACACTGAAAACGCAGAGTCCAGCCAGCCGCTTTAGAGGCGTGGTTTCTTCGGTTCGCGCAACTCGCCAACGGAGAGTGATAAATTGAAGTACCGGGTCATCCTAGAGCCCGACCTGGAGGCAGGGGGATTTGTGGTGAGCTGCCCGAGCCTTCCGGGTTGCCACTCGCAAGGAGAAACTCGCGAAGAGGCTCTGGCTAATATCCGCGATGCCATTGAGGGCTACATGGCCAGCCTCAAGAAGCACAATTTGCCCTTGCCGAGCGATTGCGCCACCCCTCTCTAGAGGCGGGAGTTTTTACGGTTTTCGAGTTTCGATCATGATGCTTGGTCGCGTAATCGGCAACGTGGTCTGCACGATGAAGAACGCCTCGCTTGAGGGGAAGAAGATTCTTGTGGTGCAGCCGGTGGGGAAAGACGGCAAAGACCGCGGCAAGCCGGTGATTGCCCTGGATGCAGTCGGCGCCGGCGCGGGTGAGCTGGTCTATTGGTGTCGCGGGCGCGAGGCGACCTATGCCTGGCCGGAAGAAGTGCCGACGGAAGCGACGATTGTAGGCATCGTGGACACGGTCCAGATACCGGAGGTTGGAAGCTAGAGGCTTGAGGTTGGAAGAGCGAGTTTCGCTTTTCGAGTTTCGCATTTCGCTTCTTCAGACATGCTAATTGGCCGAGTCATCGGCGACGTGGTAGCCACCCAGAAATCACCCTCGCACGAGGGCCAGAAGATTCTGGTTGTCCAGCCGCTCAATCTCGACGGAAGCGATCGCGGCGAGGCCATCCTCGCCCTCGATGCGGTGCAAGCCGGGATCGGCGAAAAAGTTCTGGTCACCACCGAAGGCTGGTCAGCCATGACCGCCGTCGAGCGGCCCAACTCCCCCATTGACATGGCGATTGTCGGCATCGTGGATACCGTCGATCTCATCGAAAATGTGAAGTAGCGCCGCCGTCTCCAGCGGCTTGCAACTTGTTTCGATCCGCGCCTACCATAATCTCACTGGAACGAGAGAGCAGCCAATGGCTTGGACCTTTCTTTTTCGACTCTGTTTGGTTCTTCTCTTCCCGGCGTTGACCTTTGCTGAAGGCCACACTGGCGGCAAATCGAAATGGTTTGACTTCGCTCACCATGAATGGTTCGACCGCGCTCAGCATGAAGGAGGACCTGCGATGGCACTGAAACTGACAAGCACCGCCTTCCAACCCGGCGCTACTATACCGGAGAAGTTCACTTGCGATGGGCCCGATGTTTCGCCCGCCCTCGCGTGGGCGGACCCACCGGCCGGCACGCATAGCTTTGCCCTGATCATGGACGACCCCGACGCCCCGGTCGGCACCTGGGTCCACTGGGTGCTCTACGACTTGCCCGCCAACACGCGCGAGCTAGCCGAAGGCGTCCCCAAGCAGGAAGAGCTCCCGAGCAGGGCGCGCCAGGGCCGCAACGACTTCCGCAAGATTGGCTACGGCGGTCCCTGTCCCCCATCGGGGCCCGCGCATCGTTACTTTTTCAAACTCTACGCGCTCGATTCCAAAACCAACCTCAAGCCGGGCGCGACCAAGGCCGAATTGGAAAAGGCCATGAAAGGGCACATCCTTGCCCAAGCCGAATTGATGGGCCGCTACCAGCGGTAGCCATGGCCGCTCTCGTAGGCGGACTCAAGAACTTGACAGCCCCTGCCCTTTGTCGGATAATCCGATTGTCCGATTGTCAGATTTTTCGAAGCCTATGGGAACACCTCTAAAGGAAAAGGTCAGGCTGGGGGCCAAGCGGCAGCTCACCATACCGCAGGAAGCTCTCGCCAAACTCCGCTTGAGCGAAGGTGACGTTCTTGAATTGCGCGTATGGGATGACAAGATCGAACTTGTCCCTATGGCTTTGATTCCCCGTGATCAATTGTGGTTCTGGACCCCGGAGTGGCAGAAAAAAGAAAAGGAAGCAGATGAAGACCTCGCCAAGGGCCGCTACAAGGAATATAAGAGCATGCGGCAAGCTATCGCGAGCCTGAAATCGTGAGAGTTCGGGTCTTCGATCGCTTTCGGAGGGACTATCAACGCCTCCCGAAGCACATCCAGAAGCAAACGGACAAGGCGCTCGCTCTTCTGGAGCAGAATCCGCTCCATCCCTCTTTACACACAAAACGAATCAAAGGGACGAAACACATTTGGGAAGCTCGGATTACGATTGTCTATCGCTTCACCTTCAACTGGGAGTCGGACTTGGTCACCCTCCGTCGCGTCGGCACCCACGACATTTTGACGAAGGAGATGAAGTGAACGGCCAATGTTTCGTTATTGACCTGAAGAGTCTTCAGGGAAGTGGAATGCTGGTTCGACCGACTCGGTTTACCTCATTGCTGACGTAAAGCAGTCCAACGCGGTATGGCGGACGCCAAAGAATCTTCCAACCAAGAACCAGTAGGAGGTGCACAGATGGGGCGGATTGCTGGGCGGCTGCTCATGGCAATTGGAGTGATTCACTGTGCGTTGTTTCTATGGTGGGGTCGGAGGGCACTCGTGGCCATCTGGCAGGACGGCTTCTTCAATACCATCGATCCACACAAGGATCGGCAGATGATTTTCTGGTCGCTGTGCTTCGGCGTGCTGGCGATTTTCCTCGGCCAGGTCGTCAGTTGGCTCGAAGCGCAGGGCAAGCGAACGCCCGCCTTCCTCGGCTGGGAATTTTTGGCGCTTTTCGTGGTCGGCGGCATGCTCATGCCCTATTCCGGCGGGTGGCTTGCTCTTGTCCCGGCCCTGCTTATCATCATTGGCTCCCGGCACAAAAGGAGAGTCTCGGTTGACGCTGAGACGGACGCGATGATCAAAGAGGGACTCGAAGCAAAGGGAGCTATCTGCTGCTTCTGCGGACAAGGGATTGAACCGCGTGACTCTCACGCCGGACACATAACTGTTCGGCTGCTCTACCCCAAGGACCAGAAGGCCGCCGAGCCTTCGCAAGAACTCTATTGTCACGCTCTCTGCCTTAGAGAAAGAGTGCCGCCAAACACGCCCCTCGTCTTAGAAGTTCTGGACAACTAGGCAGCTTGCATTTCTTTGGAAGCAAATGACTATTTGCCCGCCGCGTTGACACAGGGGCGGGGCTGCTCAATAATGGCGCACAAATGATCGGCTCATTGCACGGGACGGTGGCGGAGAAGCGGCCGAACCGCATCCTGGTGGACGTGAATGGGGTTGGTTACGCCGTCCAGGTGCCGCTTTCGACTTACGTGGAACTGGGCCCGCTGCGCAGCGAAGTTTCTCTCCTCATCCACACCCACGTCCGCGAAGATGCGTTGACGCTTTACGGTTTTCTGACTGCCAAGGAAAAATCGCTGTTTGAGCAGCTCCTGAAGGTCACCGGCATCGGTCCTAACCTGGCCATCACGTTGCTCTCCGGCCTGGCGGTGGACGAACTCGTACCCGCCATCCGGCGCAACGATTTGGTCCGGCTGACGGCGATACCCGGGATCGGGCGGAAGACGGCTGAGCGGATCGTGGTCGAGCTGCGCGACAAGGTGGCCCATCTCGAAACGGGAATAGCCGCTGCCCCGGCAGTATCGGGCGGCGCCTTTGAAGCCGACGTCGCTTCCGCGCTGCTCAACCTGGGCTATCCGCAAGCAGCCGTCGAGAAGGCGGTGGCTGAAGCGGCGCGCGAGGCGAGCGAAAAATCCTTTGACGCGGTTTTGCGAGAAGCGTTGCAACGGCTCACCGGGCGGCGGGCACGAGCCCCGATGGCATCGAGAGGGGCGGGTACAAACGCATGAGCGCCGGGTCCATGCCGAAGCCTCAGGATGACCGCCGACGATTGGTCTCCGGGCAGGCTTATAACGATGACTCGAAGTTTGAGTCGAGCATTCGGCCGCGCACACTCGCCGAATTTGTCGGGCACGCGCGGATCAAGGAGATTCTCTCCATCGCCATTGAGGCCACTCGCTCGAGAGGCGAGGCGCTCGACCACGTTTTGCTCTATGGGCCGCCCGGCCTCGGCAAAACGACCCTCGCCACCATCATCGCCAACGAGCTGGGCGTTGACATCAAGGTCAGCTCGGGACCCATGCTCGAGCGCAAAGGCGACCTGACCGCCATCCTGACGGCGCTCGAGATGCGCGAGTGTCTCTTCCTCGACGAGATTCATCGCCTCCAGGCGCAGATCGAAGAAATTCTCTATCCGGCGATGGAGGAATACCGGATTGATCTGGTCATCGGCCAGGGGCCGGGGGCCAGAATTCATCCCTACCGCCTGCAACCCTTCACGCTCATCGGCGCCACCACTCGCGCCGGACTCATCACGGCGCCGCTGCGCTCGCGCTTCGGGATTGTTCACCGGCTGGACTTCTACCCGCCGGATGACCTTGATCAGATTGTGCGGCGCTCAGCACAGATTCTGGCGATCCCGGTGGATGGCGGGGGATCGGAAGAAATCTCTCGCCGCAGCCGGGGCACGCCGCGGGTGGCGAACCGCCTGCTGCGCCGGGTGCGGGATTTTGCCGAGGTACGCGCCGCCGGAAAAATCACCGGGGAGGTTGCCCGCGATGCGCTCAAAATGCTCGAAGTGGACGATTACGGCTTTGACGAAATGGACCGCAAGCTGCTCTTGACGATCATTGAGAAATATGACGGCGGGCCGGTGGGCGTGAACACGCTGGCGGCTTCGATTGCCGAGGAAGTGGACGCCATTGAAGAGATCTACGAGCCGTTCTTGATCCAGATTGGCTTCTTGAACCGCACGTCCCGCGGCCGCATGGCCACCGCGCTCGCCTACAAGCATTTTGGGTTGAACCCGCCATCGCGGCAGCCGGATTTGTTCTAGCACCATCCCAGAGACTGCAACCACAGATGAACACTGATGAACACAGATCGGATCAAGACCGATTACTGAGATGGCAAAGGCCTGTGTGAAGCAGAGGATTTGATGGCCGCAACGCATCCCAAGACGGTTTATCTTTCGCTCGGCTCGAACCTGGGCGACCGCCAGGTGAACCTGGAGCGGGCCATCGCCCGGATGAACTCGAGCGGCATTGCAGTGCGGCGGGTCAGCTCGCTCTATCAAACCGAGCCGGTGGATTTTCCGGCGCAGGGATGGTTCCTCAACTGCGTGGTGGAGGCGGAAACGTCGCTGCTGCCGCTTCAGTTGTTGCACGAGCTGCGGAGGATTGAACGGCTGCTCGGCCGGCGAAGGATGGTGAGGCGCGGCCCGCGGGGGATTGACATTGACATCCTGCTTTATGAAAACGCGATTGTTCGTTCCGCCGAGCTTCAAGTGCCTCACCCCCGGATGACCGACCGGCGATTTGTTTTGCAGCCGCTGCGGGAGCTGGCACCCTGGCTGCGGCATCCCGCGTTCCAGAAAAGCGTTACTGAGCTGCTGGCGGCGACGCCCGACCGGAGCCAAGTTCGCCGCTGGCGCGGGGGCGAAAATAGAAAATAGAAAATCAAAATTCGAGAATCAGAAATCAGCGCGCCTGCCGGCCAAGTTTTCGTCCGGGCAATCAGCAAGTCTCTCCTGATGTGGAGACAGCTTTACGGATGAGGCGCATACATGACGAAGGCAATCCACGGCTGCAGTTCATAGACCTCGCCGCCATGGGCGTCAATGATCGCCTCTTTGCCGCGCTCAGTAATGCAGATCGCCGAACCCTTGGGTTCCATCCGGGGAAGCCACGACTCCCACGAACGCCAGCGTGGCCTCTTGTTGCGCACGCTCCAGACAAATCGCTTCGACCGCGGATGGAAGTAGAGCTGCGTGCAATAGCCTTGAACGAATTCCCCGCCCAGGCAGAAGGACTCTTTTCCTGGCTTCAAGCCGGCGCGTCGGGCAATGGCAATGGCCGCCGCGCGAGTAGTCCGAAAAGGCGGGCATGAGATTTGCCGATCGCGGCAATTGACCACGCCGGAGCTACTCACTACCTGGTCGGCGTCATCGAGCCAGAGAGATACCGGATGGAAGAAGAGGTAGTCCAGGCCCTCGATGCGATAGTTGAAGCTCACGGCGTGCACAGCGCTTGCGTTGAGCTTGCCAGGCGGATAGGTACGTGCCGAGCGAAGCGTGACGAACCTCTCGAATGGCTCGCGGCCGAAATTTTCGATCAGGAGGTGCTCGGCGGTCCGCACCATATCGGGGGGCGCAAGCGGGAGTTGCCGCTCGCTTTCGTACTCAGGCTCCTGGGCGGTCGCGGTGCTCGGCGCGAGAAAAATCGCCATTACCACGAAGCCGAGCATCTTGCGTCCTACGCGGCGCATATCGACAGGCCAGCATACCCGATGAACTTCCAGCCGGTGCGTCGCTTTCTCCCTGGGCGCCATCGCCCGAGCCAGCTCTTCGCGCATCGACGCCGGATCGGCCGGTCCCGCATCCATTGCGGGCCGCATTTCTAATCTCCCTCGTAGTGGTCTGTCCGAAGGCGAACCCTTATTCCTTCCGCAGCTTGTTGAAGTGCAGCTCGAGCGGCGATTTGCCGAGGGCGATGAGCTCGAATTGGGCATAGCCGCGCTCGGAGATTTCGGTGGTGCGGTAGAGGTCAGGTTCGCTCTCTGATTTTTCTGCGCCACGAAGCGGGGTAAGAAATTCCTGCGCCCGCGCCACTTCCGGCGCCGCCTCCTTAGGCTTGGGCCGGTTCAGCGCTTCGACCACGTAGGAGCGGAGCAGCTTGGACCAGTAGCGCTCAAACAGCGCCGGCGAAGCGAACACATCCGCCCAGGCCAGCTCGCCGCCGTAAGCCACGACCACACCCACGACCCTTTCCTGTTTGAGGCCGGCGGTGGCCTGCTTGAAGCGACGGTCGAGCTCGTCAGCAAAAGGCTCGATGTGCCGCCGGCTGCGAGCGTCCTTGGCAATACTCGTGTAGGCCGCCGTGCCCGAGCGGGCGACTGCCTCAACGGTCGCGGTCGAAGTCGCCAGCCCTCCCCCACTCCCGCCTGCAACGCGGTTTTCGCCGCTCACTTCGGCCCAGACTTTGGCTTGATCCTTGGCGACAGCCACTTCCTGCCGCAACTTCGGGTGAGCCATGAGCTCGACCGCGTGGAATTGATATGAAGCACCCGTCCACCGCCCGTGTTCGACACAGAAGACATCGAGCGGCAGCGGTTCCCCTTCCGGAGCGACCAGGCGGTCCTTGGCAATCACGCGGTCCTGCTTACCGCCACTCACAATTTCGCCAGCAAGCAAAATCAGGCGCTTCTTGGAGTGATTGAGGAGCGCCAGGCGATTCACCTGCGCCCCTCCGCCCTGGATGGGCAGCGGCCGGCCATCGCGCGAGCGACGGAGAATTTCACCGCCTACCTCGCTCACCACCACCTGGCCCGTTTGGAGACCTTCATCGAGCGTCAGGTAATCTTCCGTCGAAGGCCACTCCGACACCACCACCGGATAGAGAGCCAGGCCCTCGTAGCTGGCCGGAGGAAGAACCCTTGAGGTGGTTTTTGCCTGGACGGTTTCAAGAAAAGCAACCCGGGCAAGAAACCCGAGACATGCGAAGAGAGTGAGGAAGAAGAAGAAAAGCCCGAGACGACGAGACATGGTTGCCTCCCCTTCGTCCGGGACTACACCCAATCTCTTTGACACCGGTTGCGGGCAAAAGGTTAGCCAAAAAATAGACGTGACCGGCAGACAGCGAAGAAAAGAGTATGGGAGGTTCTCGGGCAGAAGGGTGCTCCCGGGATCGTTGGCTTGCGGGAGCGCGGAGGCTTGGCTATAATCCGCCGCCATGGCGCTCGCTCCCACTCCCGCGTTTGTTCCGCCACGCTACATCGTTGTCGAAGGTCCCATCCGCGTTGGCAAAACCTCGCTGGCAAAGATTCTTGCCGAACGGCTGCACGCCCGGCGCATCCTGGACAGCGAGGACAATCCCTTTTTGCAGGCCTTTTATGAGGAACACCCCGGCGCCGCCTTTGCCGCCCAGATGCACTTCCTCATCGAGCGATACAACTTGTTGAAAGAGTTGGACTTTGCTTCCGACCCCAACCGCGTGGTCGTATCCGATTTTCTCGTTGAGAAAGACAAGATTTTCGCGTACATTAATCTGGACGATTCCGAGTTGAAGGTCTATGACCTCTACTACGAATCGTTCCGGGAGCGTTTGCCGACGCCCGATCTGGTGATTTACCTTCAGGCGACGCCGGAAGTCCTGAAGAAACGCATCGCCAAGAAAAATCATCCGATCGAGGCAGAGCTTTCCGAGGAGTACCTGGAAGAGGTTGCCAAGGCGTACGAGCACTTCTTCTTTCACTATACGGCGTCAGACCTGCTGGTGGTGAACACGTCCGAGATTGATTTTGTTGACCGGAACGATGACTTGCAGGAGCTGATGCGACGGCTCTCGCAGCCGGTGAAAGGCACGCAGTATTTTCTGCCGCTTGGATCCCGCTAACGCGGGACTGAGACGGTGAGCGCAAGCGGAGCGCGACTCGGCCCGAGTGGTCGGGAGGGTTCGCGGTTCGCCAAGGTATCAAGATGGTGCGGCGGCTCGGATCCCGCCAAGGCGGGAGGGGGCGGCCGCGGGGCGCTATCGTCCTCAGCCCTTTCTGCGGGACCTCCGGCAGAAAGGGCTTTTGATTTTCGGGCCGGATCCCTTAGCGACCGGCACCCAGGAGGTAACCATGAGCGTCCCCCTCAACGGCGGAAACGGGAACCGCAAGGTAACCGTTCCGACCATCCTCGAACGAAAATCTTGCCGAGAGCGCATCACCTGCTTGACCGCTTACGATTATCCGACCGCACGGCTGGTGGACGAGGCCGGGATCGACATGATTCTGGTCGGCGATTCCCTCGCTATGGTCGTGCTCGGCTACGAAAACACCTTGCCGGTGACGGTGGAAGAAATGCTTCACCACACGCGAGCGGTGCGCCGCGGGGTGAAGCGGGCACTCGTCATCGCCGACATGCCCTACGGCTCCTTTCACCTGGATGCCGCCTCCGCCGTGGGCAACGCGGTGCGGTTCGTGAAAGAAGGCGGCGCGGAAGCGGTCAAGGTGGAAGGCGGAGAAAAACGCCTCGAGCTGATTGCCCGGCTGGTGGAAGCGGAGATACCGGTCATGGGCCACGTCGGCCTGACACCGCAATCGGTGCACGCCCTGGGCGGCTTCAAGGTGCAGGGGAAATCCATCGAAGCGGCCGAGCAACTGCTGCGCGACGCCCGGGCGGTCGAAGCCGCCGGTGCGTTTTCAATCGTGCTGGAATCCATCCCGCGGGAGCTGGCCGCGCTCATCACCCGCGAGCTTAAAATCCCCACCATCGGCATCGGTGCCGGGCCGGAGTGCGATGGCCAGGTGCTGGTGTTCCACGACCTGGTCGGATTGAGCTTCAGCGTGCAGCCGAAGTTTGCCCGTCAATATGCCGATCTGGCGGCCCAAATTCGCCATGCCGTGGAGGGTTTCAAAAAGGATACTCTGGCCGGGGCCTTTCCGTCTGACGCCGAGTCGTATCATCTGCCGACGGAGACGCGCGACCGAATGCTCGCCACGCTGGTTAGAAAATGCTAGAAAATCTTGAACCACGGATGAACACCGACAGAATACTCAGCAAATGGATGCGGACAAGCTTCCAGCCACGCTCTCTTTCCATCGGTATCGGTGGTTGTGCATCCATGGTTGCCTGTTCCCGGTATGGAAACCATTCACACCATTGACTGGATGAAGCAGGCGGCGCGGCAGGCGCGCGATGCAGGCGAAGTTCTCGGGTTTGTGCCGACGATGGGCGCGCTCCATGAAGGCCACCTTTCGCTGGTGCGCGCTGCCCGGGAGCGCTGCTCGCGGGTGGTTGTTTCCCTTTTCGTTAACCCCAAACAGTTCGGCCCCAAAGAGGATTTTGCCCGCTATCCGCGCGACTTTGACGGCGACCGGGCAAAACTCGAACCGGAGGGCGTCGCCTACCTCTTTGCGCCCCGGGCCGAGGAGATGTACCCGGCGGGGTTTCGCACCTACGTCACCGTGGAAGGCTTGAGCGAGCGCCTTTGCGGGAAAAGCCGCCCGGGGCATTTCCGCGGGGTGACGACCGTGGTTCTGAAGTTGCTCGAAATCGTTCGACCCCACTTTGCTTTTTTTGGCCGCAAGGACGCGCAGCAGGCGCGCATCATCCGCCAGATGGCCGGCGACCTCAACCTCGATACCGAGATGGTGGTCTGCCCGATCGTGCGCGAAGCCGATGGGCTGGCGTTGAGTTCCCGCAATGCTTATCTCCATGCCGACGAGCGCCGGGCCGCCACCGTTCTTTATCGCGGCCTCAGCCGCGCCCGAAAACTCATCGAGCAGGGCGAGCGATCGGTGTCGCTGCTGGCGGGGGAGATACGCAAGTGGATCGAAGCAGAACGGCGGGCGATGGTGGACTACGTGGAGATCGTGGACGCGGATACGTTCGAGCCCAAGCTCGACCTCCGCGGGCGTTGCCTGGTGGCGTTGGCCGTCTTGTTCGGCAACACTCGCCTGATTGACAACATGATCATCGAAATCGGCGAGGGCCAACCCTTTTTCGAGTTGTAGGCATCTTTCCTTCTTGGCCTCCTTGCTTCTTTGAGCCTCCTACCTGCCCAGGGTCGTCTCCTTGTGGTATCCTGTGAGGCATAAAGATAATTGCATTCGCGGAAGGAGCCGCGGTTTGTCAAAGTTCACAAAGGAGTAGCCATGGGAAAGCGATTCGCAGTCGGGCTCTTTTTGATGGTAGCTGTTCTGGGCATGTCGCTTGGAGCGTTCGCGGCCACGACGGTACCTGCCGGAACGACCCTTTCGGTTCGTTTGATTGACTCACTCAGCTCCGCCAAGAACAGGGTGGGCGAACCCTTCGCCGCCTCGGTCGATGTGCCGGTTGTGGTTGGCGGGAAGACGGTGGTCCCGCGCGGCGCTCGGGTGAATGGCGAGGTCGTATCGGCGGTCGCTTCGGGGCGGCTTAGGACGCCGGCAAAGCTCTATCTGAAGCTGGTTTCGATTGAGATCAATGGCAGGACTTATCCGCTCAGCACCGGCTTCACCGGTCGCACCGAAAAGAGCCACGCCCAGCGCAACGTGGCAGCCATCGGCGGCGGCGCGGCGGCGGGCGCGATCATTGGCGCCATTGCCGGCGGGGGCAAAGGCGCGGCGATCGGCTCGGTGGCCGGCGCGGGTGCCGGAACGGCAGGGGCGGCCGCTACGGGCAAGAAGGACGTCGAGTATCCGTCCGAGAGACTCCTGCGGTTCACGCTGAAGAACGCTTTGACCGTCCAGTGACGGTTGCCGATTCAGCAGTGGCGGGAGTGGATGGAGAATCGCGAAGAGTGGCCTGACGAACGCCCTCAAAAGCGAATGTTCTGCGGAGAAAGATAGTTCGCCTCGAGCCTCCCACCCACTAACGGTTCCCATCCACCCCTAATGGTTCACCTGAGTGCCGCAAGAACTTCCTCGCTGTGCCCCTTCACCTTGACCTTGGGAAAGATCTTTTTTATTTTTCCTTCGGCATCAATGAGGAAGGTAGTCCGCTCAATCCCTTTGAAAAGGCGGCCGTAGAGCGACTTGCGTTTGTGCACGCCGTAGGCCGTGGCGGTCTCTTTCTTGGAGTCGGTGAGGAGCGGAAAGGGAAGCTTGTGCTGCTCTTTGAATTTCCTGTGCCGGTCGGTCGAGTCAAAGCTGACGCCCAGAATCTCCGCGCCCGCCCGGCGGATGGCGGCGTAATGGTCGCGAAACGAACAGGCCTCAAGCGTGCACCCGGGCGTCATGTCCTTCGGATAAAAATAGAGCACCACGTGCTTGCCGCGAAAAGCTCCGAGGGAAATGGTTTGGCCGTCGTCGGCCAGCAGGGAAAAGTCCGGTGCCCGGTCGCCTTCCTTGAGTGCAGCCATGAAAAATCCTCCAGGTATTCTTTGATTCTAACAGTAATCCGGCGCCCCTCAAGACAGTCGGGAAGCGATTCCCCGGCAGGCGGGGCTATCCCACTCAGCGCCGCGTTTCCTCGACGCGCCGCTTCAGCTTGCCCAGCAGGTCTTCCGTGATGGTGTCGTGAAACCGGCGGATCACCAGCCAATAGGCTCTGCCCATCCGGCCTTTGAAGTGGGCGCGGGTGAGATTGTAGAGCATCGTCGTCGAATCGGAAATCGGGTCGGCGACGAAGGCACTGATGGTTCGCGTCAGGCGGTTCTCGACCCCGAGCACCCATTCCCGGCCGGGCACTATGGCCTCGACACGAGAGAAGAAGACCCGCCCGCCCACGGTCCAATTTGTTTCGCGGTCCCAAACAAGTCCTTGATCCCAACCAAAAACTTTTCCGGCCGCGACGCGGGTGGCAAAAAGAAGCTGGTGCAGCGGGTGGAGACGAATTTCGGAGAGCCGCTGCAAGCCGAGCGAAAAGATTTCGGCCGGGGTGGCGTTGATTGCGACCGCGTGGACGTTGGTTACTTCCGCTTGCGGGGAGCGGCGCAAGGACTCAAGGTCAGGAAATCTCTGAAGAAAGTCCTCCGGCCGAACCAGCATGGCGCTCGCAAGATAGCATGGAAAAGTTGCTCCGGGAGAGGCGCAAGCGGATGGGTTGGGCGATCCTCTCAGAGGCGCTTCCAGACAAAATCCATTCGCGTCAATTCGCCGTCGTAGTCCGACCCAGCGGGAAGAGGCCGGTAACAGGACAATTCGTCGGCGGCGAAATGGCTGGGGCGGAAGGATTCGAACCTCCACCTCCGGATTAACAGTCCGGCGTGCTACCAGACGCACTCCACCCCAGTAGCTTATCCCCTTAGTTTAGCACGCCTTGGCCTGTATCTCCCCCGCGGCGGGTGCCGCGGGGCTCGGCGATTGTTTCAAAGTCGGTATCTTCCCTGAGGCACGTGCCCCGGTGGCAACGCGGGGCGAGATCGGGCTCGGCGGTTGAACGGAGCATGCGGCTCACTGGTCGCGAGTCACGGGCCACGGGCCACGCGCTTGACCGGGCAGGTCGCCAACTACGCTTGGAGCAGCTTCTTCAGGGTTTCGTTCACGAGTTGAGGATTGGCCTGGCCGCGGGTGGCCCGCATCACCTGACCGATAAAGAACGCGAGGAGCACGCTCTTGCCGCTTTTGTACTCGGCATATTGGGCGGGATGGGCGGCAATCACTTCCCGGCAGATACGCTCGATGGCGGCGGCGTCGCTGATCTGGGTCATCCCTTCCCGCTCGATGATGGTTGGCGCGCGCTCGCCGCTGGAAAACATCCTGGCAAAGACTTCCTTGGCCATTTTCCCCGAGAGGGTGCCTTTCTCGACGAACGTCAAGAGCTCAGCCAGGGCAGCAGCGGAAATGGGCGAGTCGGAGATCTCTTTTCCCGCCTCCCGGAGCAAACCGAGTAATTCCGTTTGAATCCAATTCGCCGCCGCCTTGGCGCGCCCCGATGGCATCGGGGCGGGTGCGTCTCCCTTCACCACCGCCTCAAAATAGTCGGCCAGGGCGCGGCTGCCGGTAAGCACCTCGGCATCGTAGTCGTTCAAACCGTACATCTCCATGAAGCGAGCCTTTTTCGCATCGGGCAACTCCGGCATGGCGCGGAGAATCTCTTCACGCCATGACTCGCCCACCATGAGCGGGAGCAGATCCGGCTCGGGAAAATAGCGATAATCGTGGGCTTCCTCCTTCACCCGCATCTCCACCAGCCGCCGGGCGGATGGGTCATAGGTGCTCGTAGAGAGGGCAATCGGTTCGCCCGCGTCCAGCTTGGCCTTCAAATCCTTGGCCTTTTCCCAAAGAGCCTGCTTCACGTACCGAAACGAGTTCAGGTTCTTGATTTCTTGTTTGACGCCCAAACCTTCGCTTCCCTTGAGGCGCAACGAAAGGTTCGCATCGCAGCGCAGGCTGCCCTCTTCCATGTTGCAGTCGGAGACCTCGGCATATTCGAGCACCTGCTTCAATTTGGTCAGATAGGCGTAGGCCTCTTCGGGGGTGCGCATGTCCGGTTCGCTCACAATTTCCACGAGCGGCACTCCGCAGCGGTTGAAATCAATGTAACTCTTCGTATCCGAGTCGGGAAAGCCTTCGTGGAGCGATTTGCCGGCGTCTTCTTCAAGATGAAGGCGGGTGATGCCGATGCGCTTCCGCACTTCCTCCCGGTCCCCGCCGAGCCCCGGGGCACCTGCCCCGGGCACTACTTCAATCTCAAGCCAGCCTCGTCGTGCCAGCGGCAGCTCGTATTGCGAAATCTGGTAGCCCTTGGGCAAATCGGGGTAAAAGTAATTCTTCCGCGCAAAGCGGGAGTAACCTTGAACTTCGCAATGCAAAGCGAGCGCAGCGCGCACGGCAAGCTCGACCGCCTTGCGATTCAGCACCGGCAACGCCCCCGGCAGGCCGAGGCAGACCGGGCAGCTATGGGTGTTGGGCGGGTCGCCAAAGCGGGTCGAGCAACCGCAGAAAATCTTCGACGCGGTCTTGAGCTGGACGTGCACCTCAAGCCCGATGACCATCTCATAGGGCCCGAGCCCCGCGAGCGTCGCTGCTTTATCTAACGTGCCGGCCATGACAGGTCCATGACAGGTGAATGACGGGTCAGTGGAACCGTTCGCCGAATAGTTTATGGGGCAGGGCGGTGGATTTACAAGTCGCGCCTGAGCCCCTGCTCGATGCGCCGCAACGCGGCCGCGCTCAGCCGCGGTTTGCGCCCGGGGCGTCCCGCTTGCCTCAGCCCCGCGCGGCCGGCAGCCCGCAGCCGCCGGGCCTCGAGCGCCTCGAAATCCAGCTTCACGCCACGTGGGTTGCCCATGCGCGGCATTCTGCCAGAAACCCCGTGCCATCTCAGCTATATTATGCGAGATTCAGTAAGGAGCTGCCGTCCCTATGATTGACTCTCTTTCGCTGGGAGTATATTTTCCGACGACCGGGTTCCTCGCCAATCTGTGGCATAGGACGGCGTTATGGGAAAAATCAACTGGGGACGAGTTTTTCTCTGCGGGATACTGACGGGCGGCGTCTTGTACCTTCTCAAATTGCTTGTCGCTGTCTTCGCTCTCGGCGAGACAGATTTGATGGCAGCGGTCGAGGCGGCCGGTCGCCCCACATTTCCAGCGTTGCCCGCCATCCTGCACGTTGCGATCGGCATCTGGACCATCTGGCTTTACACGGCCATCCGTCCGCGCTACGGCCCAGGGCCGAAGACCGCGGCTGTGGCTGGGTTTGCCTTGTGGGTCATCGGCGCCCTAGTTGACGCTCTCTGGGTCTCGTTACGACTCATTCCCATTCCACTAGGCGCACTCCTGGCTCCTCTGGCTGCAAGCTTACCAACTGCGATTGTGGCGGCGGTGGTGGGCGCGTGGCCGTACAAGGAGTGAGCGGGGGTCTTCACGGGCTTTGAATGTGACCTAAAAATCGAGGCCCTGACTGTCCAAATCTGAGGAGTGCATTACACCTGTCTCCTTTCGCTTGAATTGTTTTGCTCTCCCTTTTCCTGTCGAGTATGCCTTTTCACTCAACCGGTACTAAATCGCAAAAGTAGAACGAGTCTCTTAGGACGACATCGCCTAATGTAAAGCTCACTTCGCCCTTGAATATCGGACCCCCGAATACAAAAGAATGAAACTCTCCGTTCTCACCACACGGATCAATACCGGGAGGAAGTTGATGAAGAAAATCATCATCAATTAGTTTTCCGGCAAATGATTGGTCGAGAACTTTGGAATCCACGCAAACAACAATCGCCTTGAAGCCTACATTTACGAATGTCCTCACCAGGTCGCTGGTATTGCGTTTCCAAATGGGAAACAGGCCCTTCATACCTATCTTGGAGAGATTCTGTTCCCGATATTGTCGCAGGTCCTCCAGAAAGATATCTCCGAAGGCTACAGATGCGACGCCGTTCTTCTGATACAGCTCGAGCGCCGTTTCCATTTTAGATTCATACTCTTTGTTCGTGGCGTTCATCGAAAGGTAAATCTTGTGCAGCGTCAGGCCGAGAGACTCGGCCTGACGTTCGAGCAGCGTTTGGCGGACACCATGCATGCTGATTCTGTCGTAACCATCAGTGACTGTGGTCAACAGGGCAGCGATCTCATAATTCTGAGTTTGTTGAATCTCATAGAGAGTCATCGAACTATCTTTCCCACCACTCCACGATAAGAGGATCTTTTCTTTCATCGGGACCTTTCCTTCCCTCGGCAGGCTCATGTCGCCGAACGGGCCATATGCGCCCCCACCACGTTCTTGAGCACTCCCGTAAAGCGACGAGGCGAGGCGCAGACAAGTCAGAACTGCACCCGCGCGCCCGCGCGGAAGGTAAGCTTCAGGGCCGGAAAGCCCAGCACCTCCATATAGTGGTCGTTGAGCAAGTTTTCAAATACGACGAAGTAGGTCAGCTTGTGGGAACTGCGATAGCTGCCGGCCAGGTCCCACTTCGTGTAGCCCTTGTTGCTGGTGAGTGGTTCGGGCGCGGCAAAGAAGTCGCTGTCAACACGGCGACCCACCCACACCAGGGAAGAAGTCAGGTTCAATCGTCGCCAATCCCACAGCACGACGAGCGAGCCAGCGTGGCGCGGCCGGCGCAGCAAGGGTCGCCCCACGCCAATGACCGGGCTGCTGGGGCTGGGCGACTCTAACACCTGCGAATTGAGAAAGGTGTAGCTGCCGACGCCACGCAGTCCCCAGCCTGGCACAAGCTCCAGCACCACCTCTGCCCCTTTCGCCTTTGCCCTGCCGATATTGATGAAGGAGCTGCGGAAGAAGGCGACTAAGTCACGGAAGCGGTTGTCGAACCAATTGATCTCGAGCTTCGCCCGGTCGCGGGCAAACCGCTGCTCAACTCCGAAGTCGAAGCTCCGCACGCGCTCGGGCTTCAGATCCGGGTTGCCCCGGAAGGACGGGGACAAGCTGAACGATTCGATGAACGACGGCTCCTTGATGCCAGTGCCGAAGTTGAACTTCAACTTGGTCGCACCGAGCCCCTCGCCCGCGCGCCGCAGAAAATAGGCCGCCGATAGGCGCGGGGTGGCCTCGGTTCCGAAGCTGCCGTTCGACTCGATGCGCAGGCCGCCGGTGAGGTAAAGCCGGCCCAACAGCAGTGCCTGGTGCTGCACGACGCCACCGATGTTGGTGCGGTGGACGACGACGGGCGGTGGCGAGAAAACCGGGAACTCCGGGAAGATGGTCACCAGACGACCCTTTTCGCGCTCGTATTCAAAGGCGAAGGTAAGGATTTGTGTTGGGGCGAAGGTGAAGTCGCTCTGGTAGGCGCCGCGGTGGCGGCGGGTATCGTTCAGGGAATCGAAGAGGAAGTCGGAGAACGGAGGCGTGTCGGGGAACAGATTTCTCGACCGCTGCCGGGAGCGGCTGTACCCGTAGTTCACCCGTTGATTCCAGTTTTCGAGGAGGCGTACCTGGAAGGCCGTGCTCACCAAACCATCGCGCCGCCGAAAGAAAGCATCGCTGTCGGGGCGCTGGAAGGCAGTCGGCCCGGGCGTGCCGGCGGTGCCGAAGTCGCCGTGCAGAATCAGCCGCAGCGAAGTGCGTTCACCGAGCGCCGCGCCGAGGTTGCCCGAGAGCGTGGTGTTGCGAAAGGCGCTGTTGTCGTCAGCATTGTTGGTGAGGAAGCGGCCAGCCGCGAGCGAGTAATCGAACCGGTCCAGTTGACCTGTCAGGCGACTGGTGCCGCGCACGGTGGCGTGCTTGCCACCTTCGAGCGCCAAGCTGACTCGTGGCCGCGCCGTCTCCGCCGTGCCACGTTCGGTGAAGAGTTGAATCGTGCTGCCCAGCGCATCCGAGCCAAACAGAGCGCTCTGGGGCCCGCGCACCACTTCCACGCGGTTCAAATTGAGCGGTGTGAAATTGGCGAAGTTCAAAAACCCGCCAGGCTCGTTCACCGGTACGCCGTCAATAAACACCTTGTTGTGATCGGATTCACCGCCGCGGGCAAGCACCGAGGTGATGGCGCCCAGCGGGCCGGATTGCACCAGGGTGAGTCCCGGTACGGTACGCAGGAGTTCGGTCAGGGTGGCGCTGTGGCGGTTTTCGAGCAGTTCAGCCGCGATGACCGTGACACTGCTGCCCACCTGGCTGGTGGGGGCTTCGGTACGGGTCGCTGTCACCACCACGCGCTCACGAACCGGCGCCAGCGGGAGCACCAGCTCAATCTCTGTGCCGGCGCGAGCAGTTTGGTGAACCGCTTCGAAGCCGACCATCTCGACGCCGAGCGTATAGCTAGCCTGCGTCAAACCGTCAAAACGGAACCGGCCCTGCGTGTCAGTGAGCGTCTGCACCACTTCCACCCCAGCCGGGTCGAGCAGGCGCACGGTGGCCCGCGGTACCGCGTTGCGGCTGGGGTCAAGCACAACCCCGGTTAGAGCTCTTGGGGAAACTTGCGAATGCAGAGAAGCGGGCAGCAGCCCCAGCAGACTAACCAGAAGACCAAGTGAAACCAGGCGAGTCGTCATGGCGTTTTCCTCCTCCCCCGCGAAGGGGCAACGCGAAATGGCTCAGATCGGTCTCCTGGCTCGATGGCGCTAGCGGTGCGGTGCCTTCCCATCCCTGCCTGCTGGTCGGCAGGCATACAAGACAGTGGCTTCGGAGCGTGAGCGTTAGCCATCTCACAGTCGCGCGGCGGCTGAGGCTTCTCACCTCATTCCCGGCACATCTGAACCGTGGGTTCATTTGTAGAGTTCCCTTCCAATCCATCCATCCATCGCCCAAGCAAACAATCAAGGCATCAACTCAGTGGGGTCTTACCACCTCCTTCGTCCGTGATTTCTTCCGACCGTAAAACTACGCGCGGACGGCCGGTCGCGGGATGAACCAGCACATCGAGTTCGGTCTCGAAGACCTCTTCCAGCAGTTCGCGCTCGAAGACTTCAGCCGGTGGCCCCAGTCGAACCATCCGACCCCGGTGCATCAGCAGGATGCGATCGGCAAATTCCGCCGCAAGATTCAGCTCGTGAGTGACGACCGCGACCGCGTAGTTCTCCCTGGCGGCCAGCGACCGCACCAGCCGCAACAAGTCCACCTGGGCGCCGATGTCCAGGTGGAGCGTCGGTTCGTCGAGCAACAGCACCTCGGGTTGCTGCGCCAGCGCTCGCGCCAGGATCACCCGCTGTTTTTCCCCGCCGGAAAGCCCCTGCATCCAGCGATGGCGGAGATGAGCGGCCGACGTTGCTTCAAGCGCCCTGGCGACGGCGTCATAGTCCGCTTCCGTTTCCAGTTGCAGCGGGCGCAAATGGGGATGTCGGCCTTGCAACACGTAGTCCGCTACCAGCACCGGAAAAAGCAGCGGACTTTCCTGTTGCACCACCGCAACCCTTTGGGCGCGACGGCGGAGGTCGAGCCCGCTCATCTCACGGCCGTCGAGCCGGACCTGGCCGGAGAGCGGCGGCAAGATCCCGCTCAACAAACCAAGCAAAGTGGACTTTCCGGAGGCGTTCGGGCCAAGGATGGCCAGCACCTCACCGCTGCGCAGCGTGAAGCTCAACGGCTGAAGGGTAAATTGAGGAAAGGCGAAGCTCGCCAGCATCACCTCAACACGCAGCTCGCCCGGGACGGCCATCCCGCCATGCGCGACGCTCAAATCGGCCATGGCCGCATCAGGCAGACGAACCCCGGAGCTTCCTCCCGAGCCGTCGTCCTTCTCCTTCGGTCCTGCCTCGCGGGACGCATTGGCCATGCGGCCGAATGGGTTCATCCCATGCTCCTCTTCCTCAAGAGATAGATGAATAGCGGCGCGCCGGCTATGGCGGTCACCGCCCCCACGGGCAACTCGGTCGGAGCGACAACCGTTCGCGCGAGCGTATCCGCCAGGACAATCAGCATCGCTCCCAGGAGGGCCGACGAGGGAATCAGGACGCGATAATCGGAGCTAAAAAGCAGCCTCACCAGGTGGGGCACGAGCAATCCGACGTAGCCAATCGAGCCGCTTGCCGAAACTGCCAGCCCGGTCATCAACGACGCGCAGAGATAGACCAGCGTTTTTGTTCGGGCGACATCCACGCCGAGGTGAGTGGCCTCGCGTTCGCCGGCCAGAAGCACGTTGAGATCGGCGGCCACCCCATACACAAATCCCACCGCGCCAACCAGGAGCACGCCAAAAAGCCAGAGGAGCCAAAGGGGAGAAGGGGTGCTCAAATCGCCCATCAGCCAGAACGCCGCGCCGCGCAGTTCACGCCCGCTGAGCGTGGTCATCAGGAACATGATGACCGCGGAAAGAAACGACGCCGTGATCACCCCGGCCAGGAGAAGGGTGTTGCTTTCCAGTTGGCCCGCTTTCTGCCCCAGCCAGTACACCACCGCGATGGTCGCGCCGGCTCCCAAAAAAGCAGCCAGCGGAAGAAAAGGCTCGGCGGGCCGGCCGATGATGAGTATCACGATCGCTCCCAGGGCGGCCCCGCTCGAAACCCCAAGCACGTACGGGTCGGCCAGCGGATTCCGCAACAGCGCCTGGAACGATGCTCCCGCAACCGCCAGCGCCGCCCCCACCAGCATGCCCAGCACGATTCTCGGGCCCCGAATCTCGAAGAGGATCAGCCGGTATTCGCTCGGGATGGAATCCTGCGCCCCCATCACCCACTTGATCATCGCCGTCAATACTTGCCACACCGGAATGGAAACGGCGCCCAGCGAGAGCGAGACGAGGCTCGTGACCGCCAGCGTTCCCGCCAGGATGCCGCAGATGACCAGCAATCGCCGTCGCGTCAGGCCAGGCAAGTTCACGGTCGGCGTAGCCATTAGAAAACCTCCGGATGGAGCGTGCGCGCCAGTTCCTCCATGGCATCGAACAGCCGCGGGCTCGGCCGGTTGATCGTGTCGCTCACCACGATTACCTTGCCTTGTCGCACTGCCCGGAACTCGCGCCAGCCCGGTTTATGCTTCAGTTGCGCTTGCCGGAGAGAACGTTCGGCTGCCTTCTCCGCGGGACTGCCATGATAGGCAAAGATGAGGAAATCCGGCTGCTCTTCGAGGGCCGCTTCCAGCGAAAGGCGCGGCCAAGCGGCGGAAAAAGTTGCAGTGATGGATTGGCCGCCGGCCCGGGCGATGGCGTCGGTCAAAAAACTCTCCCGGCCGGCGCTGATCAGCGGCTCTTCCCACACGACAAAAAGGACGCGAGGGAGGCTCACGTCGGCAAGCCGCCGGCCAAGCGCATCCAGGCGATGGCGAAGATCGCTCGCCAGTCGCAACGCGGCTTGCTCTTCGCCGAGCACGTCGCCGACATGGAGGATGGAAGCCAGAACGTCGTCCACCGAGCGCGGGTTGGTGGCGTAAACCGGGACGCCCAGTCTCTCAAGAGTGGCCACGCTTTCGGCGCGATTGCCCGCGACGGTAGCCAGAACCAGGTCCGGCTTGAGCGCCACGATTTGCTCCGCGCTCGGGCTGAGCACGCTGCCGACACGCGGCTTCGCTCGGGCCGCCTCAGGAAAATCGCAGTAGTCAGTGACGCCGACCAGGCGATTCTCGGCGCCGAGCGCATAAATGATTTCAGTGAGATTGGGCGCGAGGGAGATGACCCGCTCGATGCGCTCCGGCAAGCGAACGCTCCGCCCCGCCTCATCCGTGACCTGGCGGGCAGCCAGCGCCACCGGCCCGGCGAGCAGTTCCGGGCCAGCCTTGAGCGCAAGCACAAGCGCCAAAGCCAACCAGAGCGACGTGCGAAAATTTTCGCGCAAAGGAAAAGCCCCTCTCTCCCGCAAAGAGCGAGGGGCTTCAGAACTTTTTGCTTCCGCCGCACTCCCTCTCGCGGAGAGTGAATCCCGGCCACCCGATCCTCCCCATCCCGACTTGTCGGGCGGATCGGAAGAATCGCGGGGGACGATCCGGCTCAGGCAGGTTTCCTGACTTATGGCCTTCCCTCGCTTCTCTCCCCCTCTGCGGGATGAGACGCCTCGGGAATCCAGGCATCGGGTTTGTTAGGCCCTTCCCGCCCTCAAGGGCAGTGGGCGCCCGGCCCCCATCTCCAGGGGCCCGGGCTGTGCCGGATGCCGGCCGATCACAGTGGCGGGACCGTGGCCGCTTTGCACGGCCTTCCCTTGAACCCCGATCACATCGGGAACACCTGAGCCACCTGTGCGCGAGTAGTGTAGGCCGCCGGCGGCGCGGTGTCAATTCAGCGACTCGCCGAAAACCTGGCGAGCAGGGATATACTTGCTTGGAGAAAGGGTCTGGTATGAGAATACGCGCGCTAGTTCCCGTCCTTCTGTTCGGCGCGCTCAACGCCAGCCCATCCCAGGCCTGCACCTGCGTTGAACTCAATTTGAGCGTCCGCGACCAGGTGGTGCTGGAATTTGGCCAAGCCAGCGCGGTCTTCGAAGGCAAGGTGGAATCCATCGAGACTCGATTCATCCAGGATGCTCTCGGTTCCTTCGACCGGCGGGTGGTGACGCTTCGAGTCCTGCGCGTTTACAAGGGGCCGAAGGAAAAAGTCATGGTTGTTCGCACCGGGACGAGCGACGCGGATTGCGGCTTCAATTTCAAGCGCGGGGGAAAATACCTCGTGTATGCCTATCAGGAGTCGTCCGGCCAGCTCGCCACCAGCATCTGTAGTCGGACCCGCCGCTTGTGGAGAGCGGGAGCCGACGGGCGCTACCTGAACGAAATCGCCAGAGAAGAGAGCCAAAAGGAAAAGGCCAGGCAGAGATAAGGTCTCGCTGGCTTGGCTCGTCCGTGCTTACCGGTTCTTCCACTTTGGTTTGCGCTTTTCGAGCACCGCCTGCAGGCCTTCCCGCGGGTCTTCAAGCTTGGAAAGCTCGTTCAAGAAAATATCTTCCGTGTTGCGCAGGGCATCGCGAAAAGTCTTGCCCATGGCCTCCAGGATGGCCCGCTTGGTGAGCTGGAGCACCGGGCCGCTTTGCTGGGACAATTTCGCCACCAGTTCCTCGACCGCCCCTTCCAGATGTTTTTCCGGCACGACGCGGTTGACCAGGCCGTACTCCTGCGCCTGCTCGGCGGTCATCGTGTCGCCGGTCAACACCATCTCCATCGTCCGGCGAGCGCCCAGGATGGAGGGGAAAAGCGTGGCGGCGAAGGGCGGAAAAATGCCGAGCTTGGTGATCTCCGGCAAGGCAAAACGCGCCCGGGGCGTCGCCAGAACGATGTCGCCGAGCGCCGCCAGCTCGCAGCCGCCGCCGAGCGCCGCGCCATCCACCGCCACGATCGTCGCTTTGGACGCCTCGATCGACGCCACAAAGATATGGTGGAAGGCGTCAATCATCTGAAATACCTGCGGCGCGGAATATTCATCCGGATCGATTCCGCCGCAGAAAACCCGATCGCAGGCGGAACGGATGACCAGACATTTCACTTCAGCCGCGTCCGCCAGGCTTTCGATGGAAACGGCGATCTCCTGCAGCATGGCGGTATTGAGCACATTGTAGGGCGGGCGACGGAGCGTCAGCCGGGCAACGCCGTCGTCCGTCTTCCACTCGATAAACTTGAATTCTTCGGGCTTCGGAACGGCAATGAATTCGCGGATCGGAAATTCAGGCATGCGCCTCTCCCCTTGAGCGGCGGTCTCGAGACCCCCGGAATGCCGGCCGGAAGATGGCCGCTACCATACCGATTCCATGGCCAGCGTCATTCCCATGCCCCCGGATACGCACAGCGTCGCTAGGCCAAGCCGGCCCTTGCGCCGGCGCAACTCGTGCACCAGCGTCGTGGTAATGCGCGCGCCCGTGCAGCCGATGGGATGGCCGAGGGCGATCGCCCCGCCGTTCACGTTGAGTTTTTCGTGATCAAAATGCAACTCGCGATCGCAAGCCAGCACCTGCGCGGCAAAGGCCTCATTCAGTTCCACCAGATCAAACTCTTCCATCTTCCAGCGATTTCTCTCAAACAGCCTCCGCACTGCCGGCACCGGACCGATGCCCATGATCTTGGGATCGACCACGGCGGCGGTCGAATCGAGCAAACGCGCCAAGGGTTGGCGGTTCTCACGGCGCACGAAATCCTCTGACGCCAGGACGAGCGCTGAGGCCGCGTCGGTGATGCCGCTCGAATTCCCGGCCGTAATCGTGCCCGTTTTCGAGAAGACCGGCGCCAGTTTCGCCATGGCGGAGATATCCGCGCCCTGACGCATGTGCTCCTCCGTCTCAAAAAGTTGCTTGTTGCCCTTCCTGTCCGTCAGCTCGACGGCAACGATTTCGTCCTTGAAGCGGCACCCTTTCATGGCGGCTTCGGCGCGCTGATGGCTGCCCAGGGCAAACTCGTCCTGTTCTTCGCGCGGGATTTTGTATTGCGTGGCAAGCAACTCGGCTGTCTCCCCCATAATCATCTCCGACAACGGGCAGAGAAAGCCGTCGCGATACATGGCGTCCACCAGCGGCTGGTGTCCCAGGCGGAAGCCCCAGCGCGCCTCGACGTAGAAGGGGAGCCGGCTCATGGATTCGGTGCCGCCGGCGACGACCAACTCCGCCTTGCCCAGAAGAATGTCTTGCCAGGCAAGCACGATGGCTTGCATTCCCGAGGCGCAAGCCTGGTTCACCGTGTACGCCGGCACCCCGCCTAAGGCGGGGCCTTCGGCCGGGCCCAGCCCTGCCCGCCAGGCAATTTGCCGCGCCACGTTCGGCCCGCCGCCGGCCTGACGAGCATTGCCGAAAATCAGCTCATCAATCCGGGCTGGGTCCACACCGGCGCGCTCCACCGCCGCCTTTACGGCGATGACACCCATATCCGCAGCCGTGTGCCCGGCCAGTGAACCGCCAAACTTGCCGGTGGGCGTCCGGGTGGCCGAAAGGATGTACACTTCGCGCTGGTTCATGCATCCCTGCCTGCTGGACTAATGTCTGCCGAACAATACAAATCGCATCGTAACATAACGCTCCTGACCGCTCAAAGCGAGCCCGTACCTGAGGTACAATCCGCAAGCCATGACTCGCGGGCTCACCGCAATCGAAGGCATCACCGTCGGCCATTCGACCGACCTCAAGGGCATCACCGGCTGCACTGTCATCCTGTGCCCCGGCACTGACGGGGCGGGCGTGATTGCTTCTTCGGACGTGCGCGGCTCAGCCGTCGGCGAACGAGAAACCGAACTCCTCCGGCCGGGCCATTTGGTCGAGCGCATTCATGCCGTTCTACTTGCCGGCGGCAGCGCCTTCGGCCTCGACGCGGCCTCGGGAGTGATGCGCTTCCTTGAAGAAAAAGGCATCGGCTTCGATGTGGGGGTGGCTCGCGTGCCCATCGTGCCGGCAGCCATCCTCTTTGACCTTGCCATCGGCGATCCGCGAGCACGGCCCAGTGCTGAAATGGGCTACCTGGCTGCCCGCAACGCCACCGATGCTCCGGTCGAAGAAGGTTCAGTCGGAGCGGGCACGGGCGCAACGGTGGGCAAACTCTTTGGTTTAGCGCAAGCCATGAAGGGCGGAATCGGCTC
>Ga0209320_10000244_pt1 | contig 28095 bp, 21 predicted proteins | sample Rifsed13ft4_FD_184008 | JGI IMG/M metagenome (GOLD analysis project Ga0209320, IMG submission 184008) | Soil microbial communities from Rifle, Colorado, USA - sediment 13ft 4 (version 2) | ecosystem: Environmental > Terrestrial > Deep subsurface > Rock core/Sediment | place: Rifle, Colorado... | reverse complement strand
TGAACCCAGCTCACGTACCGCTTTAATGGGCGAACAGCCCAACCCTTGGGACCTTCTACAGCCCCAGGATGCGATGAGCCGACATCGAGGTGCCAAACCACCGCGTCGATGTGAACTCTTGGCGGTGATCAGCCTGTTATCCCCGGCGTACCTTTTATCCGTTGAGCGATGGCCCTTCCATGCAGAACCACCGGATCACTAGACCCGACTTTCGTCTCTGCTCGACTTGTGAGTCTCGCAGTCAGTCCGGCTTATGCTCTTACACTCTGCGACTGATTGCCAACCAGTCTGAGCCGAACTTAGGGCGCCTCCGTTACAGTTTGGGAGGCGACCGCCCCAGTCAAACTACCCGCCTGGCCGTGTCCCCCTCCCTGCTAAAGGGAGTAGGTTAGAGCCACAGAACGATCAGGGTGGTATTTCACCGTTGACTCCTCCCGAGCCAAAACCCGGGAATCAAAGTCTCCCACCTATCCTACGCAAACCGACCCATAACTCATGGCCAGGGTGCAGTAAAGGTGCACGGGGTCTTTCCGTCTAGGTGCGGGCAACCGGCGTCTTCACCGGTACCACAAGTTCGCCGAGCCACTAGCCAAGACAGTCGTCCAGTCGTTATGCCATTCGTGCAGGTCGGAACTTACCCGACAAGGAATTTCGCTACCTTAGGACCGTTATAGTTACGGCCGCCGTTCACCGGGGCTTCAGTTCAGGGCTTTTCCCGCCTTGCGGCAGGATGACCCCTTTCTTTAACCTTCCGGCACCGGGCAGGCATCAGCCCCCATACGTCGTTTTTGTGACTTTGCGGAGACCTGTGTTTTTGTTAAACAGTCGCTAGACGCACTTCTCTGCGGCCCAATCTCCCTTGCGGGCGATCGGGCACCCCTTTTTCCGAAGTTACGGGGTTAATTTGCCTAGTTCCTGAGCTAGTGTTCTCTCGAGCGCCTTTGGATATTCTCCTCGTCTACCTGTGTCGGTTTGAGGTACGGATATTCCAGGGACTCCTTAGCGGCTTTTCCTGACAGCGTGGAATCACGGACTTTGTTCCGCTTGCGCGGATGGCGTCAACCCTCAGAGGTAACGACCCGGTGGATTTGCCTGCCGGATCCTCCTTACGGCTGCCGAACTGCATCCATCAGCAGTCTCCGCTATCCTTCTGTGTCCCCGCATCGTGATAACGCCCCTCGAATAGGGACGGAATATTGACCGTCTGTCCATCGGCTACGCCTTTCGGCCTCACCTTAGGAACCGCCTAACCCTGAGCGGATTAACCTTTCTCAGGAAACCTTAGACTTACGGCGAGGAAGGTTCCCACTTCCTTTATCGCTACTTATGCCGGCAGAGTCTCTTCCGTGGCGTTGAGCAGGCCTCTCGGTCTGCCTTCGGACTCCACAGAATGCTCCCCTACCAAATCCGTGGCCCGTGACCGGTGCCCCGTGGCCCGTGGAGACTTGACTTCACGGGTCGCGAGACACGGATCACAGGTCACGGAATTCCGCAGCTTCGGTCGCAGGCTTGAGCCCCGTTGGATTATCGATGCAAAGTCGCTTGACCAGTGAGCTGTTACGCTTTCTTTAAAGGATGGCTGCTTCTAAGCCAACCTCCTGGCTGTCTCGGCAACTCCACGTCCTTTCCCACTTAGCCTGCAGTTAGGGACCTTAGCTGGCGGTCTGGGCTGTTTCCCTTTTGACGATGAAGCTTAGCCCCCACCGTCTGACTCCCGCGCTGCTGTCGGCGGCATTCGGAGTTTGGTTGGATTCGGCAACCTTGGAAGGCCCCTAGTCCATCCAGTGCTCTACCACCGCCGCAGATCGCGCAAGGCTAGCCCTAAAGCTATTTCGGGGAGAACGAGCCATTACGGAATTTGATTAGCCTTTCACCCCTACCCTCAGCTCATCCGAGCTATTTTCAACTAACAACGGTTCGGCCCTCCAGCCGGTATTACCCGGCTTTCAGCCTGGCCAAGGGTAGATCATCCCGCTTCGCGTCTATTACCACGGACTATGCGCCCTGTTCGGACTCGCTTTCGCTACGGCTCGCTTTCGCTTAACCTCGCCCGTGACAATAACTAGCCGGCTCATTAAGCAAGAGGCACGCGGTCAGTTCTGGAAGCCGAAGCCCCCAGAAACCTTCCACTGCTTGTAGGCATGCGGTTTCAGGTTCTCTTTCACTCCCCTCGCAGGGGTGCTTTTCACCTTTCCCTCGCGGTACTGGTTCACTATCGGTCGCCAACGAGTATTTAGCCTTGGAGGATGGTCCCCCCAGATTCCCGCAGGATTTCTCGTGTCCCGCGGTACTCAGGTACCCACTTCGAGTCCGGTCCGTTTTTGCTTACAGGGCTATCACCTTCTATGGCTCCGCTTTCCAGCGGAATTCGGCTAACAGCCGGATTGGTAACTCTACTCACGTGGGCCCTACAACCCCCAGCGTTGCACGCGATGCACAGCATCGCTTCACTTTGCACCGTGCGCGCGGCTATGCGCCGCGTGCAACACTGGGTTTAGGCTCTTCCGGTTTCGCTCGCCGCTACTCCCGGAATCTCGGTTGATGTCTTTTCCTCCAGGTACTGAGATGGTTCACTTCCCTGGGTTGACTCGCGCCCGCCTATGGATTCAGCGGGCCGTGTGCCGAGTTTATCGGCACGGGTTTCCCCATTCGGAGATCCCCGGATCAAAGCCTGCTTGCGGCTCCCCGAGGCTTATCGGAGCTTGCCCCGTCCTTCGTCGTCTGTTGGCGCCAAGGCATCCCCCGCACGCCCTTAGTAGCTTGACCATAAAACTTACCGAGTGCGTCCCGATTGATAGGGACACGACCCCGGCAAGAAGGTCGCTCCCATCACGAATATTTTCTTCTCGTGATGATTTGAGAACTTGCGGTTATCCCGCCACCAAAAAATGGGCGGGACATTGCCAGCCTGATTCAGTTGTCAAAGAACAAAAAACCCGGCGCTAAGCGCCGGGTCGGTTCGTCCCCTCACGGGAACCTACGACCGAGAGCTTAGCATTTTCAGGAGGTATCCGTAGTCATTCCTCCGAGCTTCTAACCAACCACTCATTATAGCTCTTTTCCCAGGTTCGTCAATACCCTTTGGCCACAATTTCCCATAACTCTCTTTTGCAAGGGGGATGCACCAGGTTGCAGCAAAGCCGGCTCCCAGCCGCCTAGGTCACCCTTGACCAGCCACGTTCCCCGCCCCCTCTCCTGTGGCCCTCCCCCACCAGGAGCCGCGCCGCAGGTCTGTTCCCGAAAGGTCTCCAGGAGTGTCGTTTCAAGTCACAGGTTTTTGTGACGCGCCTAATGTCTCATTAAGCCTGGCCAAAAGCCCATGTTTTTCGAAACCCCAAGAAGGCCCTCTTGGACAAATCGAAGAATGAACGCCTTGCAGGGGCGTGAACGAAAAGGTTTTTGGAACGCGCTTCACAGACGCGGTACCAGATTATTTAGGCTTGACTTCGCTTCCTGCCTTCTCTAGGCTGCCCACTAACGATCCTCTCGGAAAACATCTCTTGAGCGCCTGATGTGGTGCAGGAGGACATCATGGGAAAGATTAACTGGGGACGCGTGTTTCTCGGCGGACTGGTCGCAGGAGTTGTTGCGAATGTGCTCGGGTTCGGGAGTTGGTTCCTCTTCCTCGGGAAAGCCTGGACTGCTGCGATGAAGGCAGCAGGTATGCCAATTCAGGAAGCGGGAAGCTTTTACGTGTTGTGGATTGTTTGGAACTTCGTTATGGGAATCACTGCTGTTTGGCTGTATGCTGCCGTTCGGCCTCGCTTCAGTCCCGGTCCCAAAACGGCGGTGATCGCTGGCTTCGCTTACTGGATCGTAGGCGGCCTACTCCCAACAATCGCTTGGGGCTCTTGGACGAAGCTCCCGACAGGGTTGCTCGCCAAAGATTCAGTTACTTACCTTGTGGTCCTCGTCGTGGCCACGCTAGCCGGGGCGTGGGCGTACAAAGAGGAATAATCTGGGCAAAGCAGGAAGCGCATCTTAGCGTATCAGGTCCTTGATCTGATTTCTCCCGAGGACTTCTACCGGAGGACTTCAGATCGGCCCAGAAACAAAATCTTAAAGACCTGATACCCTCATTCCCTTTCGGCACAGCGGAAGGATTGGCGTGGACTGAATCAAGATTTCGTCTCGCTTAGGAGCGTGCCAAAAGCGGCCTTGCAGCCATTCTCAACACGGGAGGAACCGGGCTCTTAGTCTTTCTCCCAATCAAACATGGGGAAATTCACGCTTGCCCCGCCGTCCATGGTCACGACCTCCCCGTTGATGTAGTCGGCGTAGTCGGAGACGAGGAAGGCGGCGAGGTTGGCGAGCTCCCGTGGGTCGCCGAGGCGTCCGGCGGGGATACCCTTCACCATGCGCTCGATGTCTTCTTTTGTGACGAAAAGCCGCGAGGCGGCACCTTCCGTGGGAAAAGGGCCCGGCGCGACGGCGTTCACTCGGATGTTGTGGCGGCCCCACTCGGCGGCCAGCGTTTTGGTCATGGCCACGACGCCGGCCTTGGCTGCGGCGGAGTGGATCGTTCCTGGATTCCCGGTCGCCCAATACGTGGTCACGATGTTCAAAATTTTTCCATACTTTTGCGCGATCATTTTTTGCCCGACGGCCCGCGAACAGAAAAAGGAGCCGTTCAGGACAATATCCACCACCGCCCGCCAGCCGTTGGGCGAAAGTTTCTCTGCTTTGCAGATGAAATTTCCGGCGGCGTTGTTCACCAGGATGTCCACACGGCCGAATGCCTTCACCGCCTGCTCGACCATGGCGTCCACTTGCTCCGGGACACGCACGTCGGTCGGAATGGCCAGGGCGGTGCCCCCCTGCCTGACGATCTCGGCGCGTGTCGGCTCGAGATGTTCCGGGTTACGGCTGGCGATGGCGATTTTTGCGCCCAACTCGGAAAAGCGCAGGGCAAAGGCGCGGCCCAGTCCGGTGCCGCCGCCGGTGATGATAGCGACGCGATCGCGCAGGATTTTGCCTTCAAACATAGTGGCTCCAAGCTGGTGATTCGCGACCAGTGATCCGTGAAGCGGGATCGTGGTCATTGGCAAGGAAAGCGCAGATTGTAGTCGAGGGGGAGGGGTTTGGGAAAGAGAAGATCTCACCGCCGAGGCGCAGAGATCGCCGAGCTACGGCCTCTTCTCCGCCGGCTTCGCCTCGCCCCGAACCACCCGAAAACCGATGTTAGCCGGATCGGGCACCGTCGCTGCCGCCTTCGCGTCCGCCGGCTGATCGGCGCTGCCGCCCATGGCTTTGGCCGTTCCCGTCCCGCTCTGCGGGATCACCCATTCCGCCACATTACCACCAAGGTCGAATACCAGGTCATCACCGCCCACGCCTTTGAAGCTGCCAACCTCCTTCAACAGCGGCGTGGCGCCGGGTAATTCTTTGACCTTTTGTTGGAACCGCGCGGAATCATCCGGATTGAGGGCGTAGCCCGCCCAGTAGTCGAGTGTGTTCTCACCCGATCCTGCCCTTCCGGCAGGCGGGTGGGCGGCCCGATAGACCGCCCGCATCTCCTCTTCCGCCCCCAGCCGGTAGGTCTGCCCGGTGAGTTTGCCGAGCCAGGCGCAATAAGCTTTGGCGCTTTCGAACGACATGCCGCTCGCGGGGAAGTTCTCTGTGCCGGGGTTAAACTGGTAGGTCTTGTCGAAAGCGGCATACTGCGCCCGGGTTACCTCAAAGCGGCCCAGCTCGAGGCCTTCGTATTTGACGACCTCGGGAATCAGCATTTTCTTTTCGAGGACGCCGTAGTTCAACCCGACCTTCTTGATCTTCTGTCGCTTCAATGCCGCCCCCAACGGAGAATCCTCTTTGAAGGCTTCGTTTTTCGCCGTGATTGTTTGGAAAAGGTATTTGTCAAACCAGGCCAGCTCCTCTTCCACCTTGCGTCGCTGATGGGTGAGCTTGCGCGGGCCGTGGGCTTCGCCCGGGAAAAGGATGAAGCGCACGTCCGTCTGCCCGAGTTGCTGGAGGGTGCGGAAGTGGGTCCAGCCCTGGCTGGTGGGGACGTTGCGGTCTTCCGTGCCAAAAAAGATGATGGTCGGGGTGCGCACGTTTTTCATCTTGAAGACGGGAGATTTGCGAATGTAAAGCTCGGGATCGTCAATCGGGGCCTTTCCGAAATAGTAATTGTCGAAGGCCGCGCCAAAATCCACATTGCCCCAATCGCTGAACCACTCGACATCGCCGGCGCCGGCGGAAGCTGCCTTGTAGCGCGTGCTGTTCACCGTCAGGGCGATCGTCAGGATGGCGCCGTTGCTCCAACCCATCGTTCCCAGCCGGTCGGGATCGACCAGGCCGCGAGCGATCAAAGCGTCCACGCCCTTCTCAATATCGGGAACTTCCAGATCGTAGTACTTTCCCTCACCGATCGACTCGGCCCACTTCAGGCCGTAATTTCCGCTGCCGTGATAATTCGGCTTGAGCACAAAAGCGCCGCGCTGGTTGAGCAAATTGGTGGGCGAGGCCCAATTTTCGTCCCAGGTATCCATGTCGAACCCGGTCGGGCCGCCATGAATGATGAGCGCCAGCGGGTATTTTTTTCCAGGCTCGTACTCGTGAGGATAATAGAGGATTCCCTCCACCTCTTCATCCAACGCGCCTTTCCAGCGGATGACCTCCGCCCTGGCCACCGTCTTTTTCTCTAAGCCCGGATTCAATGCGGTGAGTTGCACCGGCTTGAGGAGTGTGGCCGCTTGGAGCGTCGCCCGGTACCACTGTTCGGGGCGGCTGGCCGTGCTGGTGTTATAGACGAGCGTTTGGCTGTCTTTGCCCAGCACCATGCTGAAGATATTGTTGGCGTGCCCCGATTCTACCGGGGCGTGCTCGCCTTCGATCCAGGCGCGGTGCCACGTATCACCGGTGCGCGTGTAGCGAGCCGGCTTGAACCGGCTGCCGGCGGCCAGCAACGCGATGAAGCCATCGTTGGTGATCTCGTAGTCGAAACCGAGCTCGTTCTCCCACCCCAGGTCCACCTTGACCGCCTTGTCGTCAGCCACGTCGTAGTAGTAAAGCTGGTTGACCGTTGCCTGGCGATAAAGGGGATGGGTGGAATAGCGAGAAATAGCGTAGAAAACCCGGCTGTCGAACGTCCAGCGAATCCCGAACGGGAGAATTTTGCCGTCAGCAAAGAGTTGCTTTCCCTGGCCGGTTGCCACGTCATAAAGGAAGGTCACTGGCTTTACTTTTTCGTCGAACTGGTAGCTCAAGCTGCGGGCATGCACGGTCACAACTCGCTTGCCGTCGGGGGAAACCGCCAGGCTCTGCACCCAATCGTTGTTGCTCGTCACCCGCGCAACCTCTTGCGTCTTCACGTTGATCTTGAACAAGCGCACGGGCGGCGTGTGCGGAGCGTCTTCCACCACCCGCGAGGCGTCTTTCTTCTCTTTGATGCTGCGTTCATAGAGGCTCGGGTCCTCTTCCGCCGCCATCAGGATGGTCCCGGCATCCATCCAATCAAAATCCTTGACACTGCGCTCCGACCTCGTCAGAGGCCAGGGCTCTCCCCCAAAAGGATTCATCAGCCAGAGTTGCGTGGGCGAAGGTTCCGGGGCGGGCTGGCCCTCCTTGGGCTTGGGCAGTGGGCGATTGCTGATGAAGGCGACGAGCTGGCCGTCCGGGGACCACTTCGGGCTGGAATTCCTGTCTGTCCCGCGCGTCAGTTGAATTTCTTTTTTCTCGGTCAAGCTCGAGAGAAACAGGTTCGAGACCATCCCGTCTTTGTCGGCGTCGGGTGTGAGCTTGACCCAGACCGCCCATTTGCTGTCAGGCGAAATGCGAAATTGATCGGCTCGTTCGGTCAGGATGACGTCGTCCACCGTCCACTTCTTGTCCTTTTCGGCGGCCGGGACCGCGCCGGACGCCGTGCCGGGCTGGATCGCGGACTGTCCCCACGCCGTGCCCATACCAGCAACCAAAATAGCAAAAAACAGGAATGCGACCGCGATAACCACCAGCTTTCTCATTCTTTCCTCCTCAACGGCACTCAACCATCTTCCAGGGCATATGTTGGGAGTTCTTCCCCGAGAGCAAACGCTCGGGTGGGCGATGCTCGTCCCGAGAAAATCGGGGCAGGCAAACCGCATAGCGGCGCTTAAGACGAGCCATGCACCGTCGAGTTCATGGCCGAGCTGATGTTAGCCCTATCTCACTTTCCGGTCAAAGCTCCCTCACGCGTGTCATTCTGAGGTCGCCGCGGCGACCGAAGAATCTCACGCCCAGATGCTTCACTTCGTTCAGCATGACATGAATACCGTCCGACGGTCCTTCCAGGTCAAGAAAAAAGATTCTATGGCTTTCGCAGCATTCGTATCAGAGGCGGCTTGGCACTCGCTCGGTCGAAAACCAGACCGCTGGCAATGCCCTCAGCCAACTCACGCCCCCAAAGCTCCTCCACAATGTAGAGCGCGGCATCATAACTCACCACTCCGCCGGCTGAGGTAATCAGCCTGGGCTGGCCCGATTGGCCCGGGTCATCCACCAGCTTGGCGTCCGCCTTTACGATCGCTCGGGGAAAATTTTTCTGAAGCCGGCCGGTATCGGCCGGAAAAGTGGTGGCCCACCGGCCGTCCAGAATGCGAGCCGCGCCCAGCAGAAATGCGCCCCAGCAATTCGCATGGACGATCCTGGCCTTAGCGGATCGTTCGCGGATCCAGGCGATCAGGGCGGGGTCCTGCATGTCTTTTTCGTAGTGTTTTCCGCTCGGCACCACCAGGATGTCCACGTTCGGCGCGTCAGCAAAGGTGCGGTGCGGGATGACCTTAAGCCCTTCCGCCGTCAGCACGGATCCAAGATGCGGGGCCACGGTGAAGACTTCCACCTTCTTCGTGCGGGCTTCGGCGTGCTGGAAAACGTCGAGCGGCGCCACGAACTCCGTGTTGAATACCCCGTCGTAGATCAAGATTCCCACCCGCAACGGTCGCGGCGCCGGTTTCGGCACCTGGGCGGGCAAAACGAAACTTCCGGGCCACCAGCAGAGCCAAGCCAACACCATGACCACACTTCTCGGCTTCAAGTTCGCCTCCGCAAGTTTCGAAATTCGAAACTCGAAAAACGAAAATCGAAAAACGGAACTCCGAAATGAACGGAGAATCATGCGAAAAAACGTACAAGTCATTCATTCTAGCCCATGATGCTCTCCGATGAGCACAAAGAACCGCAAAGCCGCGTTTTCACAGGTGCAATTTGTTTCAAGACACCTTATGCTTATCGCATGCGCATCGTCGTCGGGATTATTCTGGTTGTGCTGGGCCTGCTCGGGTTGATTCTTCCCATCATGCCAGGTTGGGTGTTTCTCATCCCGGGCCTCATTCTCTTGAGCACCAAGTTTACATGGGCAAGAAGGTTGCTCGAGCGGCTGCGCCCGCCCCGGCGGGCCGGCGACGATCCGCGGAAACCCCAGAGCTAATCCCCATAGAAAATAGAAAACAGAAAAGAGAAAAGGGGAAAGCCCTGATTCCCAAGTTCCACTCAGGTTGAAGTGCCAGGGAGCTGCGCGCGATCACGAGGGGAGAAATCGGAAGGAACTAAATCGTGTCTCTGCTGCGGCGAAGGTCTTCCTTGAGGCGCTCCATCTCGCGCTTGAGCTGTTCTTGCTGCTGCTGGAGCTGGCGGCGAATCTCCGGCATTTGCTTGCGAACTTCTTCCTGAGCCTGCCGGATGGCGGGCATCCGCTGGCAGAGTTGTTCCCGGGCAGCAGAAATCTCCGCGGCCTGCTGGCGCAATTCCTCCTGCGCCCGGCGGATGGCGCCATTCGAGGCTTCGAGTTCCCGGGCGATGGCCTGGCGGAGAGCCGCCTCGCTTTCCTCGAGCGCCGCTCTCGCTTCCTTGATCCGCGACTGCATCTCGAGCCGCGCCCGCTCAAGTTGCCGGCGAAGTTCGTCCAGCCACGCTCGCCCGTCACAGGCTCTCTGGGAATAATGGTGGCCTGGTTCTGGGCGGACTTTCTCGCCCGATCCGGGCTCGCGCGGCTCCTGCCCCTGCGCCGAATAGGATTGGCCGACCAGGAAAAGGATGCCCAGAACGAAGAGCGCCAAAGCGTAAAACGGCCTCTTGAGCGGCATATCCACCTCCTCCCTCCTGCCCCTTAGACGCGGTGGCGAGCGAAAGAGTTAGCAAGAAAGGGAAAGTCAACCCTCCGGTAAGATGTTATTCTCTTCCCCTTTCGGAACGAGAGTCCGGCATGAACCGCCCACTCGATCCAGAGCTGAGTAAAGCGGTCGAATTTTTGCGCGGCGCCGACCCGGTGCTCGCCCCCATTATCGCAAAGGTAGGGCCGTGTCGCATCGCCTATCGCCGGCAACGCTTCCACGCGCTGGCTGAGTCCATTCTTTATCAGCAGGTCACGGGCGCGGCCGCTGCTTCGATCTATAAGCGCCTCTGCGCGCTTTACGCCGGCAGGCGATTTCCACGGGCCGCAGCGCTTGCTCGGACACATCCCATGCGGCTGCGTTCCGCCGGCCTATCCCGCCAGAAGCGGCGCTACTTGCTCGATCTCGCCCGTAAAGTTTCAAGCGGCGCCCTCGACCTCAAGATGATTTCCCGCCTGCCCGACGAAGAGGTGATCGAGCAGCTTACCCGGGTGAAGGGGATCGGCCGGTGGACAGCCGAGATGTTTCTTATTTTTTGTCTGAAGCGGCTCGACGTCCTCCCGGTGGATGACCTCGGATTACAAAAGGGGGTGCAAGAGGCCTACGGCTTCCGCTCGCTGCCGGCTGCCCGGACGATCCGGCGGATTGGCGAGGCATGGCGACCGTTTCGCTCGATTGGCACCTGGTATCTCTGGCAGAGCCTCAATAAGAAGGTAGATATGAAGTGACCAGTGATCAGCGACCAGTGCCCGGGCAAGCCACGATTCCTCGGCTCTTGTTTGAAGGCTGAGATCTGAAACCTGGCATGGATATCGGCGGATATCTCAGGTTGCAGATCTCAGGCTTCCAAACCCGAGGTTACGAACGGGGGATGCCCTGCTTCGCAACCCAATCTTTCCGAACGCGGCGGGCGGCCGGCCGAAGTCGAAGCTCAGGGCGTCCCACCTGCCGAGTTCCCAGGTAGAGAACGGACAGGAGACCCGCCGCAAAGGCCAGCGCTGTACCGAGAAAGATCCCAACGATTTGTGCGACATGTGCCAGCCCCAGCATCGTCTTGCTCCTCTCAGTTTTTTGAGATGCGGCCTGCCCAACAGAAGATGCACAAATTCGCCGCATCCAACCCAATTCTTTCCGGCGGTCGAGCGAAGTCAACAGCACTTTCGTACCAAACTTTGGTTTTCAGGGGATTGGAGGCTTGGCGTGGGTATTCGGGCGGAGATGAGCGTTCCGGGCTTCGATTGGCGCCAGGGGCCCTATCGGGGGGCTGAGGAGTCATCGTAAGGCCCGGTGGCAACTCTCAGCTCGGTGGTGACGCGCGCGACGGGGTAAACGTTGATCCGCCTGTCCCACCAGGGAGAGCGCTCGTAGAAAAATTCGAGCCTTCGGCGAGCATCGCCGGCAAATTCCTTATCGGTCTCGAGCCTGTCCTCAAATTCTTTTTTGAGTTGCGGGTCACCCGCCAGCATCTCCCGGGCGAGTTTCTCCAGGACATACTCTTCCGCGTACTCCTTCTGCTCAAAGATCGGATCGAAAAAGCCCCAGGAAACAAATCCTTCGCCTGTTTCCGGCTCCAGAAGATAGATGGCAATCTTGGCTGCCGGCTGGTCGAGTCGCACCAGGACGGAACCGGGCGCATAGGTTCGCTTCTCCCGGATGGCTTCCGCCTGGAACGTCACCGGATGCCGGCCCTCGAAGGGTTTCTCCTGCCACTTGACGTCGCGGAAGCGGTAAGACTCGAACTCAGCGCTCAACGGCTCTTTGAGCCGTTCCAGTTCGAGCCCGTGGGCGGCAAGGACTTCGATCACATGGGCCCAGCCCGGCGGGATCAAATAGCCGAGCGGCTGCGCCACCGACTTCTCAACCTGAATCTCTTCGTAGCGAGGGAGGGTGATTTCCATCGGCGCGTTTTCATAGACGATCCGCACCCCGCCCGAGACTTCGCTCAATTCCCGGCGGTATTTCACGCCTTTGAACAATACCGGCGTGCTCGTTTCCCCCACCCGGAAACGCAGCGGGAAGAGAAGCCGGCCAGCGGCGGGACCCGGCCCACGCCCGGCCGCTACGGTTTCTTCATCTCCCTGCCGAACCGCCTGGCGCAACGACTCCGGGTCGCGGTTCACTTCCTCGAGGATCAGCCGCAGGAGGTCATAGGTCGCCAGGACCCGCGTGCGATAATCCTTGAGCATGTGGGTCTCAATCAGAAACGCCACGCGGTTTTGAAGCGCTGCATAACCGGTGGAAAAGCGCGGCCCGCCCAGGCCGCCCTGCAGACCCTTGCTCGGGTCTCGGTCATCGCGCAAGAAGATGAAAGGGGCGGCAAGATGACCCGCCCGCTCGAGGGCGGGAATCACGCGCTGGACGAGGTGTTCCGTCGCCCAGCGCGTCGCCGAAGCCGCCGCATTGATCTGGTTTTCGACCAGATAAGTCACGTCGTATTGGAAGTCAGCGCCGTCGGTCACATGGCTGTCGATAAACAGGTCGGGCCGCCAGGCGGAGAAGAGCTTGAGCCAGGCGCGAGTTTCCGGGGCATCGGCTTTCATGTAGTCGCGGTTGAGGTTCAGATTCCTCGCCGTCACCCGCCAACCCTGCTCGGCCGGGCCATTCTGGTTGATGCGGTTCCAGGCGCCGAAGCGCTCGTGCCCGTCCACATTGTAGATGGGGATGACCAGCAGAATCGCGTGGTCGAGCAGCGAGGCAAACTGCTTGGTGATGACCGTCTCGCGCAGCAGCATCAGGCTCGCGTCCTTGCCGTCTATTTCCCCCGCATGGATGCCGTTTTGGACCAGGACGACGGCCTTGCCGCTCTTGGCGGCCGCCGCCGGATCGAACGCCTGCTCTTTCGAAGCGATGACCAGCGGAAGCTCTCTCCCTTCGCCGCTCTTGCCAAACGAGGTGAGCCGAATCCACGGCGAAGCTTTTTCGAGCCGCCGGCAATAGTCCATCGTCTCGTCATAGCGCGCCGTCTCGCGAAACTCGGTGCGCTCGGCCCTGGTAAGCCATTCTCCCGGTGCGCCCTTTTGGCCGGCGGTGCCGCCGATGGGCAGAGCGAGCCGGAGAAGGACCCATCCAGAAAGGAGCCGCAAAAGCTGCCGGCGGTGCATCGAAGCCTCCTATCCCATCAGGAACAGAGAAATCCCGGGAAAAACAAACGGGCTATTCTACTGCGAACTGGCTGCCACAATTTGGTGAAAGAGGTTGATTGTATGTGCCCAATCCTCCGATTTTCTCACCCTTGCTCCGCAAGGTTGGGGCACCCCAAACCAGGGGAAGGTGAGCGTGGACTATCCCGGAGGGTTGCGCGTCCCGAGGCTTCGGGAGAGAGGGAAGCCGCGCTGGCGCTAGGCGTCAAAGCCTCCGGCAAGAGGCGTGCTCTGAAGAATACGCCCTTGGATGGAGCCTTTAGCGGCCCAGGTCGTTCCGGACCACGGCGCCGCCTTTCATCACAAAGCCGACTCGCTCGAGCAATGTGACGTCGGCCAGCGGATCTCCCGCGACGGCGATCAAATCGGCGAACTTGCCCGGCTCCAGCGCCCCCACGCGGTCGGCCCAGCCGAGCAGCTCGGCGGCGTGGAGGGTGGCAGCCTGGATGGCTTCGAGCGGCGTCATGCCGTGGCGCACCATGTAGGCGAACTGCTTGGCATTATCGCCGTGGAGAAAGACTCCGGCATCGGTACCGAAGACGATGCGGGCGCCGGCCTGGTGGGCTCGGGCAAAGTTCGCCGGCCGCAGGTGCGCCATCTGGCGCGACTTTTCGATAGACTCGGGCAGGATCCCCACCTCCGCGCCCTTTTCCAGGATGAAAACGGAGGTGTAAAGATTCACCACCAGGTAGGTGCCGCGCTCGCGGGCCAGACGGATGCCCTCGTCGTCGATCAGGCTGGCGTGCTCGATCGAGTCCACGCCGGCGCGGATGGCGGCCTTGATGCCGGCGGCGCCGTGGGCGTGGGCGGCCACCCTCCGGCCCAGCGTGTGGGCTTCGTCCACCAGTGCCTGCATCTCTTCCAGCGTGTACTGCTGCGTGCCGGGCAGGTCGCCCTTGGAGAGGACACCGCCGGTGGCGCAGAACTTGATCAGATCAGCCCCGTACTTGATCACCTCGCGCACCTTGGCGCGCACCGCCCAGGGACCGTCGGCGACGCCGGCGGCGCGGTGGTGGTACTCGGCGGGCAGCAGGTTCTCGTCGCAATGGCCCCCGGTGATCCCCAGCGCTGGCCCCGACACCAGCATCCGCGGGCCCAAAATCTCGCCGTCATTGATGGCGTCGCGCAAAGCCACGTCCGAGTAACCGTCGGCGCCGACGTTGCGCACGGTCGTGAAGCCGGCCAGGAGCGTGCGACGGGCGTTGAGCACGCCATAGAGGGTCTCGCGCGGCACGGAAATCCCCAGGGCGCGGTAGCCGTGGAAGCGATGGTCACTGGTGAGGTGATCGTGGGCATCAATCAGGCCGGGCAGGACGGTGGCGCGGCTGAGATCAACAACGGTGGCGCCCGACGGCAGCCTGACCTGGCTAGCCGACGCAACCTGCTCGATGCGCTCTCCACGAATCACAATCATCTGGTCGGTCAGCACCCGACCCGAGCCCACGTCGAGAACTCTTCCGGCCTGGACATAGAGCCGCGGTGGTTCCTCGGCCCAGGCCAGGGCGGCCAGCAAGAACAAGCAACCGGCGAAGACAGGCTGGCGGCGCATACTGCCTCCTGAATTGGTTTGGCTGAACAGGGCGCGATTCTAACACCAAAGCAGCCGTGATTCGGATGTCTGCTATCAGCCGGTTTCTCCATCATTTTTGACCGACCTTGGTGGCTATGCTAAATTGGAACAGGTCAACGCCATAGCAAGCAGGTACGAGTCGGCAGGAAGACTCGATTGACCTTCGCTGGGTGGCGCTCGGCGCCGGGCGCGTAGTTAAACGGGATAACACTGGCTTTGCAAGCCAGGATTACGGGTTCGATTCCCGTCGCGTCCACCAAACCCCACCATTAGAGAAAGCGAAACTCGAAAACCGAAATTCAAAAATCGCAACCAAGAAACGCTCGACAAACCTATTTCTTCTCCTCTGATTTCTTAATTCTGACTTCTATTTTCCAGATCACTCGTACCGCAAAGCCTCTACCGGGTCGAGCCTGGCAGCCCGGACGGCGGGGAAAAGTCCGCTCAATAGGCCGATGACGATCAAGATGCCGCTCGAGAGGAGGAGGGTGGCCGCCGAGATGCGCAAATGGATGTCGCCCTTACCCGAAGCGTCCTCATACATCGGGCCCAGAAAAGGAAGCGAGTCGATGGCTCCGGCAACGGCGAAGGAAAGCGCCATGCCGATTATGCCGCCCCCAACCGTCAGCACCAGGGCTTCCCAGAGAAATTGCGTGAGGATCTGCCGCCGGGTGGCACCCATAGCCCGGCGAATCCCGATTTCGCGGGTGCGCTCAGAGACCGAAACGAGCATGATGTTCATCACGCCCACGCTGCCGATGCTCAGGGTGAGGATGCCGATGAACGTCAGCAGAAACTCTATCCCGATGGTGATGCCGTCAATCACCGGCCGAAATTGCTCGCGGCCGAACATGCGCATGGCCATCTTATCTCCCGGCTGAAAGCCTTGCCGCTTGGCCACCGCCGCCCGCACCTGCTCCATCGCCGCCGGCTCCATCGAGGGGGCAACCGGCATGAAGACGATTACACTCAGGTATTTCGCGTTCCAGATATCCCCGGCCGTGGTGAAGGGGATGAAGCCGCAGTTGTCATCGGAGGTGAAATAGTTGGAAAACTGAATCTTTTTTTCCATGGTGCCGATGACGAGGAAGCGCACGCCGTTAATGGCAATCGTCTGGCCGACGGCGGAGGAAGAGCCAAACAGCCTGGTTTTGATCTCCTCGCCCAGAACAACCACCCGGCGATGTTGCAGCATGTCTTCGCTCGAGAAAAAGCGGCCTTCGCTCGGCACCTCGTTGCGCATTTCGGAATAGACGGGATAGACGCCGCGGACGCCGATGGAATGGGTGCGGTCGCCGCGTCTTGCCTCGGTGCGTCGAAAAAGTTCCGGGCTCACCGCCTTGACCAGCGTGCACTGCTCCTCGATGGCCTTCACGTCTTCAATCTGAAACCGGATGGGCCGCCCGGCGCGCTGCCCGCCGGCCTGCTCCGATGTCTGCCCGGGCCAGCAGATGACCGCGCTCCGGCCAAAGGCCTCAAAGGCGCGCACGATGGCAAAACGAAAGCCATCGCCGTAGGCGATCAGGATCGTCACCGCCACGATGCCCCAGATGATGCCGAGCGTGGTCAGAACCGAGCGCACCGTGTGATGCCGCAATGCCTCCCACGCCTGCTTGAGAATGTCGAGAAACATAGGGTTCACCCTGAAGGGAGCGCTACCTCTCTCCCTCGTTAGGCTTCAAAGCGAAGCGCCTCCACCGGCGTCAGCAGCGACGCTTTCCACGCCGGATAGAGGCCCGAACCGATTCCGACCAGCGCCAGCGCCGCCGCTGAACCGACCAGCGCCGTGGGCGTGACCAGCAAGCCGGCAAAATACTGCGGCATCGGAATCAAGTTGACCAGCCGGCAAATCACGAGCGCCACCCCGATCCCCGCCCCGCCGCTCAGCCCGACGAGCAACAACGCCTCAGAAAAAAACTGGACCAGGATGTTGTGCCGGGTGGCGCCGAGCGATTTGCGCAGTCCGATCTCCTGCGTCCGCTCCCGCACCGCCACCAGCATGATGTTCATTACGCCGATACCGCCCAAAAAAAGCGTGGTCACTCCCACCGCCCCCAGGAAATACTTCATCCCGTCGGTCAACTGGGCAAAGAGCTTGGCCTCTTTCACCGTGTCCCAGATCGGAACCGCCTCCTTGTCGTGAGGATCAAAGTTGTGCATCCGCGCCAGGCCCGAGCGCACTTGCCACTCGCACGCCTCATGCTGCTCGTAGGATTTGGGTGTCACGATCAGCCGGTCCACCGTGTAATGCGTGCCCGGCGGCGGGTCGGGGAAGTCGCGCCGCACCGCGCTGAACGGAACAAAGATCTTGCTGTTGTCCGGGCCGTCGTAGTTGGAATCCTGATCCTTTTTTTCGACCAGGCCGATCACTTGATAGGGAAAGTCGCCCACGCGGAGGGTCGCGTCGAGCGCCGGCCGGGTGCCAAACAGTTGCCGCCGGACTTCGTCGCCGAGGATGGCCACCCGGCGGCCCTCGGCTAGGTCTTCGGTGTTATAGAAGCGTCCCTCGGCGAGCTTGATGGTGCGGATCTCCTGAAAAACAGGGTGGGAACCAGTCACGTTGAACCGGCCGGAGTTGAAATCGCTGCGCACGTTTGCCGGATTGCCCAGCTCGGGCACCACGTGCCGGCAATCGGGGCAGGAGTCGCGCACGGCAGCAAAATCAGCATCTACGATGCGCACCACCTTCCCCGCCCGCCGCCCGCCCGCCTGGAGGCTGGTTCGTCCCCCAAAAACGATCAGGATGTCTTTGCCGAGCGTTTCCCGCGCCTTTCGCTGCCCGACACGGATGCCTTCGGCCGCCGCTACCATCAGCGTGACCGAAACGATGCCCCAGGCGATCCCGAACATCGTCAGTGAGCTGCGCAACTTGTGCGCCAGGAGGTTGCCAACCGTCTGGGCGACCAATTCCCGGAAGAACATACCCCTGCCCTCGGCTCTCTTCTTGAACTTGCGCAGACGGGAGCGACTGGGTTCCCTCGCAAGAACCCTGCCGCTTGACCGCATCGCCGTACCGATCCTGACCGGCTCGGCTAAAGCTATGCCCTGACCCCGCCAAAATGAGTCGGGGCAAACTCCCGGTGCCCGGGCGAAGCGCTACTTCAGCAGGTGCTCTTGGATGAACGCCACGGTCGAGTAGAACTGGAAATCCTGGTTCTTCTTTTTGGCGAAGCCGTGGCCTTCATCCTTGGCCATCAGGTACCAGACCGGCGTGCCATTCTTGCGCACGGTGGCAACCATCTGTTCGGACTCGGATAGCGGGACGCGGGGATCGTTCTTGCCCTGAATGACAAAGAGGGGCTTCCGGATTTTCTCGGCCTTGTTGAGCGGGGCGACGCGCTCGAGGTACTCGCGCATCTTGGGGTCGCGCTCGTCGCCATATTCGACGCGCCGCAGGTCGCGCCGGTAGCTTTCAGTGTTCTGGAGAAAAGTCACGAGATTGGAAGGGCCCACAATGTCCACCGCACAGCGAATGCGGTCATTGTAATTCGTGGCCACCGCCAGGGTCATATGGCCGCCGTAGCTGCCGCCGGTGACCATGATGCGGTCGGCGTCGAGCTCGGGCTGCGTCGGGATCCAATCGAGCAGCGCGCCGATATCCTTGTAGGACTCCTCGCGCAGGAAGCCATTGTCGAGCTTCAGGAACGTCTTGCCGTACCCGGCCGAGCCGCGGATATTCGGGAACAGGATGGCCACGCCCAGTTCGTTCAGGTAATAGTTTGTCCGCCCGAGGAATACCGGACGGTACTGAGACTCCGGGCCGCCGTGGATGTTGATGAGGACCGGCCGTTTTCCGGTGAATTTCGCCGGCGGCCGATACAAGACCCCCGAGATCATCCGGCCGTCGAAGCTCTTCCAGCGGACCAGTTCCGGCTCGGCGAAGCTTTCCGTATTGAGCCCGCTCGTTTCGCTGTAGGTCCAGCGCCCGATCTTTCCAGTTTTGAGGTCGAGCGAATAGACGTCGGCGGTGGAGCGGGCGGAGGAAAGAGCGAAGCCGAGGTCCCTCCCGTTCTCGTGCCAACGGAGTGCCGCGATCACGCCGATGGGGAGCCTGGGCACGGGTTTCTCTTTGCCGGTCGCGGTGTCGAGCAGACGCAAAACGCTGAGCCCGTCCTCGTTGGTGATGAAGGCGAGTGTCTTCCCATCCGGCGAGAGGTCAAAATCCTCCACGTCCCAATTGATGTGGCGGGTCAGGTAGGTGTGTTTCATGGTGGCCAGGTCCACGTAGGCCAGCCACTGGAATTCGGAATCCTTGTCAGTGGTAACGTAGATTCCCTTGCCATCTTTGCTGAACTGTCCGCCGCTGTAGGCCACTTTTTCGGCGCCACCCTTGGGCGTGAGCAACGTCTTCTCGCCGCTCGCCGCATCGACCAACCACAGATAGCTTTCGTTGATGGAGATGTACTCCCCCACGAGGATTTTGCGGTCGTCCGGCGACCAGTCGAGCGGTGACCAGCCCGCGCCTTTCAGCTCCCCGAGCAGCCGATCAGTCTTCGCGTCGGAGGGATCCATCACCTGCAGATCGAGGAAGATGCCCTCCGGAGTGGGCCGCAACCGTCCGTAAGCGAAGCGATCTCCGGCATTGGACCAGCGTCCCCCGGTGTGCCGCGACTTCCCATCGGTGAGCAGGGTAATGTTGCCGGTGGCAAGGTCGTAGCGGTAGCCCTGAGCGACTTCGTTGCCACCGACATCCTTCATGAATATGAAGAAGTCTCCCCGTTTCGGGCTGTAGGAGGCCCCGCCCACGCGGTCGGGGAAAAAGGTGAGCTGCGTGCGCGCGCCTCCGGGGAGTTTCACCAGATGAACCTGCGGGGTGTCGGCGAAGCGCGTTGAAATCAGCATCTCGCGTCGGGTCGGGTGCCAGCTCTGCAGCGAGGCTGAACGGAACTCGGTGTAGCGGCCGACCGTCTCGGCGAGCGCGGCTGGAATTTTCGGGATGCCCTCGACCACCAGGTTGTCGCCCGGCGCAATCTCGCCGGTCTGGCCGCCTGCCGGGGTGGCGAGAACAGCGCAGAAGAACAGAACAGCCACAACATACGAAAAGCGTTTCATCGGTCTTCTCCCTGAGAAGGGTTTCGCTTTGTCATACGCCCTTGTAGAGCAAAAAGTTTCTGAAATCAACCCGAAGAGGGCATCCCGCCGCCATGAAACAGCCCCGCCTGAGCCGCTGTGCTAGAATGCGGTGGGGCGGAGTTTGGATGTTCAAGAAGATTCTGATTGCCAATCGCGGGGAAATCGCCATCCGGGTGCTCCGCGCCTGCCGCGAGATGGGACTGGCGGCTGCGGCCGTCTATTCCGACGTGGATCGAAAATCGCTGCACGTGCGCATCGCCGACGAGGCCTATCCCATCGGCCCCGCGCCGGCCACGGAGAGTTACCTCCGCATCGACAAGCTCTTGGAGGTGGCGGGCAAAGCCGGCTGCGACGCGCTTCATCCCGGCTATGGCTTTCTGGCGGAAAATCCGGCGCTGGCCCGGGCCTGCCGGGAAAACGGAATCGTCTTTATTGGTCCGAGCGCGGAGGCGATGCAGCGCATGGGTTCGAAGACCGCTGCGCGGAAGATCGCCGTATCCGCCGGGGTGCCGGTGGTGCCCGGGATGACCACCCATCTCGCATCGGTCGAGCAGGCCAGGCAGCTCGCCCGCGAATTTGGCTACCCGCTCATGCTCAAGGCAGCCGGCGGAGGTGGCGGGAAAGGGTTGCGGCTGGTGCGCACGCCGGAGGAGTTGCCGGCGGCCTTCCGCGATGCTCAAAGCGAAGCCGAGAACGCGTTTAACGATCCGGCGCTTTACATCGAGAAGTACCTGGAACGCCCGCGGCACGTGGAGATGCAAATCCTGGGTGACGAGCATGGCAACGTTGCCTACCTGGGCGAGCGCGAATGTTCGATCCAGCGTCGTCACCAGAAGGTGATTGAGGAGTCGCCTTCGCCCATTGTGACGCCGGAGCTGCGCGCGCAAATGGGCGAGGCGGCGGTTCGGCTGGCCAAGGCGGCCGGTTACACCAATGCCGGCACGGCTGAATTTCTGGTGGCGGAGCGCTCCGCCGATAGTGAGTCCGGCCTGAAGTTTTATTTCCTCGAAATGAATGCGCGCTTGCAGGTGGAGCATCCCGTGACGGAGCTGGTCACCGGCTTGGACCTGGTGAAGTTGCAAATTGCCGTCGCCGCCGGGGAAAAGCTTCCGTTCGCGCAATCGGATGTAAAGCTCCGCGGCGCGGCGATGGAGTTGCGCGTCTATGCCGAGGACCCCGATAACAACTTCTTTCCGTCGCCCGGCACGGTCACTCATCTGCGCCGGCCGCTGGGGCCCGGCATCCGCCTCGACGAGTGTGTTTTTGAGGGCTGGACCGTGCCGCTTGAATACGACCCCTTGCTCGGCAAGATGATTGCCTGGGGCAACGACCGGCAGGAAGTGATCCTCCGGTTGAAGCGTGGCCTGGCGGAATACGCGATCGGCGGAATCAAGACCAACCTTTCCTTCTTTCGTCAGATTCTGGATCATCCGGATTTCTTGGCCGGACGGCTCGATACCGGGCTGGTTGACCGGATGCTGGCGGAGCGCCGCCATATAGGAGAGGACCAGCGCGAGAGGGTGGAGCGGCTGGCGGCGCTCGCCGCCGTTGTCTTTGCGTGCTCGACTCCGGGCCGGGATGGCGCCTCTCGGGTTGCCGGACGAAGCGAGAGCCGCTGGAAGATCGCGGGCCGGCAGGCACTGTTGGATCGCAAGCCGCGCCCATGAAATTTGGGGGGTGAGCCAAGGTTACGCGATGAAGCGCGAAGTCCAAATTGGCGAGCGAACTCATCTGGTCGAGCTGTTGACCGATGCTTCGGGGTCATCCGGCCATGTGGACGGCGCCGCGCTGGCAGCCGACTTTGCCGAAATCCGTCCCGGTCTTTATTCGGTTCTCTGGGAAGGGCGATCCTATGAAGTTCGCGTCGAACCCGCCGCCGCGCCTGAGGGCCTTCGCGTCCACGTCGGCGGGGCCCAATCGGGCGGGTTCGGTTCGGGGGCGTACGAATTCGTCGTCCGGATCCACGACCCGCGCCGGCTGCGGCGCAGGGAGGCGGGCGGATTTGAGACAGCCGGTCGCCAACAGGTCGCGGCGCCGATGCCGGGCCGGGTGGTGCGTGTGCTCGTTCAAGAAGGCGATTCGGTCGAGGCCGGTCAGGGCCTTCTCGTCGTCGAGGCCATGAAGATGCAGAATGAAATCCATTCGCCCAAGAAGGGCACGGTCGAAAAGATTTTCGCTACCGCTGGCTTGGCCGTAAACGTCGGCGAAACGCTGGTCATCGTGGCGTAAGTGCCACTCGAATTCGAAACTCGAAAAACGAAAATCGAAACTCGGAAATCAATCGCGCCATGGATCGTCTGTTCCGAATTTCAAATTTCGCTTTTCGAGTGACGAGCTCTACTTTTGCTGAGTTGCGCCAGTGGGCGCAGCTTGGGCGGGCAGTTTGCCGGCGGATTCGAGGATTTGCTGGGCGAGGTAGTTGGTCGTTTTGGCTTCGCTGCGGAGTTGTTTCAGGTAGGCGTCGAGCAGCAATTGCACCTTGCGGTTGCGCAGGTTTTCCCGGATGGAACTTTGGACCACCGGGTCGGCGAGATCGCGCTGGCCGGCCGGTTCGCGGGCCAGCAACTTCAAGATGCGGTAACCGTCGCGCGTCGAGATCACGCGGCTGGTCTCGCCGACTCGCAAAGCCAGGATCGTCTGTTTGAGCGCCGGCGCAGCGCGCTCCAGTCCTGAGGCAGCGATGTAGCCCATGTCGCCGCCCGTCGTCGCGCTGATCGGGTCTTCGGAATAGTCTTCTGCCAGGCGGGTAAAATCCTCACCATTGCCGAGTCGCTCCTCGAGCATGCGCAACTTCTGGCGCGCCGCCGCCTCTGACTTGGCGTCATCGCCCTTGCGATTGCGGATCTGAGCTTCGCCGTGGGGTGTGACCAGGATGTTGGCCACCCGGTACTGCGCCTCGGCCCGGTTAAAGAGCGCGCGGTTCGAGTCGTAGAAGCTCTGGATGTCGGCGTCGCTGATTGTGATCTTGGCGATGATTTCTTTGTTGATGAGTTTTTGCGTCGTCAAACCGCGGCGCACGTCCTGTTTCAAATCCTCCACGGCGGTGCCCTGTTCTTTGAGCCGCCTTTGAAATTCTTCCTCGGTGTACGGGCTTTTGAGTTCGGTGAACTTGTCCTCGACTTCGCCATCGGTGGCGATGAGCCCGAGCCGGGAGGCGCGAGCGAAGAGAATCTGGTTGTTGATGAGTTCCTCGAGGATATTGAGCTTCAGGCTGAGGGCTTCTTCGCTCGAAGGAGTTTCGCCGCCCTGCTGCAGCCCGCGGCTGCGAAAGTATTTCTCCACCTCGGCCCGCTTGATCTCTTTGCCGTTCACCACCGCCCACGCTTCCGTGGAAGGGGTGCCGCCCCGGTTGCAGCCGCCAAGAAACAGAGGAGGCAGCACGAGCAGAGCGAGCCCCGCAACAGTGACGCTACGAACAGCGGGGCTGCGAAAGCTAATGGGTGGATTCCTCAACTTCATGCCATGTAGCTTGCTCGCCGCGGCCAGCGCCCGGCGATGGTTTCCCGCTGGCGAAGATCATGCCTTGGTCACGCGGCCGGCACGAATGCAAGCCGCGCAAACGCGCATGCGCCGGCGGCTGCCGCCCACCACCACGCGCAAGCGTTTCAGATTGACGTTCCAGCGTCGCGACGTCACGTTATGGGCGTGGCTGATGCGGTTGCCCACCTGCGGCCCTTTGCCGCAGACCTCACACCTCTGAGCCATTCCGTGTTCCTCAGACAGGTATTTCGCCGAACGCGAAAACCAGCATGCTAGCACGGACCCTCCGGGCTTGCAAACGCGCTATCCGGCTGCCAGGAGATCAATCTCGACGCGGGCGTCGCGCGGCAGCCGGGCCACTTCCACTGTGGCGCGCGCCGGGGGCGAAGCCGGGAAGAATCGGCCATAGATCTCGTTCATGGCCGAAAACTCGTTCAGATCTTTCAAATAGACCGTGGTCTTGACGACGTGGGCAAAAGATAGGCCAGCCGCTTCGAGGATCGCCTCGAGGTTTTTCATCACCCGTTCCGTCTGCGTCTTGATGTCGCCCGTGATCATCTGGCCGGTGGCTGGATCGATGGGAATCTGGCCGGAAGCGAAGAGCCATCCGCCGGCGCGCACCGCTTGCGAATACGGCCCGATCGCCCTGGGTGCTTTCTCAGTGGAAACGATTTGTCGCACAAGACCTCCTTGGGGAGCGCTGGGCTAAGGCCGCGGCAGGCGGATGACGTCATATACGCCGGGGATTCTTTTGAGCGAGGCGATGATTCGTTCGAGCTGTTTTCGATCCATGATGTCGAGGCTCAGGTCGATTTGCGCCCGCTGGTTGCCGGTGCGCGCTTCGAGATTTTTGATGTTCAGCTTCTCATCCGATATGATGGAGCTGATTTCCTTGAGCAGGCCGGGGCGGTCTTCGGTCGCAAGGCTCAGCCGCACGGGGAAAGCATCTCCGCCGGTGGACGTCCATTCGACACCAATGCTCCGCTCGCTGCCGTAAAGCAAATTTTGAACATTCCGGCAATGGCTTGCATGCACGGCCACGCCCTTGCCGCGAGTGATGTAGCCGATGATCTCCTCGCCGCGGATGGGGTTGCAGCACCTGGCGCGATAGACCATCAAGTCGCCATGACCTTTCACCAGGATCATGGCATCGCGAATCCCCAGGACTTTTTTGACCGCGCTCGCCAGCCGGGAGGCTTTTTCTTCCGGCCGGGGCTCGCCGAGGGGACGCCCGGCCAGTTTGGAGAGAACTTGCCGGGCTGACCAGCGGCCGTAACCGAGGTTGGCGTAGAGGTCGTCGCCATTCTGGCAATGGTGCTCATGGGCGAGCCGGGCAAAATCCTGCTCCGAATACTTTTTCAGTGAAATGGCGTAGCGCCTGGCGCATTTCTCGAAAATTTTCTTGCCCAGTTCGATGGCCCGCTGGCGCTCGTGGACGGAAAGCCAATGACGGATCTTGCCTCGGGCGCGGGAGGTTTTGACAAAACTCAGCCAATCGCGGCTGGGGCCACGGCCGGCCTGGGTCAAGATTTCCACCACGTCGCCATTCTGGAGCCGGGTCCGCAGCGGGACAATCCGGCCGTTCACCTTGGCGCCGATGCATTGGTGGCCGACTTCGGTATGGACGGCATAAGCGAAATCCACCGGCGTGGCATCGCGCGGCAGGGAAAGGATCCGGCCCTTGGGCGTGAAGGCATAAACTTCTTCCGGGTAGAGGTCGAGCTTCAGCGTGGAGAGGAAGTCGCCGGGCTGCTGCATCTCGCGCGCCCATTCGACCAGATGGCGCAGCCAGGCAATCCGCTGATCGTCTTGAGCCGAGGCTTCCTTGCCATCTTTGTATTTCCAGTGAGCCGCGATGCCCTCCTCAGCGATGCGGTGCATCTCGTGGGTTCGGATCTGAACCTCGAAGGGCTGGCCGGTGGCCGTCACCACGGTGGTGTGCAGCGATTGGTAAAGGTTCGGCCGGGGCATCGCAATATAGTCCTTGAAGCGGCCCGGCACCGGCCGCCATGCCTGATGAATGACGCCCAGAGCGGCGTAGCAATTCTTGACCGTGTCGGTAAGCACCCGGACCGCCATCAGATCAAACACCTGATCGAGAGCCACCAGACGCTGCTTCATCTTCTGGTAGAGGCTGTAGATGCGTTTGATGCGGCCTTCGACCTTGGCGGGGATGCCGGCCTCGGCAAGCTGCTTCTGCGTGCTTGCCCGAACTTCCTCGAGGAAGCGCTCGTTCACCTTGCGCTTCGATTCCATGGTTTCGGCAAGTTCGTGGAACGTTTCGGGCTCGAGGAAGCTCAGGGCGAGGTCTTCCAGCTCGCCGCGAACTTTGCCCATGCCGAGACGGTGAGCGAGCGGGGCGTAAATTTCCAGCGTTTCCCGGGCAATGCGCTCGCGCTTTTCCGCCGGGAGGAAGCCAAGCGTGCGCATGTTGTGCAGGCGGTCCGCCAGCTTCACCAGCACCACCCGGATGTCTTCCACCATCGCCAGGACCATTTTCCGTACGTTCTCGGCCTGGCGGGCTTCCGGGGCGAGCAAGTCGAGGCGGCTGATCTTGGTGACGCCTTCGACCAGCCGCGCCACTTCCGCGCCAAACTCCTTTTTCACTTCCTCGATGGGTATCTGGGAGTCTTCCACCACGTCGTGAAGCAGCCCGGCGCAAATGGTCGTCACGTCGAGCTTCATCTCGGCCAGGACCTTGGCCACTTCCAGGGGGTGGGAAAGATAGGGCTCGCCCGATTCGCGGACTTGCTGGCGGTGGTGCTCGGCGCTGAAGGCATAGGCCCGGCGGAGCATGCTCAGATCGGCGCCCGGGCGGCTCTCCTCGACCTGCTTATAGACCTCCTCAAAGCGCGCCGTCGTCGCCCGATCCTGCTTGGAGGTGGAGAGCGAACTGCCCCGACTGGCCATCATTCGAATATTGTAGCTCAGGCCAGGGGAATTTGCCCGCCAGCCCGGTGACGGGCGAGCCTCGGGCACTCCCGAGGCTTCGGGACTGGATTCGGGCTCGAGCCGCGCCGGCCTTGCCCCGGACAAAGATGCAAGTCGTAACCGGCAAAGGTGGGACGCGAGTACTCTCGATTCGGGGCCGGCGGTCGGAGCTCGCTGCCGGAGGCAGGCAGGGAAACCTTCTTCGGGATGCGGCTGGCGAAAGGTGGTCCCCGGCCGGCTGCGGCCACGCTTTCCTCAAGGAAGCGCGATGGTCTCCTCGACCGAGCTACTGGGCGGCACCCTCCTTGCCGCCACGAATCTCTTTGATTTTTTCGACGATGGCGTCGGCCTGGCTGGTCAAGCCGGCACGCTCGGCGGCTTCGACCAGGTCGGCTTTTTCGCGGTAAAGAAGGTTGAGGTAGGCCAGGGCGTCAATGTAGTCGGGTTTGATTTCGATCGCCTTTTTCAGGGCTTCGATGCCCTCCTCGACCACCGGCCCATTTGACTTGGCAAGTTCCAGCCGCGGCTTGACCGGGATGGGGTCCTCGGGGCGGGCAAGCTTGAGCTTGTTGCGCAGTTCGTTGCGCGGCTTGAAAGAGAGCGTCCAGTCAATCACCCCGATGTAGTAGTAGGGTTCCGGATCGTTCGGCTCGAGCACGGTCAGCTTCCGCTGCCACTCCTTGGCGTCCTCCATCTGGTTCATGTTGAAGTAGAGCCCGCCGATGCCCTTGATGCTGCCGATGTTGTTCGGATCCATCTCCAGCACTTTCTTGAATTCGGCAATCGCCTGTTCGCCGACATTGATGTTTTCCGGGGAGGGAGCGCCGGGGATGTACTGGCTGGCGTAAGCGGTGGCGAGATAAAGCCGGGCGTTGATGAGGGAAGGATCCAGCTCAATGGCCTGCCGGAAATGTTCGATGGCGGTATTAAACTGAGCGACCTTGTAAGCCTGAACGCCCTTGTTGAGGTGGTCGCGAGCCTTGAGCTTGTTGCAGCCGGTGGCGGCGAGCGCCAGTGTGGCCACACCCAGAAGGACGGCAAAACGTCTCATGCGTGACTCCTGCTTTAAGGATAGATAATACGCCTCGCCGATCGCCCACCCCGGCGGCACCCGGCTCAGGCGGGGAAGGCGCGACTACTCACCCGCTTCGATCTTGGCGGTGATGAGCCCGACCTTGTCGATGCCGGCGCCCCGCATAATATCAATCGCGCGGGCCACTTCGCCAAAGTTGATCTTTTCGTCTCCCTTTACGAAAGCGACCTTCTCGGCGCGCAGCTTGAAAATCTCCTCCAGCCGCGGGCCGAGCGTCTCCCAACTGACGGGCAGCTCATTGATCTTGATCTGCTGTGTCACGCAGGCCGGGTTCGGGCACAGCACCTGGACGACAATCACCCGGGAAGGGTCGGGAGCGGTTTCCGGTCGCCGGTCGGGGTTCGGCTGAGGAACCAGAGCGTCGAGCCCCTTCGGCACCAATGGCGTGATCACCATGAAAATGATGATCAGCACCAGCAGGACGTCAATCAGCGGCGTTATGTTGATGTCCGCTTTGGGACCTGATCCAGGTTCACCAACTGCTATGGCCATTTTCTTCTCCCTTTATGGGCGCAAGTTACTGCCGTCGCCGACATCCCCTGGCAAACACTCCTCCGGCCCAGGAGGGCGCCGCGCCGGGTTCCGTGCCGGCCGGCATAGGGTTCAGGCGGAGGCAGAGTTGGCTAGTGCCGTTCCAACTATTTTGGGCTAAGTTCTTCATGGACTCAGCACGTATGACTAATTATGTCGCTCCAGTGCCGTTCCAACTTGATGAGCCTA